>Ga0207129_1163_pt1 | contig 8827 bp, 12 predicted proteins | sample Alteio_BWMinHeat_15_FD_153517 | JGI IMG/M metagenome (GOLD analysis project Ga0207129, IMG submission 153517) | Enriched cells from forest soil in Barre Woods Harvard Forest LTER site, Petersham, Massachusetts, United States -... | ecosystem: Environmental > Terrestrial > Soil > Temperate forest >... | reverse complement strand
ACATGTCTTTGAGCGCCGCGCCCTGGACCGCTACTGATTCGGCGTATTCGTTCTGGTCCGCGCTGATATCGGTAAAGATGTGCGACCCGTCGATCGGCAGATACTGCCGTACTTCATTCCCCATGGTGAGGTAATGGGCCATGTCGATACGGAGCAGGTTGTTCTGCGGCCGGAAGTTCCCACTCGCAAAGCCATCCACCAAGCGGTGGTTTAGGATTTTGACTTTGGTAGTCTCTTCCGAGGAAGAGACGGCGATGAAACAGAAACGGTACAGTGAAGAGCAGATCGTATATGCGCTCCGTCAGGTGGAAGGCGGAGAGAAGACCAGCGAGATATGCCGCAAGCTGGGCGTGAGTGAGCAAACCTTCTACAACTGGAAGCGGAAGTACGCCGGGATAGGCGTAACGGAACTGCGCGAGCTGCGTCAGTTGCGAGAGGAGAATCGTCGGTTGAAGGGGTTGGTGGCGGACCTGACGTTGGACAAGCACATGTTGCAGGAAGTGCTTTCAAAAAAAGTCTGAGGCCCGCGCAGAAACGCGCATGGGTGGAGTACTTGCGCGCGGCCTATGCGGTCAGCGAGAGACGGAGTTGCCGATTGCTAGGACAACAACGGTCGAGTTACCGGTACCAGACCTGTGCTGACACGCAAGTGGAGTTGCGACAACGGCTGCGGGAACTGGCGGCGAGCCGGATCCGTTTTGGATACCGGCGGCTGCATGTGATGTTGCGCCGCGAGGGATGGCGGGTGAACCACAAACGGGTGTACCGGTTATATCGTCAGGAAGGCCTGGAAATGCGGACTAAGAAGAGGAAGAAGGTGGCCAGCCATGCGCGTGTACAACTGCCGCGAGCGAGCGCACCGCATCAACGATGGAGTATGGACTTCATCGCGGACCGACTGGAAGATGGAAGGCAGTTTCGAACGCTGACGGTGGTGGATCAGTTTAGCCGTGTGTGCCCTGTGCTTGAGTCCGACTTCGGATTCGACGGGAAGAAGGTGGCTGCGTGTCTGGAGCGTGCGGCGCTGGAGCATGGACTACCGGAGTCGATCACAGTGGACAACGGCTCAGAGTTCTACAGCAAGGCGATGGACACGTGGGCGTATCGGAGCGGAGTGCAGTTGCAGTTCATCCGACCGGGAAAGCCGGTGGAGAATGGGTTCATCGAGAGTTTCAACGGTCGATTGCGTGATGAATGTTTGAATGTGAATGTGTTCTTCTCTCTCGCCGATGCGAGAGACAAACTGGAACGCTGGCGGCAGGATTACAATACCTGTCGACCTCACAGTGCGCTGGGCGATCTGCCTCCGGCAGCTTTCGCCCAGCGCACTGTGACCAGCCCAACCCAAGAGCTATCGGAGACAGGAAACTAAACCTCTCACTGGTACAACGAATGGGTGCAGGTCACACGATCCCCAGATCCTTCTTCTATCTTTTTTGATCAGTGGTTGTGATTTGTTATTTTCCAGGGAAATGATCGTGCAGGAAATGATTGGTGCCGAAGAAGGGACTTGGCACCCTATTGTTGTATCCCCAACAAACACAATAATTTGGAAGCCTTAAATTTACTTAGTACGGTTTTAGTACGTTATTGTTTACTTGCAGAAGTAGTTTTATTTGCCAAGCCATGTCTTGATTCACCCTGTTTAATTCTGCCGACACTTCCCGGTATCCTATGAGCTGGTGGCTGCATCAAGTTTGCACAAAATTCCGAGGAGTGTTTATCGTCTTCAAAACAAACATCGGTTACAGGATGAATCTCTAACGTCCTGCTCGGGTCACACGGACTGTTTATATTCGTTGGTCCGTCAATACAGTCGAGGACAAGGGGTCCTTTCAGCCAGATTGTATTATTTTTATTGATAGCATCGACGAGATCTTTCCAAAGTGGTTCATCACGTCCATTCGTTTTCCATAGGGGTTTGCCATTAATCTGGATACTTTTTCCCTCCACTTCCCTCCAGCCTCTAAATAACTCATCGTCGAAACCATTATCCGAAGCATGCTTTCGTGAATAGGGAGTTAGTTCACCTTCCACATTACACTTAACTCCTAGCTTTTCCCCTGAACTATCGGCATGTATTGGTAGAAACTTGGGTGAAAGAACTTTGCACACGTTCTTAATTGAGTCGTCATCCAAGTTAATATTTATGTGTATATCAAAGTCATTCAAATGTCTCTCATCATATTGGATAAAACGTTTGAATTCGCCATATGTTGTCCACTGTTGTGTTGCATTAAACTTTGGGAGGTAATCACGAGAATCGTAATTCCCAATAGCCTTGCCTTTTACCACGAAGCCATCGGAACTGTCATCACCACTTGCAGGTTGTAAGCGCTCGGCAAGATTGGATCGAAACCATCCCGAGCAAGAAGGAGTATTCTCCTGCGAATTTGTACATCCATCAATCTTAAATTTCGGATCTTCGGTATCCCAGAGTTTCTGGAATAGCTTACTTTCCCTAACTTCGGGAGCTGGACGTTTTCGCACAATGGATGAGTCGCACCAGACGTAGGTGGTGGGATTAGGATTTTCGCATGTCTGCGCTTCAGCGATCACGGGTAGCAATAGTATCAATCCGGTAAGCAATGTGTTTTTCATGTCCGGAATCATACACGCATGAGTTCCAAACTTGCAGCCCATATTTGTACCCCAACAAACTCAACAATTTAGTAAGCAGAAAATAATTTAGTACGGCTTTAGTACGTTTTTTGTTTACTTCCAAGTATTAGACGAGGTATGGTTCGCCGTTGTTCATATGCGAACAAAATACTTAGGAGTGATAATTTGGCAAATCGCACGGTGAAACTACTGAGATATGCACGTATCCCTGATCATGGCTGGCAACGGGGTAGTGTGGTCATAAGCAAGAATGGCAAACTGAAACCCGATGTCATGATTTACAAGGGGAAGGAAATATACTGTCCTGAAGGTCAATACTGCCTCAGGACATTTGTTGGAAGAAAGAGCATTTTCAGGAACGTAGGTAATAACCCACAGGATGCCCTTCAATCCCGCGAGAGGGAAGAGCTTCTTCTCAAAGCCCGTAACGCTGCGAATGTCGCAGGGGTAGCTCTGAAAGAGAGCGAGACGCCAGAGGCATACACTCTAGCTCAATGGGGAGAAAATTTCCTACGAGAGAAGCAATTAGAGCCTCATCGTAGTGAAGACGGCGTTTCGGCATACCGCTTGGTGTTGGATGAATTTATCAAAGTCTGCAACAAATCCTATCCTTACCAGATTGAGACAGTAGACATTCTCCGTTACTGCGATGGAATAGTGGCGCGTGGTTTGTCGGAACGAACTCGCAGCAACCGCTTTGGCTCACTACAGACATTTCTCCGATACTGTGGCGTGGAACCGAACACACTGCTTACACGTGAGCAGAGGAAAAAACTCAACAGGTTCACGAAAACAGAAGTTGAGGTCTATTCCCAAGAACAGCTTGATGGTGTGCTTGCAGCTTGTCACAACGATTATTTCCGCACGGTGTTTGAATTCCTTCTCAAGACTGGATTCCGAATGCAAGAGGCAATGTTCCTTGAGTGGTCGGACATTGATTTCGTCCATAAGACGGTCAGTGTGCGCTCCAAGCCAGCCCGTGGATTCATTCCTAAAGATTCGGAGGAACGTTCGGTTCCGCTAGTCACTAGTCTTGGCAAATCATTGTTAGCATGGCGGAAACAGCGTCCGATGACACGGTTGGTATTCGGAACCCGAACTGATAAACCAAATGATAAGTGGTTGTACGGGTTGAAGGCTATCGCCAAAAGAGGAAAACTAAATTGCGGGAAGTGTGGCACTTGTGTTGAGAAAGAAGAGTGTGAACAGTTCTACCTGCATAAGTTCCGCGCCACATATGCAACACGATTGTTACAGAACCTGTTGGATGTACGCACGGTACAGAAATTGCTTGGTCACAGCGATCTTGATTCAACACTCCGTTACATTCAACCAGCGCAAGGTCAAGTTGTGCAGGACAGGGTCAATGCTGCATTTGCGGCATAGTGTTAACGCTAGGAAGACTGTTTAGATTCAAGCCAAACACTTGTCGACTTAGGATCTAGTCGGACGAGTGTACCGATGCGAAATGCAGGGAGCCGCCCTTGCCTTATAAACTTGTAGAGTACCTTCTCGGAGCATGCTAACAGTTGAGCAAGCTCATCTACTTTCCAAGCCCCATGTTTGGCGGCGACGATATCAGTTAGAGACTTCATGTATGTCTAATACCGCATTTATCAGATTTGTTGTTACAACCACTGCAATTCATTTCCATTGCGAACCATTTGAAAGGAATCAAATGCTGGTCGAACCTTGAAAACATCCACCGACTCTTTATGAGTACCTAAGGCGTCTGCGATATCTCTACGTGAAACTTCGGAATGATATCCGTTTACGACTTCAGTTAATTTGACATTGTCAGATAAGCTCAAGAAATACAATCCAGCACCTTTCTTCAAATCCTTGAGATTCAGCAATAATCTCATCTCCTTTTCATATTTCCAATGTGCAGACTTGATTCCCAAGAACCCATTTAATTTGTGCCCCCATAACAACTTCCAATGAGCATCAGGGGTTAAGCGATTTTTTGAGTAGTCGACTCTAAATAAATGTTCTTGTACGACGTCAAACCCGAGGCAAATTCCTCTGTGCCTATCAGCATAATGACTCCACATGACAGGGCTGTGATAATTGTCACTAAAACAAACAAGACCGATAGTTGCCGTTATATGATTTTTCATTCTAAAGGATGCATTGCGCATTTTATGATCATCCATTTGTGCAGCTAATCCCTCAAATGGATCGTTAAGAGAGGATACAGTTGAGACTTTGATGCGGCGTTTCCTAATATCATCAAGCGCATTCTTAGCATTAAGGAAGTGATAAACACGCATTGGTAAGCCTCTCCCTGAGTTCCGTCGAGTGATTGTCTCATCAAAGTAAAATATGTGTTTACTTCAATTTACAAAATGAAGTATGGTACGCCTCCATTGGCAACCAGCCAAAGGAGAGAAAAATGAAAAACTTACAAACCGTTGTAGATCAGTTGAAAGGTGAGCGCGTCGGTCTACTCGTTCAGGTCAAGAAGATTGACGCTGCATTGTCAGCACTCGGCAGTGTAAGCGTGGGTACTCATGGAAGTGGCACCCGTAAACCCATGTCACCTGAGGCGAAGGCTCGTATTCGTGCTGGCATTCTCAAGGCAATCGCGGCCAAGAAAAAGGCAGCGAAGAAATCTACGAAGTCAGGGAAGAAACCCGCTCCGGTGCAAACGGGTGCTTCTCAACCCGCTGCATAAGTAATTCTCATCCCCCAGCCCCGCCTAAACGGCGGGGTTATTTTTTTGCTTGACTCGTGGAGCGAAAGTTCTGAAAAAAATATGAGTGCACTTATATTTTGGATCTTCGCAGACAAATAAAGCCGAGCGTTAGTCTAGTACAGGTAAGCAAAATCTGACAAGTTCTTTATTTTGCTTGCAGACAAAAATAGTTGGCCTCAATTACGGACAGGAGCGACGTTCAATGCTAGGCTGATAAAAGTAAGACGACCTCTGGATGTCCAATCCCAGAGGTCGGTAGTAGCCCCGAACATTCAGATGTCCAACTCCTGAGTGCTCGGGTTTCCTTTTTGCAATTCCTAGTCTTTCATAGAATACCCACCCTGCCAAACATTTTTCAAATGTCTGATTTAGGGGCTTTTGGTGTCTTTGACGATTGAAACCCAATATAGTCCTTTGTTAAAGAACTCAGCTTGTTCTTCTTCCGCAAGTAATTGTAGAAACCCCTTTTATCTTTTGGTCCTACTAGGCTCCTCACTTCTACCATTCGATACCGTATTGGCAGTTCATATCCTTGTACTCCACTATTCCTCTTAATAAACTTCATTTGCCGATCAAAGCCTGTGGTATCAAAATACACTAGTGGCTTCTTATAAATCTGAGCGAGACGGTGTAGCTCAATAGCTCCAACATCCCTTTTACCAGCCTCAATTCTTTGGATATCAGACAGAGTTAGGCCCATTGTTATCGCAATATCAAGCTGCGTAGCACCTTCCACAAGCCGCGCCTTTTTCAATCTCTTGGCGAGTTCCTTGCAACAACAATCGTAATGTTTTTTCGCCCAAAGCATCTTAGCCTTGATTCTACAGGATTCATTAGTGAATATCGCACACCTATTGGAAAATCTTATTGTGTTGTAAATGGTGTTGTATCAGCAACATAGACCCTGTTTACAAAAAACTAGCCGATTTGAAAATTATCCCGTAAGGGAGCTAATAGGGGAGAAAAACAATGACCATAACATCAATTCGACCGAACATGAACCATGTTGAGTATGACTATGCCGACGTTCTTAAGTATCGCTCTAGTCAAATGATTGAAGCCTTCTTCAACGGCGCAAAAGCTGAAACCGTTGGCTACTACGCGAGACTCACGGCATCCGCTGCACTGGCACTCTGCCCCGAGCTGCGTTGTTCATAACTCTTGGGGAGCTAACCACACCACATTTTTCCACAGCAAAATTCACCATTCCGAAATTTTAGTCCGTAGAACATATAGGACAGTTTATCTGTCTAGAAAGAGGTAAATATGACCACTGCAACTTTGGCAACTCGTTCAGGTAATGACTACAGCTTCCCACTCAATATCAGTGACGCTAACACTGAGGGCGAATTCATCACAATGTATTTCAAGTCTGAAATCGCCCGCAAAGCATTTGAGGATTTGATGGGTCGCATTGAGCAGTTCATGACAGTGCCTTATTACAAGCCCGAACTGTTTGAAATGACCGTTGAAAGGAACATCAACTTGTTCTGGGATATGTATGGAGGCTACGTCATAGAGGGTCTTGATCCCACTCGCTAGGTTTGCATCGGGCAGGCACCAAAATCGTCAATGAAAATGTTATCGACTACGCCACTCATAACAGTAGCAATAAACAACCGGGCGGAATCTGGCCGCCAAGAAAAGGGAGTTGTTCAATGAATAAATACACAGACGCAGCATTTGAAGTGAATCTACCGTGCACCAAGAAAGCAGTGTTATGGATTTTGTGTCACCGCGCAGACAAGGATGGAGTTAGTTGGCCTTCATACGGCAGTATTGCAAAGTACGCCGGGATACATCGCACTACAGCTATGAGTGCAGTCAAGTCACTCATGAAGGATGGGTTTGTGTTTAAGGCTGGTACCAAACTCCGCCCTGGCTCGGGCAACGATGGATATCTTAATCTGTTCAGAGTTAGTCGCAAAGCAATGGTGGCGGCTAAAATCAAAAACAGGAAAGATGATCTCAAAGAATTCCAAGAGGCAGCCGCAAAAGCAGTCGAGGCGGAATCCGCAAAAGAAGGCAGCGAAACCGAAGAGATTGATTTTGTCTTAGATGATGTGGAGTTGTAAATGGTCAGAAGTTCATACGCTACCGCGTGGTCGGGTTGTTTTTATGTTTACCCCGGTAGCGTAGGACTGTTTCCCGACTCATTTCCGACTCTCCAATTAACAAGTAACTCCAACAGAAACAACAGTTTGCAACCCACCCACCTAGGTAGTATTAGACTGTTTCCGAACTCTTTTCCAACTCTGAAATCCTGCACTACCAACCTAGAAGCGAATAGCTAAACCCTAGTAGATTTACACTTCAACTCCCAGTAGCGTACAAGGAGATACTCCATAGTCCTAGTAGTTACACCCAGTAGCCGAATCGTACCTAAACACTTCATATAACACAAAAGTAACACCTCATTAAACACACCATTGAATACGAAAGATAAACGAGCCTGTAGTGCACCCCTTTAGAACTGGACACAATCATAAGGTATGATTCAGGGCCTCCGCCAGGAGGCGAGCATGCCCAGAAAGTCGCAAGTCCAGAGAACACCCGAAGAGAAGTATGCCATCGTCATGGAAGGTCTCAAGAGCGGGAATGTGGCCGAGACCTGCCGCAACCATCAGATCGCTCCTACGCTCTACTACCGCTGGAAGGACGAAGCCGAACAGGGCGCGATGGCGGCGCTTGGGGGGAGGAGCGCCGCCGCCGCGCGGCCCGATGAAGAGCAGCGTAAACGCGTCCGCGAGTTGGAGCGGTCGCTGGGCAAGGCGCACGTGCAGATCGATATCCTAAAAAACGTGCTGGGCGAGTGAGTTGCGGCCAAGTTCATTCGCATGCCCGGCAGCTGGTGGCCGAAGGACAACGACCCAAACTGGTGGCCGAGACGCTGGAGATCAGCCGCTCCAGCCTCTACTACCAGAAGAAACCGCCGTGCTCACGGGCGCACCGCGAACTGGATGAACTGATCGTTGCAGCGTGCGGCGAGAAACCCGCGTACGGCTATCGCCGTGTGGGTTGGTGGTTGTTGCATTCACAGGGAGTTGGCTTGAACGGCAAACGTGTGCTGCGTGTGATGCGGGAGCGCGGTCTGTTGGTACGCAGCCGCAGGTTGCGCGTTTCACGTCGAAAGGAGTGGGGCAAGGTGGAGACCACACATCCCAATCAAGTCTGGCAGATGGACATGACCAAGATCTGGGGCGGCCCGGCCACGGGCTGGCTCTATCTGGTCTCGCTCATTGATTGCTTCACGCGAGAGATCATCGGTTGGGACCTGAGCAATCGTTGCCGCACTCAGGAAGCCATCGCCGCGCTCGAACGCGCCGTCCTCGAACGTCTGGCTGCGGGCAGCCGCGCCGCTTCACTCACCCTCACCACCGACAACGGCACCCAGTTCACTTCCACTCGCTTCCTTCAAACCTTGAGCCAACTCGGCATCACCCACCGCCGCACGGCTTACAACCATCCCGAAGGCAACGGCCTGATCGAACGCTTCCATCGCAGCTT
>Ga0207129_1162_pt1 | contig 9001 bp, 8 predicted proteins | sample Alteio_BWMinHeat_15_FD_153517 | JGI IMG/M metagenome (GOLD analysis project Ga0207129, IMG submission 153517) | Enriched cells from forest soil in Barre Woods Harvard Forest LTER site, Petersham, Massachusetts, United States -... | ecosystem: Environmental > Terrestrial > Soil > Temperate forest >... | reverse complement strand
CATCAGCAACGCCGCCCGGTTAGCCAGCAGGTTTAAAGTGCGGCTGTTGCCATTCGCGGTTTGCATGGTGCGGCCGGTTGGCGGCACCACATGTGTTTGCGCCAGCTCCACGCTGTTTAGTGCAAGCGAACCGCTTGCAACAGGCTGGGATGGAGTAGCTGGTGCGCCCTGATTGGGAACAAGCGGTGTCGTCGCGACACCGGGATTTTCAGAATTTCCGCCAGCGGCCACGGAACCGGACGTGGTCGATGAGCTGGAGTTGGTCGATGAACTGAAGTTATTGGAACCGCCATCGCCGCAAGCAGACAGGAGCAGTGACAAGGCAGCGGCAGCTGTCGCCGAGCGGCGCATGGATGGGAGAGCGAAAAAACGCATTACACACTTTCTTGATGGGCGAAAATTTCCTTTCGGCAATATTCGTGCCATCTGTTTGTAGCGTAATTGCGCTCTCCATAGCCCCAGGTGGGGCAAATATAGGTCGATCGACAGCAAAAAATTGTCACATGAGAACTAAAAATTGTTCCCTGTTTTTGAACGATGAGTGGCGCTGATGAGCGATGATGAGCGATGATGAAGTGCGGCTGGCAGCAGAGCATTGGGGAAACGGAGCCGCAAGGGCTCCGTCCGCTTCATTTGCATTTTATAAAAACAGATTACGATTCGCCGGATGCGACGGCGGTTGGCGGCACATAGTTGTAACTTACCGGACCTGTACCAGCATTGCTGCGCTGAAGCAGATTTTTCGGACGGTCGATTAACCCGATCCAATTCTCATCTTGCGGTTTTATCCAGGTCTGGCCAGCTAGAATTTCTTTTTCATCGCGCGCCCATTTCGCCATCTTCGCGGTAAATTTGTCAGGATACTCTCTGGCGGGACAGGCGAGATTCAACCAGGGATCGCAAATGGTCACGTGCGCGGGCCACTTCTTCATATCCGCCCCTATCAAGTGGGGAGGGACTTCTCCTATCACCGTAGCGGCATGGTCTGTGCCAAACCAGAGTTTGGCAACGGGCGCCGACGGGTTCTTCCAGGCGATCCAGTCTTCAGACGCCTGTGCCAGCGCCGTACAGTTATGGCCCTTTCCGTTCCAAACGCGTTGTGAGTATTCCTGCGTATTATTCAGATCAAGATTTCCAATTTGTCCCAACGCCGCACTAGCGTGTTGCAGCCTTGCCTGTTCTTGTCCAGGATCTTTTTTCAGACTCCTTTTATTGAACGACTTAAGCGATCCTTTTTCTTTATCGTAGAGCGTGCTCTTGACGTAACTAAGCGCCTCCTCCGCCAGCTGCATATTTTGTTCACCCTCTGTGCTTACATGGATCGCAGAGATTGAACTACTGGCTGCCAGCGCGTTCGCATCTGACACCGCCGCCTGATGCGATGGCTGACTTTCCGCCCTCAACGAAGAACTGGAAGCCCATTGCGTGCGCAGATTGCTCGCCATAGTGTTTCCTCCATGATTCTTAATCTTGAAAGGCAGAAAATCTACAACTTTATCGGTCATGGATTGGCGCCGGACCAGAGCAGGCGGCTCGCCATCGCTAGTTCCGACTCCGGGCCTGTGCCCTACGACCGCATGATTAGTGAATGGAATCTTCATGGCATAGCTTTTTGGTAGTGGATAAATTTCTAAAATGATTTCCCGTTGTCTGAAACAGTGGCGGCGAACCGAGCAACCCTGCAGTCATCGACGAAAGCTGGCAGCACTCGATGGCTGCGACTGTTTTCGGGAAAACCTTTATTGATTAATGAAAAAGACTGCGAAAAAAACTGCGAATAAAAAACAAGCGCCAGCCTCGTTCATGCTCCCATAGGGATCTGTCGAGTGGACTGCATGGGAATGGCGCTTGCGGAAAATTTACCGTGCCGGCAGACGGCTTTGTGCTCAGCACAAGAGAGGAGGATTGATCAGCGCTCTGGACATGCAAGGTTTTCCTCTCATCGACGAAGCATTTATATAGGCAATAGGTAACAACAGGATTTGCATGGTTCCGTCCGGCGTCGAATTAAGCTGCGTTTTTCGGCGCGCCGCTTCACTGCTGCACAGATATGCGCCGCAAGCGGCAGCAGTTGCCCGCAATGATGCAGCCGATTCGGGAAAGTCAGAGCGAATGTAAGCAGCTTGTAAGCTAGCGCGCGCACTAATGGTTCTCTTCAAAACCAGTAGAAACAACAGCTGGCTCAAACGCGGAGACATGCTATCTTCTTCGCTTCGCTTGAATGCGACGATTGCGTGAGGTGATTCAGATCGGCGCTGCAAAGCGTGGTTTCTTGTTGCAGAATATTTCGCCGTCCGGCACTTGATCCATGCCGTTCTGTGACGACAGCGGTTTTCAGGAACTAGGTCGGCCAGAGAAGCACTTGGAGCACTTGATGTAGCGGCGCGATGATTGTGGTCTTCCCTGCCAGCGCTCAGATAAGCGGATCCGCTTACCCGGCATCGCTGAGCGGTCATGAATATTCAAGAATGCTAACGCGACGGGAGTGGTTGGTCGCCCGGGCCGCAACAGCGCGGCCCGGATGCAAGCGACTCCTGCCGCCATGACAGAAAGTTGATTATTTAATCCATGAATATTGCATGTTATATCCGCAATGCTGCGGCTTTCGACCAAGTCCGGGCCGCACTTGTGCGCGCCGGTTTTGAATCCCACCACTTCCCTTCAGAAACAGTGTTATTGCGCAGCTTGCGCCGGCGTAGTTTCGATTTGATCCTGATCGATATGGCGCTGGCATCGAAAGATAACGACAGCATTCTTTCCTGGCTCAATTTCCGCAGTGGCGAGCGCACACCGACCTTGATCCTTTCCACGGTGCGTAACGCGGATCTGGTGGCGCTGGCGCTCGATAGCGGCGCAGACGATTTCCTGGTCAGGCCGTTTGAGCCGGTTGAACTGATCGCGCGCATCAATGCCTTGCTGCGCCGCTGCTCCCCTCCCAATGTACGGCGCGCTATCGAATTCGCCGGCTTCTCCCTTAACCGGGATACGGTGACATTCAGCTATCGCGGCGCCCCTATCGGATTGACGCCGCGCGAATTCGGCATGGCCTGGCTGTTCTTTTCTTCACCCGGCGTATATATTTCGCGCGAGACGATCGGCGCCGTCATCTGGAGCGCCGATAGTGAAATTGCCGGCAGAACCATAGAACAGCATGTCTACAAGCTGCGCAAAAAACTGCAGATCGGAGATCAGCCGATTGTCATGATCCGCACCGCGTATAGCCAGGGCTATCGCCTGGAATTGTGCGCCGCCAATGAAACATTGCCGAGCGCCGCCTTAGCCGGATGAGTTATTGGTTCGACTGCGCCAGCATGGCGGGCGGGATGTTCTTATACACTTTTTTCGCATACTTGATGCGCAGGCCGGGATCGCGCGCATTGTAGGCGCCAACGGCTTCCCAGGTCACGCCCATGCGCTGCATGTTTTGCGACAGGATCCAGGCGCCGACCTGAAGATTGGTGCAGGGATCTTTCAGCCGCTGTTCATCTATGCCGTATTTGCGCAAGGTCGGCAACCAGCTGCTGTTTATCTGCATCAGGCCGATGTCGTAAGAACCGTTTTTATTGCGATTCATGGCGTTCGGATTGAGGCTCGATTCGGTCTTGGCAATTGCGTACAGCAGCTGCGGATTGACGCCATACCATGCGGCGACTTCCGCCCAGCAGGCGCGGGCGTTGTGGTGAAACATGAGCAGGCCGGCAGCCAGCAGACCGCACCTGATACTCATCGAAATACGCGCCATGCGCCGTAATTGCGGATCAGGGGCTGAAAGTGGCATTGGCATACCTCATCTCTTTATCGGCATAACAAATCAGGGGTGTATGCTGCGAGTCCATCGCAATCGTACCCATCGGCGTGTTGATGAAACGTCTGCCGTTGGCATCGATATCCCAAAAATGGCAAGCGTCGCCCGGACTCATGATGCGGGAGAGTGATATGGAGGGCGAATCCATCCAGCCAGATGCCTCAACTGCCCGTCCGTACACATGACTCACCGCGGTTACGTCACGATTTGCTGTGATGTCGCGGCTGGCGCTAATGTCGCGGCTGGCGCTAATGTCACGGCCGGCGCTCATATCGCGGCCGGCGCCGATGTCGCTGTCCGAATTGATAGTCCCGCCGGCATGGATGGTACCCTGCGAATCGATGGACTGCGATGCAATCAAATTTGCGGTGCTGACGGTGCCCGGCACGCTCAGGTTATCGTTCTGGTCCACCGCCAGCGCCACCCAGCTGCCGCCGTTGTAGGTAAAGGCACGATTAAGGCCGGTCACCATGCGGACGTCGCCATCGTTACTACCGGCAAAAGGCAGGTTGCCGTAACTGGCGACCGGCTCCTTCCATTGCGAAGGAAAGGTCCAGACGCCGTTGCTGCCGCAGGTGAGCAAGCTTCTGGTCGAATTGTCGACCGCCATGCCCGCTTCCGCCACGCCGGCTTGATTCAGGCACGAAGATCCGAGATTCACCAGCGCCGCGCTGGCCATGCGCAACGGCGTATACATGCGGTTAAGTTCGGGCCGGCCTGGCACCGCGTTACGGTAAAGAAAATCGGTCGACAATTGACCGGCGCTATTGTAAAAAAGATTGGAAACCAGATGCCCGCCGTCGGCGGCAGTGCCGGCCAGCGCCGCTGCGCCGCTGCATGCGACCGAGCGGTAAGGGCTGGTGTCCATGCTCCAGGAAGCGCCTTTGGCCGTGGCCGGATCGGCCGCGCTGATATAACCGCTGCCCTGGCCGGCGTTCATGGCGATCGCGGCAAGGTCGCGGTCAGAAATTTTTTGTCCGCCGGTAGTCGCAATCAAGGCGTCGAATTGCCCCGGATGGGCGGCAGGATCCGGCTGCCGCAGCAGCACGCATGGCGTCTGTCCGTAGACATTAGCGCTGGCGATGCCGTTCGACAGGAACTGCCCGGCTTTCAGATCGGCGACGCTGATGGCAATTACAGTAGCCGCGCTGGGCGTACGGGTCTGCAGAGTTTGCCAGTTAGCGCTGATGTATTTGTTCGCCGCATTGACAATCTGCGATTGATAATAAGCAGCCTGCCCTCCTTTGGTGTCTTCCAGCGAGGTGTCCATCATCGCAGACAGGCCGACCATGATAATCGAGCCGACCGCCAGCGCCCCCATCAATTCGAGCAAGGCGATACCGCTTTGCTGCTTCTTTGTGCAGGTTATTTTCATGTTGGATTTCTTCACGCTGGACATTTTCACGCTGGACACTTTCACTTCGGCATCGCAATCCACACCGGCGCGCCATCCGGAACCGATTTTCCGTTCAGGGCTGTCACCGGTATCCTGGTATCGCCGAAGACCGGCGATTGCAAGGTCGCGACGCCGCTCTGATAGACCCCGTTCAACACCGAATTCTGGGATTTCATGGCGATTGCCGCCGCGATATTGACTGGCGGCAGCGAGGACGCGTAGATGTAGATAACCCCTGTCGCATCGCGGTAGTTATTCCAGATCGGCGCAGCGCTCTGCTGGTACAAGACCGACCATGCCGGCAGCATATGGGACGATTTCAAAGCAGAAAAACTGACGCTGGTATCAAGCACATCGTTCTGGGTGAAATAATCGGCGACCGCTTCCCGATACAGCGCCATGCTGTCGGCAATGCTCATGGCGACGCCCGCATCGGTAGCGGCGAAGGTCTCGAAATTCCTGATGGTGTATACCCCCACCAGAGAGATCATGGCCGTCAATACCAGCATATTCCACATTTCCCGCTCCTCTGCTTTTGCGTTGTTTGTGTCTTGCTTCTGTCTTGCTCCGGCTGCGCCAGCTGCAATCCGTCATGGCCGGCAATTAAGACGCGACAATCAAGACGCGGTAAACGTCACCGCATTACCGGTCGCGCCAACCACACTGCAAAGCGCCGTAGCGCCGGCAACCGTGGCCGGAAAGCTGGTGATCGCGTTTGCTCCGGCCTGGTCGATCTGGGTCCAGCCGCTGGCGCCGCTGATCATGTTGATGCAGACATCCTGCGGCACCGCATTGTATGTAATGGAAAATGCGCCGCCGGTTCCAGCGGCGGTGACAGCGCCCCCCCAACTGTTACTCAAGGTGGTGCCGCCAGCGCCTCTGGCGAGCGTATTGGGAATGGCGTTGGAAGTGATCAGGCTAGGCAGCATGGCGGCAGGATAGGTTTGGCCGATATACAGTTTCCTGATGCCGGTGCGGATCGCTACCACTTCTTCCGTGGCTTGATTCGATTTCGCGCTGCCGAAGGCGCCGGTCAGCAGCGATACCGCGCCCAGCACCACGATGGCGGCGATGCCCAGGTAGGCGATGCCTTCCAGCAGTGAGGCTCCGCGTTGCCGCGAAACGCGGTCGGCCGCGCTCAGGGCGGTGTGTTTCAAATCGAAAATGCATGTGTTTTTCATGATCAATCCCTCAAGTCAATGTGATAGTTCAATGGACACTACGGGTCACCGCTGCGATTTCCTGCTGAATGCCGAAAAATCCCGTCACCAGCCAGCCAATCACGATCGCCAGCGTGACAATGGCAAAACCGTTCAACACTTTCATCCGGAGCGATATCACCTCCACTCCTTGCTCCATCCATTCGTCCGCCAACAATTTCAGCGCATCGGCAAAGCCCTTGTATTCCGCGTACACACACAGGTCGTCGATCACCTCTTTCGATGGAAATCCATAACCCGCATTGCGCAATGCCTCGCCGCAATTCAAGCCGGAGCGCACCCCCAGCAAAGCGCCGTCCAGCCGTTCGCGCAGCCAGGGGTCGGCCATGGCAGACAGGCGCACCAGGGATTTCTCAACCGTGACCCCGGCCGATTGCAGGGCCGCAAACGCCATTAGAAAGCCGCTGCCGACGATCAGCCGATAAATCGAATAGGGCGGACAACCATCGAAGAAGACCCTGACATTGCCGCGCCAGCGCGGCATCGATGCAAACACCGCGACGCCGATAGCCAGCGCCGCAAAGATCGCATACAGCATCCAGTTCTGTACCCATAGCGACATCAGGTAGAGCGACTTCGCAGCGCCATGCCAGCCGGAAGGATCGATCATGCGTGTGAATTGCGGAATAACCCGGGTGCCGAACAGATAAATGTAGACCGCGATCAAAAAGAAAATCGCCACCGGATAGGCAATCCCGCCAACAATCACCGAATTGATTTTTTTGCCAGCCTGCACCACATTGACCACCGCCAGCAAGGTAGTCTCCAGGCGCCCCGCCTGCTCGCCCGCCATGATGATCATCTGTTCCGTTTTCGGCACCCACCACTCCAGCCCTTCTGACAGCAGGCGGCCGTTCTGCACCATGCGCCGGCAATCATCGAGCACGATTGCCAGCGGTTCATTAGGTTTGCGTCCCTGCAGCGAAGCGCGGTCGCGCAACTCTTCCAGTATCTTCAGCAGCGGCAAGCCGTTGGACAGCATTTTCGCCACCTTGCGATAGAGCCGCAACCGGGCCGTATCCGAGAACTGGGTTCTGGCCCACCAGCGATTGATGTCAAAGAACACTGCCGGCCTCCACCACGTGCAGATGCGGCGCATGCTGGGTGGCGCCGATCGTAAGATGGCCCACCACTTTTTCCGCCATGCGCGGATCGATCAAACCAGCCGCCACCTTTTCGATGGCATGATCGAGAATCGTCTTGCCGCCCAATTCCTGGAGCCAGTAAGCCAGCGCCTTAGTCTTTTCGCCAAGCCGCACATATCTGAAAAACTGGTCGTCGGGAATGATGATTTCAGCGATCACTGTGCGCCCTACCGTGCCGTGATGCGAACATTTTTCGCAACCGGCGCCGGTGATATAGACGTCCTCCAGGTTACGCGAGACGGCTTGCCTGACGCGCCCCAGCGCCGCCGGTGACAGCTCCTGCTGATGCTCAGCCAATGGAATCTTGCAATGCGGGCATAATAATTTGACCAGGCGCTGACTGATCAGGCCGGTGATGACGGTGTGATCGGCCACCAGGCTGACCGGCAAGCCGAGATCGAGCAAACGGTCGACGATCGCCAATGCGCTGTTGGCGTGCACGGTGGTCCATACCTGATGCCCGGTCATCGATGCGCGCAAGGCATTTTGGGCCGAGGCGCGGTCGCGCATTTCACCGATCATGATGGTGTCCGGATCGAGCCGCATGGCGTTGGAAATGGCGGCCGCAAACAAGCGCGAACGGTCTTCTTCGGTACCGGCGTTGGTGACCGATGTCTGGACCGCGCCTTCGATCGGATATTCGACCGGATCCTCGATGGTCAACACGTGCATCTTGCCTTCGGCTTCGATGATTTCACCGCATAAAATGCGTTGCAGCGATGTCGATTTTCCCGAACCGGTGGGGCCGCTGATGATATTCATTCCGATCGGCTGTTCTTTGAGTTGCTGCAACGCGATGGCGTGCTCCTCGGAAAATCCCAGGGGCCGCAAATCGATATTGTCGCCGGCGTCGTTGTACAGCAGACGCAACACCATCACGCTGCCCTCGTTGGTCGGCACGGTGGCAATCCGCACCCCGTATAATCCCGGCGGCAGCTTGTCGCGGTCGGCGATGCTGGCGTCCTGCCGTTCGGTCGGTTTGTATGAACTATCCGAAACCGAAGTCATGGCGCCGTACAAGGTCGCCAGCAAACGTTCGCCGTACTCGCGCGTCTGGCCGCCAACCGGCACCAGGTCGTTATGAATCCGAAAATAAATTTCAGTGCAATTTTTTTTAACCCGCAGATGAATATCCGAAGCCCGGGCGCTGCAAGCTTTATTCAGCATGTCCTTGGCGGTGACCTGCATCATCGAGTGTTCCTGATGACGGTCGGCCAGCATTGAAAACGCGTTTTGATTGATGCGGCGTATCACCTCGATATTGGTGTAGACCACCCGGAAAGGCCTGTGCATCTTTTCCAGGCGGCCTTGATAAGACAGCACGTGCGGATTCAGATTCTGGCCCGCGGCGATCAGCAGCCGGCCGTCACCGAGCAGGCACAGCAGTTTTTTTTCCTCGGCGCCGGCTTCGAACGCACCACTGTTACTGAGTACG
>Ga0207129_1161_pt1 | contig 9013 bp, 9 predicted proteins | sample Alteio_BWMinHeat_15_FD_153517 | JGI IMG/M metagenome (GOLD analysis project Ga0207129, IMG submission 153517) | Enriched cells from forest soil in Barre Woods Harvard Forest LTER site, Petersham, Massachusetts, United States -... | ecosystem: Environmental > Terrestrial > Soil > Temperate forest >... | reverse complement strand
CCCCGATTTAGAATCGGGTAATATGTTATACAAACAAATGACTTTTCTGTCAGAAACAGAAGCTGCCGGCATCGTCATGGGTGCGAGTGTTCCTATTATTCTCACCAGTCGTGGCAGTGATGAGTTGTCTCGTAAGGCTTCCTGTGCCATGGCCTTGGTTTATGCAAGAAATAAAAAATGATGAATGATGTTATTTTAGTCATTAACGCCGGGTCGTCTAGCATTAAATTCTCACTGTTTCATGTTGAAAGATTGACTTTGATATTTTATGGGGAAATTGAGCTGGGAGAAGGTTTGAGTTATTCAAAAACCGAATCTCTATTTACCAAGACAAGATTTTCTGCTTTCAATGACAAACACGACATAATCCTACAAAAAGATCTTGAAGAAAATGGCTACGAGGCAGGGTTAACGTTCCTTTTCACTTGGTTTGAAACGTTTCAAAAACAGTATGTCTTAAAAGCAGTCGGCCACCGCATTGTGCATGGTGGTACGGAGTTTTTAAACCCTGTTCGCATTGACAATGCAATTACTACGAAACTGACCAAGTTAATACCCCTAGCCCCTTTGCATCAACCGCATAATCTCGAAGCCATTAAGATTATCGCTGAAAAGTATCCTAAGATGGCACAGGTAGGCTGCTTTGATACTGCTTTTCATGGTACGCAATCCAGATTGGCAAAATTGTTTGCGATACCCAGAAAACTAACCGAAGAAGGCATGATCCGATATGGCTTTCATGGACTTTCTTATGAGTATATCGCGTCTGTTTTGCCTGATAAGGTCAATGTTAAGAAACACACGAAAATCATTGTTGCCCATCTTGGCAATGGGTCCAGTATGTGTGCATTGTACGAGCTGAAAAGTGTTGCTACTTCCATGGGGTTCACTGCCCTAGATGGCTTGATGATGGGGTCACGTTGCGGTGCCATTGATCCGGGAGTCATTTTATATTTATTACAAGAAAAAAAAATGACAGCCGAACAAATCAATCATTTATTGTATAATGAATCTGGGCTATTGGGGGTTTCGGGTATTAGCGGTGATGTCCGCGATTTGCTTGCCAGTACCGAGGCGACGGCTAAGGAAGCGATAGACTTATTCTGCTATCGAGCAGCTCGAGAAATTGGCGCTTTGTGTGTTGCCTTGAACGGCTGTGATGCCATTGTGTTTACTGCAGGCATTGGCGAACATGCGCCCGTTATCAGACAAAAAATAAGCGAATGGTTGGATTGGATGGGGGTTCAGTTGGACGAGGTTAGTAATCATCGGAGTGATGCGGTGATTAGTCAGTCAAGCAGTAAGGTAACTGTTGCGGTGATACCGACCAATGAAGAATACATGATTGCGAAACATACCCTTTCTTTGGTTGTTTGATGTGAGATTGTTTGGACTGATTATGAAGGGAATTGTAATTACTTAGGTACTCTCCTAATCTAGACAAACCTGGATTGCTTCGTCGTTTCACTCCTCGCAATGACGCTTATTTATAAAATCACGTCATTGCGAGGAGTGAAACGACGAAGCAATCCAGGAAGAAAATTGAATAATCAGCATTAATTTTTACATAAGGAAAAGGCATTTTGAACAAGAAAAAACAACAAAGCAAAAGCGAACTACTCACCTTAACCAACATCGGACCCGCCATGCTGCGGGACCTCAACTCATTAAACATCCACAGCATTCGGCAGTTGGCTCAGGCAAATCCCGATTCTCTGTATCTAAAACTGGAGAAGATTACCGGTAAATCTCAAGACCTTTGTGTCTGGGATGTGTTTGCTGCAGCGGTGCACGAGGCAAAAACAGGAGAACAAACGGTATGGTGGGCGTGGACGCCTGTGCGAAAAAAGCGACAGGCGGCCGGAAAGTTTTGTAAAAAATAATTTGTAATCGTTCATATCCCCATTTTTTTAATCGTAAACACTGAAGTTTTTTTCTAACCTAAGGGAAGAACTGGATTGCTTCGCTCCGCTCGCAAAGACGAATTTTCTGGTTTTTACGTCTTTGCGAGCGGAGCGAAGCAATCCAGGTCTTTACTTGATTCATGAGAGTACCTGAACAGTTACAATAATTTTTAACTCAAACCCTCTCTAACGTCGCATACGGATGCGACTCCTTATGCACAATCGAGTGCAGCAAATGACGGATATCAATTACTGAAAATTTCCCAGAACTACCTAACTGCTGACGCCTATCAACCGAATTAGAAACCACAATACTTTCCAAAATGCTGTCTTCTAAACCCTGGATAGCATCACCATTAAACAAACCATGCGTTGCGAAGGCATGAATTTCTCGAGCACCCACGCCACGCAATTTTTCGGCAGCGGTAATCAACGTGGTCCCGGAATCGATCATATCGTCAACCAACAGGCAAATCTTATCTTCCACGTCTCCTACGATATGGCGCGCAGTCGAGCGACCCACCCCTTCCCGCTTCTTATCAATTATCGCGATATCCATAGACAGCAAAGCGGCCAATTGATTAGCCCTCTTCAGTCCACCGATATCCGGCGATACAATAACGCAATTCTGTTTATCAAAATGCGCTGTAATGTAATCCGCAAACAAAGGCAAGCAAGACAAATGGCATACCGGCATTGGGAAAAATCCCGTTAATTGAGGCGTATGTAGATCGATCACCACCAATTTGTGAATACCCGATTTCCCAATCAAATCGGCAACCACCTTGGCCGAAATCGAGGAGCATTTTTCATCCAGGCGATCTTGGCGCGAGTATCCAAAGTACGGCATAATCACAATGATTCTTCCTGCATACTTTTGCTGAAAAGAATTTACGGTAATTAACAACTCCATTAAATGATTGTTCACCGGACCGCAGGTTGATTGGAAATAATAGACTGCTTTATTCTCAATATCCTGTTCAAAGAAAACACTGATTTCTCCATCGGGGAAAACCGTCTTCTGAATGTCATGTCCTTCTTTCTTTAAATGCTGCGTCGATGAACCGTAAAAAATCATATCTTTCACCTATCCCAACCCAAACTATTGTTTACGCATTAATGTCGGAGACTTACTGTCGGCTTTCGCTGCCATTTCGATAGCATCCTGCGATTTCTCGAGCATCTCGTTCACTACGCTCATGTTCGACAAAATCTTCTCCACTAGACAGTCTAACTGCTCATTAAAGGCCTTACTTTCCACGTCTAGCTTTTCCGTTGTATCCCAATCGGCAATGATATGAGACTGATATGTCTTCTTTAACTGTAGTCGCCTTTCATGGTCACGTTCCACCAATGACTCCGACCCTAAACCAGACTTGGCATCTAACTCACCTTTTCTACGCTCTAGTGTTACCTTAGGCCCAACGTTTAAAAATAGGGTTGGCGGGATTTTTTCCATGATGCTATCTCGACAGAAAGATTTCCCCATCAATACGGAATCTTCTAGGGCACAGAGCAGCGTTATCCAACCCCTGTCCAATAAGACCAGTTCTTTTGATAAACTTGCCGTTTTGATCACCTCTAGATAACGATTCAACACATAATTAAACCCCTGTTTCACCGTTTCGTCCTTTAACAACAGTGGGAATACCCCCCCTACCTTTTCAAAATGCGTGTTCGCCTCTGTAAACGGCGCGACAATGGTAACCTCCACCCCTCTTTTTTTTAATCTTTCGACGAGAAAATTGATGGTCGTCGTTTTGCCAGCGCCTTTCATGCCTTCGATACATATTATTGTCATCTTTTTTCTTAAGCCCTATTTAACACTACAAACTTTCCTACTCATTGGAGCTAGGGACCATGGCATATCACACCACCTTAAGTCGACAGCTTATCCAACAAAAACTGCCATTTCCTCACCAAATCTTCCTTATTTTTGGACTGAAATAACGCTTGAACATTGTCATCCTCTCCCTGATACACAATGCCCCCTAAGTTATCGGGTGACACCTCCGCACAGATATAATTGCCTTCTGGCGGCATAAAGAAGCAGCAATCTCGCAAATCGAACGCTATCGTATTGAGCAATGCCTTTAACACATAAAATGCTTTTAATGCCGTGTCCTTGGCCTTAACCGTATCGATAAAGTGTTCTGCCAGTCCCTCTGGCATGACAATATCATTTTTCGAGGTCGGATCCCGCCAATCAAAACGCACATAGGGTTCATGAGGCGCCATCGACTGTAATCTACGACCATCCCGTGTGGCAAACTCCGAGAGTTTTGGATACAGGTGTTTGGGAGAACCTATCAACGCAGCTTTGACAATGACTTCAAGATTGGCAACGGCTGATTTTTTCATCAAGACATAATTGCCTTCATAAGCCAGCGTGGTAGTTTCTACACCGGCTTTGTGTAAGTGTTCACAAAAAATTTGATTAAGCTGCGCGCGGATATGCTCAGTCCCTGGGACGTCCACTGCCTTGCCTGCGGTAAAAGAAAAGATCTTAGGATTCAGACGCTGAATCACCAAACCCGACAATTTAGGCTGATAGCACTGAATGTCAGCTATATTTTGAATGTCTCGAATTTCTCGACTGTCCCCCTGATGTAGGATGGGCAAAGTATTATAGGCTTTGACACTGGCCGACAATATTGCTCGCATTGCCTCCGCATTCTCTATTTCTGAGACACCACTCTGTTTTTGTTGAGGCCGCGGCGACAGATTCATCGGGTAGCCTTGTTGATACAAACAGCGCTTTGCTATCTTTACCCCAAAGGTAGATATTTTGCCCGTCAAATTACCAACGACCAAGTCACCAACACCGCCCAACAATTGATAAAGCGTAACCTCTTCTAACGGCAGGTTCCTTCCTAACAAATCAATGGCATTGTTTACGGCCATGGTCTGTGCTTCGGTATTGGAATCCCCCCAACCCACAACCACCCATGCCTCAGGCGTTTCGATTAAAGGATAAGGCAGCATCTCTGCCATGCTAACCGATAAGGTTACCTTGGCATCTGCCTCCAGCCCCAATCCCGGAATCTCCCCACTGCCCTGTCTAAAATGAACGTCACCGATGGCAAATTGTTCGGGTGCCATGGTCATGGGCAGATATATTGATGAACCTGCCTGCAATTCCATCAGGTCCATATTACCGCCCAAAAAAGAACAGCGACTTGGACGACGCGCCTCCTGATCTAAGGTTGCCACACAACCTATGGAAGGCCGCCCTACCAGCGTAATGCCCTTTCCTAAACTAATGCGCCCCTCGCTCACCGAAAAAACCTTGGATTGCCTCCCTGGGTAACGGTTCTTTAAGATGCCTGTACTTTTGGACAAACAAGTGGCAGTTTGTTCAATCTCTATGTGATGAATGTCAATTTTTAAGGAATAAGGCGAGCTCATACCAGATACCTCGATATGATTGGTGACGGGGTGCCCCAGCGCGTCTTTCTGAGGGTGTTCTAAAAAGACATCCAAGGCCTCGCCTGTTACGAGCCGAGAGTGTACCTCGAGGGCCATGCCAAAGGCATTACGGCAATGCACTGTCACTGCTTGGCCTGGGAATACTCGAAGTGTCGGTGTACCGTGTTGCAGTATATTAGGTGGTGTTTTTCTTTCAGTTTTTTCAGTTTTTTCGCTAATCAGCCCGTCTTCTTCAAGCAGCATAGGCTTTCATAGCCTCTGTTAATTTTGCATAAGATTCGTAAATAAGTTGATCGGGTTTTTTGTCTCGATATAAATCTTTTGTTAAGGACTCATTCGCCTGATTTCTAATCCGAGAAGAGTCTTGGGTATATTCGTCACCAACAACAATCTCGCCAGTATTATTCCAGCCCATTTCGAATTTCCCATCTTCCAAAATCCAGCCTTGACTGTTTAAAAATTCTCTTAAGTATTCATTCACGCGTAATGCGATGGTTTGCAGGTCATGCCACGTTTCTTGTGTGTCAATCAGTTTTCCTCGAAAAGAAGGTTCACTCGCATGGTGATGGAGTGCTCTGACAATATCGAAGGTAACTCTTGGGTCATCCACCACCATTTTTTCTGGCAGCACAATGTCGGACAGCCCTAGATGCTGCATCATGCGCCAAAGCGTCCGTTTCATCGGCCCTAGGTGTTGATAACTGAGATTATCCGCTGCCTGTTTCCACTTTAAACAGCACTCTACGATTGGTTGGTGAAAGGAAATGCCTTGCGGAAAAAGCGGCACTTTGTGTGAGTCCACCCAGTGCCCTCTGGCAACATAGCGGACAATCCATTCTAGGGGGATCATGCTCAAGTGCTCTACCAGTATGCCTTGAGGTAACAGTGCATCGTTACCGCTAAGCTTTTGCCCTGATATTGATTTTGCAAGCTGTGTCTTAACGCCCTGTTTTTCTAGAAATTGGTAGAAGTAAAAACAAAATTCCTCTCGTAACCGCCCTGTGCCAGGAATGGTTGAGGCACGTCCTCGACCATGGACCACATCTTTAAAAATCACTTTTAGAACACGGGGATCTGCCGTCTGATAAAAGTCCTTACTGCTTCCCTGAATCAATATCACGCGAATCTCCAAATAAAAGCCCAATGGGATGTAATTCTATTTCGACCTGCGGAATTTGCTCATAGAGTACCCGCATAATTCGCGAGACCATAGAAACCGCAACAACCAGCTTAAACCTGTTTTTTTCAATGTCCCGCAATTTCACAACACTGGCAGCATACTTGTTCATGACCACATAAAATTTTTCTAAATTTTCTGAAGTATCTGGAAAGAAGCAATACATCCATCGGTGTTTTTTGGCTTTGATTGCACCAACTAAACTTCTTTGGATAAATTGTAAGTCTAACTCTCTGGTGTCATTAAAGAAGGGCTTTGCAACCAGAATGGCCTGTTGTTTTCGGATTTCAGCAATGATGTGAAGTCCATTGGCTCTGATGGTCTCGCCAGTCTCTACCAAATCGACAATCGCATCGCAAAGCCCTAGCGTTGGGAAAGCCTCAACGGTCCCTTGCACACTTAATACTTTTACCCCTGGGATGCCTTGTTTTTCAAAATAGTTCTCAGCGATACGCGTAAAGGAGGTGGCAACGGTTTTATAAGCCAAATCTTCTATGGTATTAATCTTATCGGAAGCCACCACGATTTTGGAAAAGCTAAAATCTAGAGGACAGACGACTCGGATGTCGAGTTCCTGCTCTTCCAGCACTTCCTCGGTCGTGATGCCCATGTCCAAGCTGCCTGCGGCAACCAGTCGTGCAACGTCTCCCGCCCTCAGAAAAAAGGCGTCGAGACGATCCCAGTACTCCCCGATACCGCGGTAATTTCTTGATTTAGATTGGATGGGTAGTTCAGCGGCTTGTAGGAGGGCTAGCGAAGGTTTACACAAACGCTCATTCGAGGGTATACCAAAACAGATTCTGGGTTCCATACTGCCACAAAGCGACATAGCGCTACATAATCATTATCTACTCATTCACCGGACTGGGCAACAACTTAACGAACTGGCTAACTTATAAAAATAAAACAACCCAAGCCGGACAGAAAGGCATTATAATTGCGCTTGTTTCAAAAATCAAACAGCCTAGGTTACAGTGACAATATGCAAAAATTGCTGGCCATCGACCTCCTGGACGGTTGTATCGTTCGCTTAAAGAAGGGCGACTATGCGTCCGTTACGGTTTACTCATCGGACCCCCTTGGGTTTATTCAACAAAAGATAGACGCGGGTATTTCGCATTTCCATCTGGTAGACCTCTCGGGCGCCAGGGAGACGGAGAATAGCCAACTCGGGTTGATCAGCCAAATGCTAAAACTGCCTGCTTCGTTTCAGATAGGGGGTGGTATTCGGACATTGGCAAAGGCATTGGGGTATTATGAACTGGGCGCCCAACGCTTGGTGATTGGCACCAAGGCCTTCGAACAGTCGACGGACTTTTTAGGGGAATTGGCCAAACAAATACCTACCGACGCCATTGTCGTCGGCCTTGATGTTATGCCGATTAAGCAGGACTTTGTTGAACAAAGCTTTATGATTATGACGCATGCCTGGCAGCAGGCCTCCCCTCTGTCTTTGAGCTTGGCCATGTCACGCATTCTGGCATTGGGTATTCGTCATTGCTTGTGTACGGACATTTCACGAGATGGCATGCTCGAGGGACCTAATCTTGCCTTGTACCGTTTTCTTAAAATTCAGTATCCAGACATTTTGTGGACCGCTTCTGGTGGGATTAGGGGGCTGCCTGATATAGCGGCACTCGAAGCATTGTCCATGCACTCGGCCGTTATTGGTAAAGCTTTCTATGGAAAATATCTGACACTTGAGGATATGTTATGTTAGCGACTGAAGCTGAAGAAAATATAATGTCTATCGACCCTAACGTTGATTGTAATATTAAAATTAAGGCTAGTATTAACTGGAAAAAGATGAATGGGATTATCCCAGTTATTGTCCAAAACAGACATTCCTTGTCAGTGCTGATGTTGGGCTATATGAACCCTGAAGCACTGGAGAAAACTTTATCAGAAAAACGGGTTACTTTTTTTAGCCGCGGAAAAAACAGATTATGGACAAAGGGGGAAACCTCTGGTCACTTTCTAAGCGTCCATGAGGTATTTGTAGATTGCGACAACGATACGTTACTTATCTTAGTAGACCCCATAGGCCCCACTTGTCACTCTGGAGAAAAAAGTTGTTTTGGGGAACATGCGCCTTCCCATTTTTTAAATAAATTATCTGACATTATCGAAAACAGAAAAACGGCCGACACAACCAAGTCTTATACCGCCAAACTGTTTCAGCAGGGGTTGAACAGAATTTCTCAAAAGATTGGGGAAGAGGCCACCGAAGTTATTTTAGCACCACATCATGCCACACACCCTAAAGAACAGATTGCTGAAGAAAGTGCTGATTTATTGTTCCATTTGTTGATTTTTTTAAATGCAAACCAGGTCAGTGTTGATACGGTGATAGAGACTTTGGCAAACCGCAATAATAAAAAGTAAATTAATTTTAATCTAATGGCACTACCTTAAAGGTAGCCATAGCAAGCGCTTGCGTGCTTTATTGTAAAATCCTAAACAAAAAACTCTCTGTCTATTTAAACAGCGCCACCTCAACCTA
>Ga0207129_1112_pt1 | contig 9014 bp, 11 predicted proteins | sample Alteio_BWMinHeat_15_FD_153517 | JGI IMG/M metagenome (GOLD analysis project Ga0207129, IMG submission 153517) | Enriched cells from forest soil in Barre Woods Harvard Forest LTER site, Petersham, Massachusetts, United States -... | ecosystem: Environmental > Terrestrial > Soil > Temperate forest >... | reverse complement strand
TATATCGTAGATTTTGCTTGTTTTGATCCTAAGATTGTTATCGAGTTAGATGGGTCGCAGCATGGTGAAGAAGAGGCTATTGTTTATGATAGAAAAAGAACTCATTACTTGGAATCTATATAGGTTATAGGGTGTTGCGGTTTTGGAATGGAGAAGTGTTGAGAGAAATGGAGAAAGTAAAAAATGTTATTTGGGATTTTTGCTTTTTGACCACCCCTTCCTTTCCTTCCCCTTGAAGGGGAAGGGACTCAGCACACAGGCCCATATCTTCGCATCCCTTCCCCTGCAAGGGGAAGGAAAGGAAGGGGTGATAAAAAATAAATTTCCTTCAAAAAATCAACACAACTAAAAAGGAGCTTCCTCTTGAAATCATTCATCAAACACAAATTTTTCCATTATATCGTAGATTTTGCTTGTTTTGATCCTAAGATTGTTATCGAGTTAGATGGGTCGCAGCATGGTGAAGAAGAGGCTATTGTTTATGATAGAAAAAGAACTCATTACTTGGAATCTATATAGGTTATAGGGTGTTGCGGTTTTGGAATGGAGAAGTGTTGAGAGAAATGGAGAAAGTAAAAAATGTTATTTGGGATTTTTGCTTTTTGACCACCCCTTCCTTTCCTTCCCCTTGAAGGGGAAGGGACTCAACACACAGGCCCATATCTTCGCGTCCCTTCCCCTTCAAGGGGAAGGAAAGGAAGGGGTGATAAAAAATAAATTTCCTTCAAAAAATCAACACAACTAAAAAGGAGTTTCCTCTTGAAATCGTCCATCAAACAAAATTTTTTCTGTACTTTTATAATCATCCTGTCATTGCTCCTCACTCCTCTTTGCGTCGCTGAACCTCCCCAACAAATTTCTCTCCAAGACGCCTTAAACATCCTAGCAAAAAAACTCAACCACACCATTTTTATCAGTCCCACCGTTCACGGCACTACTTCACTTAATTTCCAACAAATTCCTCCACAAACCGCCTTCGATTTACTCCTAACCTCCCACGAACTCAGTAAACGCACACTCAACAACGTCTGGTACATCATGCCGCAAAATGAACGCATAGAAATCGAAAAACAAGAATTAAAACTAAAAGCAGTCCTCGATGACGCAGCACCTTTAATCACCTCGATCTGGCAAATCCATTACGCGAAAGCCACCGATATCGCCAACGCATTAAAGAAAACCAACAGTGCGTTACTTTCAAATCGTGGTCATGTGCACGTAGATGTACGAACAAATATTATTTGCATACAAGATATCGCAGCACACATGCAGGATATTCGCAAAGTGATTCAACGTTTAGATGTGCCAGTACAGCAAATCTTGATTGAGGTGCAACTGGCGAGTATAGATAGCGATTATGAACGTGAATTAGGTGTGACTTACTTGAATCAACAAACAACATCGCCGCAGGATCCACCGACTTCTGCCTACGCTCCCGTCAATCTGCATTATGGATTAGCATTACTGAAGCTTACCGATGGCTCACTGCTGCGAATGCAGCTCTCTGCACTAGAAAGAGCAGGGCATGGTGAGTTAATATCAAGCCCGAGTTTATTCACGGCTAATCAACAAACGGCTTCTATAGAATCAGGCGAAGAAATTCCATATCAAGAGATTAGTCGCAGCGGTGCAACGGGAGTGGCTTTCAAAAAAGCAGTGCTGAGTTTAAAAGTCACGCCGCAAATCATGCCAGGACAGCATGTATTATTACAATTGCAAGTGAATCAAGATAAGCCCAGCAGTAGAATTATTTTAGGCGTGCCCGCCATTACAACGCGACAAATGAGCACCGATGTGCTCGTTAAGAGCGGACAAACCATTGTCTTAGGCGGTATTTATGAATCAGACAAAGGACACCAACAACAAGGAGTTCCTGTTTTAAATAAAATTCCACTTGTAGGTTGGCTCTTCAAACAGCAAAATGTGACAGATAATAAACGTGAGTTGCTTATTTTTGTGACACCCAGGGTAATTAGTTAAATGAAAAAAAGTCAATATCAGAATATTTTTCTTATCGGTCCGATGGGGGCTGGTAAAAGCAGTGTGGGAAAGTGCTTAGCAGAGCAATTGGATATGCATTTTTATGATTCCGATGAGGAAATAGAAAAGCGTACAGGTGTCGACATTGGCTGGATTTTTGATCTGGAAGGCGCGGAAGGATTTCGTAAGCGCGAAACAGCGGTCATTGCGGATCTGGTGTATTTGCCAAACATTGTGCTGGCTACGGGTGGTGGTTCTGTCATTTCACCAGAAGTGCAAGCGTTATTGCGAAAGCACGGCGTCGTCGTTTTTTTAGATGCCTCTTTAGGGCATCAGCAAGTACGCACGGTGAATGAATCACGTCGCCCATTGCTGCGTGTACCCAATCGAGAAGAAGTGATTGAAAAACTATATGAAGAACAAACCCCGCTTTATCAATCCTTGGCGGATTACCATATCATGACAGATCATCGCAGTGTACGCGTGGTTGCAGAAGATATTATTCGGTGGTTAGGCAACAGACCTTAGCTTAGAAACAAACAAGTTGACCTTCTCTTCGTAAAAAAGAGAAGGTCCCGATAGTAACGGCTTATTGTGCTGGAGCCGGAGCCGGAGCTGGTATAGCAGCAGGAGCGCTGTTGTCTGAAGGCATAGGTGCTGGCGCTGCTGCAGGTGCTGTTGCATCTGGAGCGGGTGCTGGCATTGCAGCTGCGGGAGCAGGTGCATTAGCATCAGGGGCTGCTGGCATTGGCGCTGGAGCTGCTGGAGCCATACCTGCAGGTGCAGTTGCATCTGGGGCGGTTGTAGTCGTTGTGGTGGTTGATTCAGTCGTTGTTGTTGCAGCGGGTGTTTCTGGTTGCATAGATGCATTATCAGACGCACTGGATCCTGGAGGAGGAGTCGTTGTTGTTGTAGACTGAGATTCTGTTGTAGATGTAGTAGTCGCTGCATCAGAAAGAGTAGTAGAATCTGCTTTTTCTGATTTTTGTTGGCAAGCGGTGATTCCAGCAATGCAAAGTCCAGCGAGTGCAGCAATTAGAAGATGTTTACGCATATACAATATCCTTTAATAAAAAGTTAAAAAAGCAGCTGATTAAATAATCTGCCCATAAAGTAAAACATCTTATCCTAAATGATGCAGGCTGCAAAGCCTATCCTCTGGCTAGTTAAGGCCAGTTAATCGAAAAACAAGGTGTAACAGTATGACTAAGCTAAAAAATGATCGATTATTGCGTGCAATAAAACACCAGCCCGTAGATAAGACGCCTATTTGGATCATGCGCCAAGCAGGTCGATATCTCCCTGAGTACCGTGCTACTCGTCAAAAAGCAGGAAGTTTTCTAGCCTTATGTAAAAATCCAGAGCTTGCTTGCGAAGTCACTTTGCAACCCTTGGCTCGTTTTCCTTTAGATGCAGCCATCGTATTTTCTGATATTTTGACCATTCCAGATGCCATGGGTTTAGGTCTTCACTTTATTGAAGGCGAAGGCCCTGCGTTTGAACGCCCTTTGCGCACTGCACGAGATATACAAAACCTAGCTGTTCCAGATCCTGAAATGAGTTTACGTTATGTGCTAGACGCTATTCGCCTGATCACGCAAGAATTAGCAGGAAAAGTCCCGCTGATTGGTTTTTGTGGCAGTCCTTGGACCATGGCTACCTACATGGTGGAAGGAAGTGCAAATAAAGCGTTCCCTCAAATTCGCGCAATGCTAAAACAAGAACCTCAGCTATTGCATCAACTGCTAGATACACTCGCCAAGTCCGTCAGTTTGCATCTGAATGCGCAAATTCAAGCAGGTGCGAGTGTGGTGATGATATTTGATACCTGGGGCGGCATGCTGGATACAATACACTATCAAGAATATTCTTTGCATTACATTAAACAAATTATCGCAAACCTCATTACAAAAAATTCAGCATCACCGGTGCCGGTCATATTATTCACCAAAGAAGGCGGTCAATGGCTAGAGCTAATGTCGCAATCCGGTTGTGATGTGGTGGGCGTTGATTGGTTGGTGAATCTTGGCGATGCAAGAAAGCGCGTAGGAAATAAAATTGCCTTACAAGGTAATTTAAATCCTAGTATTCTCACCCAACCTGAGGATGTGATTCGAGCAGAAGTCGCACGCATTTTAGCAGAATATGGCACGGGAAATGGGCATATTTTTAATTTGGGCCATGGTGTAACGCCCGATGTGCCACCTGAGCATGTCGCCATATTGGTAGATGCTGTGCATACACTGAGTCATAGGCATTCAGTATGAGCCAATTACCTTTCAAACCCGCATGGTGGTTAACAAATCCACATCTTCAAACGCTGTGGCCTGTGTTTTGTCGTCGCCGAATTAAAAGTTTGGCGCCTAAGCGTGAACGAGTAGAGCTCACCGATGGTGATTTTGTTGATCTTGATTGGGTCGGTGAGGGAGCAGGTCCTATTGTTGTCATCTTGCATGGATTAGAAGGATCAATTCAATCGTCTTATGTGCAAGGAATGCTGCATGCCGTTGTCAAACAAGGTTGGCGGGGCGTTTGTATGCATTTTCGTAGTTGTAGTGGCGAACCTAATCGATTGTCTCGCGTTTATCATTCCGGTGAAACGGGTGATATTGCCGAAGTTGTTCATCATTTAAAACAACGTGAGCCAGAAACACCCCTCACTGCGATTGGTTTTTCACTCGGCGGAAATGTGTTGCTAAAATGGTTAGGTGAGACAGGCCAAAAAAACCCACTGACTGCGGCCATTGCTGTTTCTGTTCCATTTGAATTAACAAAAGCGGCTAATAAAATGAATCACGGTTTTTCTCGTCTTTATCAATGGCGATTATTAAATTCCCTCTGCAAAAAAATAAAATGGAAATTTCAACACCAACCCGCGCCTTTCGATATGTCTATCTTAAGCACCTTCAATACATTGCGTGATTTTGATAATCACATCACAGCACCGCTGCATGGTTTTTTGGATGAAGAAGACTATTATACTCAGTCGAGCAGCCGCCCTTATTTGCAGCATATTAAAATCCCTACCCTATTGCTCCAATCAAAAGATGACCCTTTGGTGGGTGATAACGGACTTCCTGAGCAGAATGAATTATCTGCGTCTGTTCAGTTGGAACTATCAGAAAAAGGCGGTCATGTAGGCTTTATTACAGGATATTCTCCATTGAAGCCTATCTATTGGCTAGATCAACGTGCGCCGTTATTTTTTTTGCCGTATTTAGCAAATTCTAGAATAGAGAATCAATCTAATCAATATTCGAGGTAGAAATTCCATGCCCAAAAAAAGCAGCAGCAGCCGTCGCTGGTTACAAGAACATTTTTCTGATCCCTATGTCAAAGAAGCTCAAAAAGACGGTTTCAGATCACGTGCGGTTTATAAGTTAAAAGAAATCAACGAACGAGATAAATTATTTAAACCCGGTATGACCATTGTTGATCTGGGCGCAGCGCCCGGTAGCTGGTCTGAGCTTGTCGTAAAACTAGTTGGCAAATCTGGTCGTGTTATTGCTTTAGATATTTTACCTATGGATCCTATTCCTCATGTTGAATTCATCCACGGCGACTTCACAGATGAAGCGTTAGAACAAGAACTTCTGCAATGTCTTGGCACAGCGAAAGTCGATTGGGTTATTTCAGATATGGCACCTAATTTTAGCGGCATGAACAGCGTGGATATTCCTCGCGTGTTAACCCTTGCCGAATTGGCCCTCGCTTTCGCCTTAACAGTGCTCAATGAAAAAGGCGGTTTTTTAGTGAAAATATTTCAAGGCGAAGGTTTTGATGCTTTTTTACGTGAAGTTAGAAAACATTTTAAAAAAGTCGTCACACGAAAACCCAAAGCATCCCGTGGACGATCCAATGAAATTTATATTCTGGCAAAAAAATAGAACGAGGTGCGATTATTAAAAGGATTAAATACTAAAAGCATATGCGGATGACAGTCTCGCATCTTGAAGTGCTATGAGTATAGAGATATTATTCCGGGGCATTTTGATCTATTTTTTATTTTGGCTATGATGATGAAAAACTTTTTCTAACGGCGATTGAGTTTTTTCATCCTTCTTTACTGCATTTACTGCTGCATTTAATGACCTAGCATGAAAAAGTGTATTCGCTTTTTGGGCGTGCCGATCTTTTTTTGCTTCCATTTTCTCACGAACGGATAGGAGTGAATCTCCAAGTGTTCTGACACTGGGAATCGTCGCGAATGGTCTTATGCACATAGCTGCAAAGCTCGCGATCTTTGTTATTAATGGCTTTGCAGATCGAGTAGTTAATTCTTTAATTTTTTCAAGATACCAACTGAAAGAATTTTGGCCTAGCTTATCAAGCTTCTTTGTATCGCCCTTTGCTGCGTCTAATATGGCATCTAAAGTCGTATAATATTCATTGATCTTGCTCTGATTCATCTCGTTTACCTCATCCTTGTTCTTGTAAGGAGGTAAATAGCCACATTCCCCTATAATTATCATTATCATTGCTTCACTATTGGCAACGATGCTGGCTAATACTGCTTTTTGTTCTACTGTGAAAGTTTCAACAGGATTTTCTTCTGTCAATTTCTTGTATAACTCTTTTGTGTATAACTCTTTTGTTTGGGGATCGACATTCGACTCAAGGGCATTAAGGTGCTTTATTCCAGCAGATATGAAAGGAAGTTTGGGCCCTTGCTCATTCCGCTTCTCTTGAGTTAACAGTAAAGGCAAATAATCCCTAAGTTGGCTGAGCTTATCGAATACATCATCCGTGCTATATTTTTTTTCATGTAGCATAAATCATCTCCTCTAATACTCATGTTACTAAGTATAGAATCTAAATTCGAAATTGCCACTGATCTTTAATAGGTTATAAATCAAAGAATTACGCAGGTTTCTTAGCAGGAAGTTTCTAATTATCTTGCACGGAGAGGCAAACTCTAAGATGAGTTAGCCCGCTTTAACCAACAACAATAAAATATCTTGATCATCAATTTTATAAATTAATCGTAATGGAGAAACTGTTTCACTGTACAAGCCAGTCATGCCTTTCACTTTGCTTGATCCAGGTGGGCGTGGATTAACAGAGAGTGCTTCAATAAGCTTAATAACAACTTTTTGTTGTTTAGACGGCAGTTGTTTAATCTGTTCTACGGCAGGTGGTGCAATTTTAATATGATACGGTGTCGCCAAAATTAGGTACCTATATCTTCTTTCAATTGATCTAAAGTCATTGTTCCCACATTCCGCACTTCTTTCAAAGCATCAATCGCTTCGCGAAGATCATGCTTGTCTTGCGCTTCTTGTAAGAGCATTAAATCTTCCAAGGGAATGATGGCTGCAATTTCTTGGCCGCGGCGCGTTATAATAACTCGTTCTTTGCCGTGTACAACACGATTAATCAAATCCGTGAATTGTTCTTTCGCATCCACAGTATTCAACACAGTGATTGCCATAATTCAAATTCCGTTTTATGAAAATAGTTAATTTAAACCCAGCCGCGTGATATCACGCCGCTGGGTGGCTGGCTACGCAATAGAAACTTCCTTTTCCATCGACGTAGTATATTTTCCAACAGCGGCAAGACTGTTTAATTTCGTTCTTTCAAGAAACGCACTTTGTGCTGCTGCCACATTATTTTTATCGCCATGCCAAATTTTCATAGGATATTCTTGCAGTGCGCGCGCATAAGAGTAGCTCAAATTCCAAGGCAATGGTGATGCATTCATGGCATTTAAGTGTGCCGTTGCTTCTTCAGGGGTTTGACCGCCGGATAAGAAATTAATAGTAGGAACAGCCGCAGGTACATTGCGCAGTAAGGCGGTGAGCGTCGCTTCAGCCACCTGTTGAACAGTGGCCTTGGTAGAACACTTCTTGCCACTGATCACCATACTAGGTTTTAACACGATATATTCTAATTTAACTTTATGTCTGTGTAGCGCATTGAAGACAGCATGTAAAACACGATCTGTGACTTCCGCACACCGTTCAATAGTGTGATCACCATCGATCAAAACTTCGGGTTCAACGATAGGAACAATACCATTCACTTGGCATAAAGCAGCGTAACGCGCTAATACTTCCGCATTGGTTTTAACCGCAAGCATGCTGGGGGTGATCGCAGAAACTGCATAGACTGTCCGCCATTTTGCAAATGTTGCGCCTTTTGCTTTATATTCTTGTAATTTTTCAGCTAAACCATCAAGGCCTTGTGTGACTTGTTCATCTGCTGTGTTAGCTAAATTAACCAAGCCTTTGTCCACTTTAATACCTGCTAAAATACCTAATTGTGCTAATTTTTCTGGGAATAAAGTGCCGTCGAGGGTTTTTTGCGATAAAGTTTCTTCATGCAGAATAACACCCGCAATATGTTGATTTAAATTAGGCGCAGTGATCAATAAATCTCGATAAGCACGACGCGTATCTTCAGTGGATTCCGTGTTAACTGCTGCTAAACGCTTGGTAATAGTCGCAGCGCTCTCATCTGCCGCTAAAATACCTTTGCCTCTGACCGCTAATTTTTTGATAGTCGCTTCTAACTCTTTGATGTTCATCGGGTATAAATCCTATGTCAAATTTGGATGCGGGAAGGGTAGCATATTTTTTTAAGCGAGGCGATAGGGCCAGTGATGACTGAATTTTTATCACCCCTTCCTTTCCTTCCCAGGGGAAGCGACTCAACCCAAAGGCCATATCTTCGCGTCCCTTCCCCTGCAAGGGGAAGGAAAGGAAGGGGTGATAAAATTAATAAGACTTCGCAAACACCACCGTCTGCGCACTCTTCCCCTCACTAAATATACATTTCCCCGACTCTGGATTATCCACCATCGGAATACAACGAATAGTCACATTCAAATCTTCCTTAATTTTCGCTTCCGTCTCTGGACGACCATCCCAATGCGCCTCTGCAAATCCCCCTTCTGTCTGCGTGAAAAAATCATAAAAATCAGTTTTATTATCAATATGCACCGTGTGCTGTTTGCGAAAATCTTTGGCTCGCTGCAATAATTTTTCTTGCAGCTGTGCCAATTGCGTTGCAATCGTCGCTAAAAATTCCTG
>Ga0207129_1160_pt1 | contig 9058 bp, 9 predicted proteins | sample Alteio_BWMinHeat_15_FD_153517 | JGI IMG/M metagenome (GOLD analysis project Ga0207129, IMG submission 153517) | Enriched cells from forest soil in Barre Woods Harvard Forest LTER site, Petersham, Massachusetts, United States -... | ecosystem: Environmental > Terrestrial > Soil > Temperate forest >... | reverse complement strand
AAATGTTCATCTACATCGGTGGAACACTCATCGGGTTTTGGACATTGGTGCATCTTGTCCCAGGTGGGTGGGAGACGATCAGCGCAAAGGTCAGTGAAGCGCACAAGTTTCGTGTCTTTGATTTTGAGCCTTCGTGGACCAAACCTTACAACTTCATTGCCGGAGTATTAGGTGGCACGTTCCTCACCACTGCCAGTCACGGCACGGACCAATTGATGGTGCAGCGATTACTTGCAGCGAAGAACGAACGAGAATCAAAATTTGCATTGCTCTCGAGCGGCGGCGCGATCCTGATGCAATTCACTTTGTTCCTATTGGTAGGCGCATCGTTGTGGGTATTCTATCACGGTGTTCCAGCCAAAGAATTATTTGGACGCGCTGACCGCATATTCCCTTCCTTCATTGTCTCTTCCATGCCCATGGGTATAAGTGGGTTGCTGATCGCCGCCATCCTCGCAGCAGCCATGAGCAATATGAGCGCGGCGTTGAATTCGCTGTCATCTTCGACTGTTGTGGATTTCTATCTGCGGCGTAAGCCACTGGCAACTGAAATAGAGCGGATGCGGATCTCACGTTGGGCGACTGTGGGTTGGGCAGCGGTGTTGTTCTTCCTCGCCGTGGGAACCCAGTTCGCTGGACAACGTGTGCTCGAACTCGGTCTCTCACTTGCATCGATCCCCTATGGAGGATTGCTCGGTGTTTTTCTACTCGGCGTTCTGACCAAGCGGGCCACGGAAAGCGGTGCGCTCATCGGAATGGCATGCGGCGCAGCTCTGAATCTTTGGTTGTGGATAGCACCCATGCCCGAAGTAGGATGGATGCAGACCAAAGTCGCATTCACCTGGTATGTGGTGCTGGGAACGAGTGTGACTTTCATCGTGGGATACTTTTGCAGCCTGTGGACCGGTGAGCGAAAGGCTGTGGCATGAGCACGAATTCCAAACCAACATTCGAATTACGGCGTGAGCTCGGTGCAGCGGCGGCTACTGCTGTTGTTGTGGGAACTATAATCGGCAGTGGCATTTTCCGTGTCCCTAGCACCATGATGGCGGCGGCGGGATCTTCCACCATGGTCTATGCCGCGTGGATCGTAGGCGGCCTGCTCAGTTTTTTCGGTGCATTGACCTATGCGGAATTGGGAGCGATGCGTCCAGAAGCAGGTGGAGAGTACGTTTATATCCGCGATGCGTATGGAAAGTTGCCAGCATTTTTATATGGATGGACATGGTTTGCCATCGCCAAGCCAGCATCGATCGCTACTGTGACTACTGGATTGACCGATGCATTGAGCGCATTGAAGATGTTCTCGTTCCTTGCGGATCCTGTCTTTGGGGGGTTAGCAAAATTCACATGGGCACAAGTCGTCGCCATCATTGCCACGCTGCTCATCTCATATCTCAACTTCATTGGAATAAAAAAAGCCGGACTGTTCCAGTTGATATTCACGATCCTAAAATGCGGAATGTTGATCGCCATCGCAGCCATTGGATTCGCTTATGCCAACGGCACATTCGCTAATTTCAGTACTCACACTGCACACCATGGCAGTGGATTCATGATCGCGCTGGTTGCGGCGTTATGGGCCTATGACGGATGGAATGACCTAAGCATGGTGGGCGGTGAGGTCAAAGACCCGCAGAAGAATATCCCTCTGGCGCTCATTCTCGGCGTGGGGATATGTGGCGCGCTTTACATGCTGATGAATGCAGCCGTGCAATTCGTTATGACCGCGCAGCAGATAGCTGATGTGAAGAGCCCAGCTGCAGAAATGATACGAATCGTGCTCGGTCCGAATGGTGCAGCCATCATCACTGCAGGCATTGCCTTGAGCTTGCTTGTCACACTGAATGGCACCATCATGAGCGGGTCACGTATTCCGTTCGCGTTGGCGAAAGACAGGACATTTTTCCCCGGGCTGGCCACGGTACATCCGGAGTATGCGACCCCGGCAAATTCAATTTGGATACAAGCTATATGCGCCATTATTTTATTGCTTGTAGCTGCAACATTTAAAGAACTACTTGAAATAGCCATCTTCTCGGAATGGTTGTTCTATATGATCGCTGCCAGTACCATCTTTGTGTTCCGAATAAAAGAACCACAGGTTATCAGGCCCTATAAATGTTTCGGATATCCTGTGGTTCCGGCGTTGTTCATCCTATCCGCAAGTATTCTGCTCTATCAAACATTTATGGAAAATGTGATGAACTCGACTGTGTGTTGTTTGATCATCGCCGCAGGTGTGCCTGTGTATTTATGGTTCACCAGGAATCAAAATCAGGCTTTAACTTCTTGACCGGACGAGTTGTTCATAGATTTGGATGTATTCTCTCGCTGAGCGCTCCCAACTGTAATCCATGGCCATGCCATTACGTTGAATGCGCTGCCAGTGGTCCGTATGCCCATAAAAATGCATTGATGTGCTGATGGCGTCATAAAATTCACCAGCATCAAAATTTTGGAATTTAAATCCTGTGCCTGATCCATCTGCCGGGTTGTATTGTTGGATCGAGTCATCCAACCCTCCCACGGCGCGGACAATAGGCACCGTTCCATAGCGCAAACTGTAGATTTGGTTCAGTCCACATGGCTCGTAACGCGATGGCATGAGGAACATGTCTGCGCCAGCTTCGATCTTGTGTGCCAGTGAATTGTCATAGGCGATACGGTTAGCGAATCGTCCAGGATACTGCCACGATAGATTGCGAAACATTTCCTCAAGATCTGGATCCCCGCTTCCCAATGTGATGATACGTACTGGATCTTGGGCGAGACGATGTGCAATGTGTCCTATGAGGTCAAGTCCTTTTTGTTCGGCGAAGCGAGAGACGATGCCGAGAATTGGATATTGCAGATCAGCGCCGGGCAATCCGAATGCATCAAGCAGATCACGTTTGCATGCGGATTTCCCCGAGAGATCGTTGCTCGTGTAATGCGCTTTGATGTGAGGATCGCTGGCGGGGTCCCACTCAGAGTAATCCACACCATTTAAAATTCCGCGAACGGTTGATGAGCGTGTACGCACGGTGAGATCGAGTTCGAATCCACCTTCCCGCGTTTGTATCTCATAGGCATAACGTGGGCTCACGGCGGTCACGAAGTCAGCGAACACGATTCCACCTTTGAGCAGGTTCGCACCGCCGTGGAACTCCAATCCGTGAGGCGTGAACAATTCCCACGGTAATGTGAGCATCGGCAAAATGGATTCATCACATACACCTTGATATCCCATATTGTGGATGGTGAGCATACAAGGTGTTCGGGCAAAATGAGGATCATGCACATACTGGGTACGTAACAATACCGGAACCAGTGAAGTGTGCCAGTCGTGAACATGCAGCAAGTCGGCCTTGCCTAGATATCGTGTGGCCTCCATTGCTGCGCGCGAGAGAAGATAGAAGCGCTCGGCGTCATCACGAAAGCCATAGATGGAAGTACGGTCGAAGAAATGGTCATGCTCGATGGCATAGTGCTGCACGTCATCATTCAACCCGGCATTACGCACGGCACAAAAGCGGGGGCCGTATGAGAACGGGACATGGATATTCTCCGCTGCAAGCGGCATCTGGTGTGAGCGCATCGTTCGGTAGAGCGGAAGATAGACGGTGACCTTGTGTCCCAGTTTGACGAGAGCTTTGGGTAACGCGCCCACAACATCGCCCAATCCGCCAGTTTTGGCGAAGGGCGCGCACTCAGCTGAGATGAATACAATGTGCAAATCAATCCCGGTCCCATGATTTCGGTACTTGCAATGATGCAGTCTAGAATCAACTACAGAGCAGGTCAATCGGGATGAAACAGAGAAAGCCGAAACTCGGGCAGAACTTCCTGTCTGACGAAAGCATTGCCCGGCGCATCATTGATGCGCTCGGCGATATTTCTCATTGTGTGGTCGTGGAGATCGGTCCCGGCAAGGGCGCGCTGACACGGGGTCTATTGCAACGAGCGCGATCACTCATCACCGTTGAATATGACAGGACGCTGACAACGGAGTTGCGAGAGAAGTTCTCCACCGCAATGAACCTTGAAGTTGTGGAAGCCGATGCGGTGAATTTGGATCATAGGAAGATCTTAAGTGAAAGAGTGCCAGCCAAGTTGGTAGGCAACTTGCCGTATTACATCACTTCCGACTTGCTACTGAGTTTTTTTAAAGCGAGTGCATGTTACTCGGAGATGGTGTTGATGGTGCAGCGAGAGGTGGCGGAGCGTGTTTGTGCATCTCCTGGAAGAAAAGAGTACGGGATGCTGAGTGTGACCGCGCAACTCTATTGTGAATGCGAATTGCTATTCATTGTTCCGCCAGAAGCCTTCACTCCAAGACCCAAAATCCATTCTGCGGTTATGAGATTGATCGTCGCCCCAAAAATAGACATGTTGAAAGTGGAAGAGGGGCCTTTTATAGAATTCTTGAAATTATGCTTCAGCCAAAAGAGAAAGACGTTATTCAACAACTTGCGGCAGCAACATCCATCTGAGCACACTCAAGAAGCATTGAGAAGCGCAGGAGTGCGGGCAGACATCAGGGCTGAAGCAGTACCGCTCATGACTCTTGCAGCAATCTTCAACGAATTGAAAAAAAGGATATGACCGGATGTGCCCAATGCTAGTGCTATGACTTGTCTTTACACCAGACGTACAGGTACTTCTCATCTGCCGCCGTTGCAACTTCCATCTTCTTGGATCGGGTGGCCCGATTCAGTGCCGAGCGGACATTCTGCATCTTTTCTCCTGCCAGACCGTTCAATGGTATGCGCACCGCGGTATCTGCAGCTGTATGTTCCAAATCAGCCAAAATCCGAGTCACAAGCTTTTTGTGTTTGCCGTTCCGTGCTTGAGGAACGTCAACCTGCATGACACTGGAGAAGTTGAATTTCGAGCTGCTATTGTTGCCATTGCCTCCAGATTTCTTCATCGGGCCCCACCTCCTTATAAAGCGTATCGCTAAAGTATAGTTAACCTACCCTTATCGAATGCTTATTGTCAAATCCATATTCATAGAATTAAATAGTCATATGCAGAAGGTGCCGTTAGGTTCCGGGACAGGAAACGTATGGTTCTCCATTCCATATATCGTTATGCGATAGCCATGCAAACGACACATATTTCTCAGCATGCGCAGAACAAGCCTTGTTGCATCAGATAAAAATCTTTGCCGGATTCCAAAGACTTTCCCCGTATCAAAAATGAAATGTTAGCTTGCTGACATGAGGGGTAGAAGTTATGGCCTATTTCCACAACAAGGATTTTGCATTAGCAAGTTACAACTACCGGAATACCTCATACAGCTTTGTTCCAGATGACGGAAGCGATCCACAAGTACCCGATACATATGGATGTTTCCATACATCCCAATGGAGGATTGTAAAAATGAGCATTGCTAAATTGAGCGGGGTCCGCTGCACTCTATGCGGGTGCCGCTGTGTGCGCACAAAATCCACTTTGGTCCAGATTCTTCAGGGACTACGGGGAACAACACAGGACACACAGCAGATCTCATTTGCATGTCCACAATGCCAACAGCTTGTGATCGCTGAAACATTCATCGACGAATCCGTGCAAAAGTTTGAGGATGCGCCCGGGCAAATAGCCAAATATAGTGGTCAGATGGATTTAGTTGTAGAGGTAAGGTGTGGGAAGAAAGACTGCATCTCTCCGGCTATTGTATTCGTTCCCATCCAAGAACCAACGATCAATCCGGATAGATTACATTCATATTTAGACCGATATGCCAATGCAGGCGTACGGTGTCAGCAGGGGCACGATATATCTTTTCCATATTTGATCGGTGAGATTAAGAGTCTTTTTGGATAATGGATGGAATAAACTCCGGTCAATAATGGATGGGTAGCATTTGACACTGTCAAATCCATTGTGCCCAACAGCGAGACATAGAATGCCGCGAAGGTCGGGCACCTGAACACTCGTTCTACTCCCAAGGACACTCACATGGGGGGTATCTGATCGTTGCATGAGTTCCTGTATTCCTGAATTGAACCCATGGCAGGTCAGTAGAGACGCCGAATACAACGTCTACAAATTCACTGGATATTGCGGCTCGGCCGAGAGGCGGAGAGCACTGTAATGCATTCTGCGGCCATCAGTGCGGCAAGGCGAAGGTTGTCAGCGACCGCCCACAACCAATAACCATTCGGACGATTGGCATCCTGTCGCACTGTGAGCTGAATGTCATCCTGTCCGACCGCGCTCACGTGATTGGGCGGTTCTTCATCCGGTGGCGTGATGCTCACGTGCTCGCCGTCCAAAGCATGCACAACACCTTGGAACTCGATTGCATTCGCATACTCAATATAGAGTCCAACGGATTGTCCGTGAAAGAGTGGTGCTTGCAACACTTGGAATGCAGGCAGGGTGGCCTCGTTGCCCAGCATCTTGCGCAATTGGTCGCGCAGGGTCAGAACAAGGTCTTTCATCTTCACTTTTGCTTCCCCGCCGTATTGCGTCAGCATGTTGAAAGTCAATTGTTGGTCAAAGATCTCACGTGGTTGTGATTGGAAAGCCAACAACTGCACGGTCTGTTGGTGCAATTCGTCCATGGCTGCTTTGCCCAGATCTGAGACCGGGCGGAAGATCTGCGCGGAAGCAGTGATGAGTTTGCCAGCACGCTCAGCGCGCTGCATCAGCAAGGCCGTCATCATTGCGATCGGATGTGGTATGCAGAAACCGGTCAAGGCAAGATCCGGAGCGCGGGTTGGGCTTTGTGCTTCACCGCCCAACCATGAAAGGAACAACGGGTAGTTGGCGGAAGGCTCGGCTGACAAAGCGCCGGAAATGTCGACAATGGAACATCCGGCTTCTTGTGCAGACTTCCAATGTCGCAAGGTGAATGCTGCTTCACACGCAAAGATAGCGAAATCGGCGAAGAGGAAATTCTCAGGTGTGACCGGTTGTATGAAAGTCGCTTCCCCGGCTGCTTCAGCCAATTGACCGATCGTGGCATCATCATCGAGTAATTTCAGATCAGCAAGAGGCCAACGGTCTTCAATGACCTCCTTCACTTCTTTTCCTTGGAAGGTGGAAGCGCCTACGATCACGAATCGCGGACCGGATGTACGTGGTTTTTCTCCTGGAGGCATTCACTAATTGTACGCGGGCAGCAGTAAAGCCCTAATTCCTATAAAGGAAAAATCATTGGACCTGAGTTTTGGATTTTGGTGGTTTTGCCGAAGGACGTCGGACCCAATATTGCATGCGCATATAGATTCCAGAAAACGCATAACCCAATCCAAGAATAAGAAGCACGGGGCCAGAGAAAAAATAAATGCCTGTGATGATGGCGGCCACGAGAATGATGGCGCGGAAATTCTTCTGGTTCATCAACGTGAACTCCTTGAAGCTGGGATAGCGCCAAGTGCTGACCATGAGATATCCGATGAAGAAAAGAAGTACACCCCAAGCCACCGACCAATACCACTCGTTGATAGGCTGTCCTTTTAGAAAATGGACGATGGAAGCGATGACTCCGGCGCCAGCGGGAATGGCCATGCCAACGAAATATTTCCGGTCAGGACGTCCTGGGTTCGAAGGTTGCGGATTCACTGTGATATTGAAGCGTGCCAAGCGGCTTACCCCGGCGACGAGGAAAAGAAAAGTAAGAATGGCGCCGAACTGAACTAGTTTTGATATGAAGTCTGGATTGGTGTCCGTGATGTCATTCAACGGGTCCTGGATATAACGGAACCCCCAGACATAGGCAAGCATAGCTGGAGCCACTCCGAAGGCAATGGCGTCAGCGAGAGAATCGAGTTCTTTCCCAAAAGCAGTCCCCGTGTTGGTAGCACGTGCGATGCGTCCATCAAAACCATCAAGCAGAATGGCAAGGCCTATTGCTTTGGCAGCGAAGTCGAGGCGTGGATCTTCGGTGCGCCCGGAGTAAACAAGAGTTTGGGTGATCGCGTAATAACCAGCTGCGATGTTGCCCACTGTGAAGAGTGATGGAAGAACGAACATACCTTTACGCACGCGTTGATTGTTGCGCAAGTTGCCAAGTTTGCGGATGGCGTCTTGTCCGTTCATGCTTTTGTTCCTATGAGATGCGGAGCAACGAACTCAGCCAGCACGCTGCTACCGCCTGCAACATGCTCTCCGAGGTTCACTTTCACGCTGGCGTCCGCATGGAGATAAACGTCAACGCGTGAACCGAACTTGATGAGTCCAATGCGTTCGCCGCGTGCGACTGTATCTCCTGTTTTTTTGTTGAATACGATACGGCGGGCTAGCAGTCCAGCGATCTGCTTGAAGACCACTGTGTGTCCTTCGCCTTCCACGGTGACGATGTTCTGTTCATTATCATCAGACGAACAACTGTCCATGGCGTTACCGAATTTACCGCGCTGATATCTGACGTCTTTCACTGTGCCCGCGATAGGCGAACGGTTCACATGCACGTTGAAGACATTCAGAAAGATGCTGATACGTGTTTGCGGGGCACCGTGCAGTGTGATGGTGTCAATCGCTGTGACTTTACCATCCGCGGGGGAGACGACGAGCCCAACAGTTTGCGGAACGATACGCTCGGGGTCGCGAAAAAACCAAAGGAAGAAGACGGCCAAGAGCAAAGGCAGTGCCGCCAGCCAAACAATCGTGAGCACACCGATGACCACTGCGGCAACGATCATTCCTAGTGCGTAATAGATTCCGTCACGGACCATAGATTGCGCTGATTATATCGTGACTGCTTGAATGAGACTTGAACTTCCTTGCCAAGCATACGCGTGGTCCACAGCAACTGTAGTTCAGTATTTACTGACAAGATGAACACAAAATGAAAACGACATGGAAGCATTGATTCCATGTCGTTGGGTTCCCCGGGGCGTTGTAATTATGCTGAGGCCTGATGATGTTGGATCTCGATCTCCATGCGCATCATCTGGTCTTTTAGACGCAGTTTTTGTTTTTTGAGCCGTACTTCTTCGATCTGCTCTTCTTCGGTGGGAAAGCGCTTTTGTGCTAGCGCTTCTAGCCGCTGGGCATGTTGCATGTGCTCTTCGGCCAGCCTGCGGAAATCTTCGCGGCTGGCCAGGAGTTCTTCTTTGATGCT
>Ga0207129_1159_pt1 | contig 9071 bp, 9 predicted proteins | sample Alteio_BWMinHeat_15_FD_153517 | JGI IMG/M metagenome (GOLD analysis project Ga0207129, IMG submission 153517) | Enriched cells from forest soil in Barre Woods Harvard Forest LTER site, Petersham, Massachusetts, United States -... | ecosystem: Environmental > Terrestrial > Soil > Temperate forest >... | reverse complement strand
AAAAACCACCAACATCATTTGAACCATTACCTATCACATCGGCCATCTCACCAAAAACCTGAGACAATCCGGGTAAGCAAACAGTCCTCCACTGACTCCTTCGACAGCCCATCCCAAAAAAAGTTCCCTTGTTTTTAACTTTCTCTCGCCACTCCCTAACCATCTCCTTGCCGCCATCCCCATATTCAGGTATATTTTCAGGGTATTCATCAGGTTACGGCAGCAGTGTAAATGCCCTATCTAGCTACATGTACGCAAACAAGCAAACGTTATAGGTCACCAGGGTCACTATGCTTCAAAACTATTTCCCAGTCCTAATCTTCTTGGCCGTAGGGGTAGTCCTGGGTATTGCACCCATGATCATCAGTTGGCTGCTCTCACCCCGTAAACCCAGTCTTGCCAAGGTCCTGCCTTACGAGTGCGGCTTCGAACCCTTCGAAAATGCCCGCCTTAAATTCGATGTGCGCTTTTACCTCATTGCTATCCTATTCATCATCTTCGATTTAGAAATCGCGTTTTTGTTTCCCTGGGCAGTGGTATTGAATAAAATAGGCTGGCCTGGGTTTTATGCCATGGGTATCTTTTTGGGCGTATTGCTCATTGGGTTTTGGTATGAGTGGAAAAAAGGGGCACTCGAGTGGGAATGATAGAAGGCGTTTTAGAAGAGGGGTTTATCACCACAACTGCAGATTCCCTTATCAATTGGGCGCGTACCGGCTCTTTGTGGCCCATGACCTTTGGATTGGCCTGTTGTGCGGTCGAAATGATGCATACGGGGGCATCGCGCTACGATTTAGACCGATTTGGCGTGGTATTTCGGGGCAGCCCCAGGCAGTCGGATGTCATGATTGTCGCCGGCACCCTCTGTAACAAGATGGCGCCCGCTTTGCGCAAAGTCTACGACCAAATGACTGAGCCCAAGTGGGTGATTTCGATGGGATCCTGCGCTAACGGCGGTGGGTATTACCATTACTCGTATTCGGTGGTCCGTGGTTGTGACCGCATTGTCCCCGTCGATATCTACGTGCCTGGTTGTCCACCAACCGCAGAAGCCTTGTTGTACGGTATCATCCAACTGCAGAATAAAATCCGCCGAACCTCAACCATCGCTAGAAAGAAAACCTTAGAACAAGTTGAGATTGCGGTGTAGGCCTTGGGTGTCTACTAAATGCTCACTTTCCACTATTTAAGACAAATGCAATTACACGATAATGTTCATTTCGTGAACAGATCTCGTTGACTTCCATCCAAAAAGTACATATCATTACACTATGTACTTAATGTACATTAAGTGAGGGGTGTATGAACCATTTAAGTGTCAGTGAGCTAAAAACACACACGGCAGCCGTACTAGATATGGCCCAGAGAGAGCCTGTTACCATCCAAAAAAAAGGGCGTTCTGTTGCGGTTATTTTGTCCCTGTCAGAGTATGAAAAAGTGACGCAATATCTGGCAGAATACAAAAAACGTCGCTTTTTAGACCTGTGTGACGAAATTAGGAAAGAAGCATCAGATAACGGTTTAACGCAGGAAATTCTCGATGACATCCTAAGGGATGACAAAGAAGATGCGATAAATGGGTAAATATCGTTTCGTTTTAGACACAAATTTACTCGTCAGCAGTTTGCTTTCCCCGGGAACAATGCCTAGGCAGAGTTTTTTGTTGGCTCAATCGATGGGTACTATTTTATCTTCCGATGACACATTAAAAGAATTGAGTCTGGTTTTAAAGCGGTCAAAGTTCGATAAATATGTGAGTATTGATCATAGACTGGCTTTTTTTACGGGTTTTGTCGAAAATTCTTCCTGTATTAAAGTTAAATCGAATGTGTCTGTTTGCAGAGATCCAAAGGATGACAAATTTTTGTCTTTGGCTCTAGCGGGTAAGGCAACTTGTATTATTTCCGGCGACCAAGATTTACTACAATTGCATCCATTTAAAAAAATACCCATTGTTACAGCAAAGCGCTTTGTTGAGATCTATGGCCAATCGTAGCCTATTCCCTCTCCACATCAAGCAAGGGCCAAAGCAGGGTTAAACAAAAGTATTTTACAGTCTGCTTGGGGTAAAACAGTAAATTACCTCACGTATAAAGTAAAAAGACAGAATAAGTTAGTATTAGAAGTTGCTAGTCATTATTCCTCCCAGACGTGTGCCGAATGTCAGCACACGTGTTCCGAGAACCGACAAAATCAATCTGATTTCGTTTGTGTTGCTTGTGGACATACCGATAATGCCGATCATAACACCGCACGAGTGATCGCCCAGAGAGGAATAAAGGCAATAATAGAGCAACGCTACGAGTGTGTCGGTAGGGTGATGGCTTATGCATTTTCCCCGCTAGGAACTTCGTGGCGCTGTTCGTCAGGATATACATAGGATAACCTTGCGCTTTCAAGTGATAAGTCTTATGGTATGCTATATCACGTACGGGAGGTCACAGTTGTGTCTGAGTTAGAAAACTTGGTGTCAGATTGTCAAGCAGTATTGGGCGAAGCTATCCAGTCCCTTATCTGCACGCCTCAGTCTCGGGTAATCCTCGAGATTCCCAAAGCCAAGCTCCTCGCTGCCATGAAGCAGCTGCGTGATGCGCCCACCTTGCAGTTTGAAATGCTCATCGACGTTGCTGGTGTTGATTATTCTGAGTTTGGCTGTTCCGAGTGGGCAACCACCGGTGCCACAGCCGAAGGCTTTAGCCGTGGGGTTGAGGAGCGCCGAGGGCAGTCTAATTATCTCGACCCACTCGAAGTCGAGTCTGACCCAGAGGTTGCTGCTCATGGATTACCGCGTTTTGCCGCGGTTTACCAGTTACTTTCCATTACGCACAATCGCCGAGTGATGGTGCGTGCCTTTGCCGAAGGCAACCCGCCCTTGCTGCCCTCTGTGGTCTCGGTCTGGCCATCGGCCAATTGGTATGAGCGCGAAGCCTTCGATTTATTCGGGATTTTATTCGATGGCCATCCCGATTTGCGTCGCATTCTAACCGACTACGGCTTTGTCGGACACCCTTTCCGTAAAGATTTTCCCCTCATTGGACATGTCGAAATGCGTTACGATGCCAAGCAACAACGGGTGATATACGAGCCCGTGAGCATCGAGCCCCGAATCTTAGTGCCTAAGACGATTCGGCATGATCACCGTTACGAAAATGGTTCGGGCGTGGTATCATCACCAGTACTACCGAAGGGTTCTGCTTGAACGTCGGATTAGGCATCGGGTTACATGGCTGAAATTAAAAATTACACCTTAAACTTCGGGCCGCAGCATCCTGCAGCGCATGGTGTGTTGCGTCTTATTTTAGAGATGGATGGCGAAGTCGTACAACGCGCCGATCCGCACATTGGTTTGCTGCATCGTGCCACCGAAAAACTCGCTGAGAGCAAGCCTTTCAACCAAAGCATCGGTTACATGGACAGGCTCGACTACGTCTCGATGATGTGTAACGAGCATGCCTACGTCATGGCCATTGAGAAGCTACTCGGCATCACGCCGCCCATTCGGGCCCAGTATATCCGCGTGATGTTCGATGAAATCACCCGCATTCTCAATCATTTGTTGTGGTTAGGCGCACATGGCCTAGACATTGGTGCGATGACGCTGTTCTTATACTGTTTTCGTGAGCGCGAAGACTTAATGGACTGCTACGAAGCGGCCTCGGGTGCTCGTTTACATGCCACCTACTATCGCCCGGGCGGTGTTTATCGCGATTTGCCCGATCACATGCCCAAACACGACAGACCTGGCGACAAGCGCAATGTGAATAGAGACGGCAGCCTGCTAGAGTTTATTTGGGCATTTACCGAGCGTTTTCCCGGTAAGGTAGACGAATACGAAACCCTACTCACAGACAACCGTATTTGGAAGCAACGGACGGTGAATATTGGGGTGGTGTCCATGGAGCGCGCCCTGGCCTTAGGGTTTACGGGGCCGATGTTACGTGGCTCAGGTGTGGCCTGGGATTTGCGCAAAAAACAACCCTATGCCGTGTACGACAAAATGGATTTCGATATTCCCATTGGGACCAAGGGCGATTGCTACGATCGGTATTTAGTCCGGATGGAAGAATTGCGTCAATCCAACCGCATTATCCGTCAATGTGTCGAGTGGCTACGGAAAAATCCAGGTCCTGTCATGCTGCCGAATCATAAGGTAACGCCGCCCACACGGACAGAAGCCAAGGGTGATATGGAATCCTTAATCCATCATTTTAAACTATTCACCGAGGGGTATTGTGTGCCAGAAGGCGAAGTGTACGCAGCGGTTGAACATCCCAAAGGAGAGTTCGGTATTTATCTGGTCTCCGATGGTGCCAACAAACCTTATCGACTCAAAGTGCGTGCTGCCGGATTTGCGCACCTGGCAGCGTTAGACGAAATGGTGCGGGGACATATGTTGGCCGATGTGGTCGCGATGATCGGCACTCAGGACATCGTATTTGGGGAGATCGATCGATGACCGCCAGATTTACCAACCCAGCAGACAGGAATTCAAATTCGATAAATAGTCATTCAACCTCGGCAGAGGCCAATGCAAGACCGCTAAAACAGGCTCTGTACGTCATTCCCTCCGAAATCACCCAGAAAATAGATGTCTGGGTACAGAAATTTCCGGCCGACAGAAAACAATCCGCGGTGCTCTATGCGCTAAAATTGGTACAGGCGCATCATCAGGGCTGGTTGTCCGAAGCGGCGATGAATGCGGTTGCGCATTATTTAGGCCTACCTAAAATTACCGTGTACGAAGTGGCCACGTTTTACAGCATGTTCGAACTCAAGCCCGTGGGGCGACATGTATTGTCCATTTGTACCAATATTTCCTGTATGCTCAATGGCTGCGAATCGATAGTCGCACATCTCAAACAACGTTTAGGCATTGGGTTGGGCCAGACGACGCCGGATGGCCGCATTACCCTAAAGCCCGTCGAATGCTTGGCAGCTTGCCAAGAAGCACCGATGATGCAAATTGCCGAGCAAAATTACGCGCAGCTAACCCCTGAGAAGATCGATCACATTTTGGATGGCTTGTCATAAGATGTTGCTCAATCAAGTCTGTTTTAGAACGTTACATCTGCCAGAACCCTGGTCCATGGCCGCCTACGAGAGTGTGGGTGGGTACCAAGTATGGCGAGATATTCTCAAAAACAAAACGCCTGTCGAGACCATCATTGAGGAACTCAAGCGTTCTGCTTTGCGGGGTCGTGGGGGTGCAGGGTTTCCCACAGGACTCAAATGGAGTTTTATTCCGCGTAACAAGCCTGGGCAAAAATATGTCATCTGCAATTCGGATGAGAGTGAGCCAGGCACTTTTAAAGACCGAGATATTTTGCGCTACAACCCACATCAGCTTATCGAAGGGTTTGCCATTGCGGGTTACGTGGCGGGTGCGACGGTAGGCTATAACTATTTGCGAGGCGAATTCTACGAACCCTTTGCACGGATGGAGACGGCATTAGTCGAGGCGCGTGCCGCGGGGCTCATGGGTAACAATATTCTGGGTTCTGGTGTGAATTTCGAGATGCACAATGTGCAGGGCGCAGGCGCTTATATCTGTGGTGAAGAAACTGCACTCATGGAATCGCTCGAAGGGAAAAAGGGCATGCCGCGCTTTAAGCCGCCATTTCCCGCCAATTTTGGTTTGTATGGCTGTCCAACAAACATTAATAATGCCGAGACCATTGCCTCGGTCCCTGTCATCCTACAAAAAGGAGGAGACTGGTTCCTGGGGCTAGGAAAGCCAAATAACGGCGGCACTAAAATTTTCAGTGTGTCGGGACATGTCCAAAAACCCGGTAATTTTGAGGTCTCTCTGGGAACGCCCTTTAAGGACTTATTGGCGTTGGCTGGCGGCGTTCGAGAAGGACGACGGTTAAAGGCGGTGATTCCGGGGGGGTCTTCGGTACCGGTATTGCCGGCGGATATCATGATGGACATCGCGATGGACTACGACTCTCTAAGTAAGGCGGGGTCGCTCCTGGGCGCAGGATCAGTCATTGTGATAGACGACAGTGCCTGTATGGTAAAAATATTATCGCGTATTTCCGAATTTTATGCCGAAGAATCTTGTGGCCAATGCACGCCTTGTCGAGAAGGCACAGGCTGGTTGTCACGCGTGCTCCACCGAGTCGAACACGGGCATGGCAGTGAAAAAGATTTAACCCTGCTCAATGATGTGGCGGGCAATATGATGGGACGTACCATCTGTGCACTGGCCGATGCTGCCGCCATGCCGGTGCAAAGTTTCTTAAAACATTTTCGATCGGAATTCGAGTATCACGTGACCCACAAACGATGTATGGTAAGCTAAGGCATGGCAAAAGTAGAGATCAATGGCAAAGTGATTGAAGCCCCTCCGGGCCAGGCAACCATCATCGAAGTTGCCGACCAGGCGGGTATTACGATTCCGCGTTTTTGCTATCACAAAAAATTGTCTATCGCAGCAAACTGTCGTATGTGTTTGGTCGAAGTCGAGCGGGCACCCAAACCTGTGCCGGCCTGCGCAACCCCCGTCAGCGACGGCATGAAAGTCTGGACGCGTTCGCCTAAAGCCCTGGCTGCACAAAAAAGTGTGATGGAATTTTTGCTGATTAACCATCCGCTGGATTGCCCCATTTGTGACCAAGGCGGCGAGTGCGAATTACAAGATGTGGCGATGGGCTACGGCGGCGATATCTCCCGTTTTCACGAAGGCAAGCGCGTTGTTGCAGACAAAGATTTAGGCCCTTTAATTGCGACGGATATGACGCGTTGTATTCACTGTACGCGGTGTGTACGCTTCGGTACCGAGGTCGCCGGCTTGCCCGAAATGGGGGCAACGGGTCGCGGCGAAAACATGCGGATTGGGACTTACATCGAGCAAAATGTCACGTCCGAAGTCTCTGGCAACATGATAGACGTGTGTCCCGTGGGCGCCTTAACGTCGAAGCCCTATCGGTTTACCGCACGAGGCTGGGAATTACGCCAAACCTTCGCGGTATCGCCGCACGACAGTTTGGGGTCTCACCTCTCGGTGCACACGCGGGGCGGACAGGTCATGCGTGTGGTGCCGCGCGATGCCGAGCCTATCAACGAAACCTGGATTTCGGATCGCGATCGGTTCAGTTACGAAGGGCTTCACAGTCCAGCGCGTCTCACACAACCCATGCTGCGTACCTCAGCGGGGGGGTGGGAGGCTGTCTCCTGGGACGTAGCCTTAGAGGCCGTCGTGAATCGGTTACAAAATGTGATGCATCAATTCGGCCCCGGATCAGTGACGTCACTTGTCTCACCAAATGCCACTACGGAAGAATGTTATCTCTTACAGCGTTTACTGCGCGGTCTGGGGTGTCACGATATCGAGCACCGTACACGGCAGCAGGATTTTCGTCACAGTGACAAAGTCATACAATATCCCAGTTTGGGCATTCCGATTGCCGAATTAGAACAGCAGCAAGGGGTAATGTTAATAGGCTGTCAGATCCACAGCGAACAACCGGTATTGGGTTTACGTTTGCGAAAGGCGGCTTTGGCAGGTACCGAAGTTACGGCGATTAGTCCTGTGGGGTACGATTGGCACTTTCCGGTGCTCCACGATGAAGTGGTGCTGAGTGGCGATATGCTATCGCGCTTGGCTGGCATCGCAAAAGCCATGATGGTCAATGAGGCTCAGGATAAGACAAAGATCCCAGTCGGTGCCGCTGCATGGCTTGCAGAGGTGCATCCAACGCTCAATGAGCATGCCATCGCCAAAGCCTGGTTGGCACATGAGCGATCCCTCATCGTGTTAGGCGCTTTGGCCATTCATCATCCTGAGTACAGCCAATTGTCGATGGTCGCCAACCTGATATCACAGATGGCAGGCGCTAAAATTGCGGTACTGTCACCAGGCGCGAATGCGCTGGGTGCTTGGTTAACCGGCTGTTTGCCGCATTTATTGCCCGGTGGCAAAGCCTGTGCCTCGCCGGCCTATCCTAGCAATGCGGCTGCCGAGGACAAATTAATACAGCAGCAAGCCTACGTGATATGGGGTCTTTCGCCAGAAGATTGTATTTATGCGGGGCACAGACTGGGGCAATTCGTTGAAGCGCGTTCTGTGATTGTGGCGTCGGCTTTTCGTCACCCTGAGCTGGATAAAGTGGCCGAGATTTATTTGCCCATCGCTGCACCTTACGAGACGGCAGGCACGTTTGTTAATATGGCAGGTACTTGGCAAAGTGTGGGCGCAGTGACCGCACCGCCAGGCGAAGCCAAGCCGGGTTGGAAGGTACTTCGCGTGTTGAGTAATCTGTTTGATATCAAAGACAGCGATTTTGAAACAGTAGAAGCCGTGCTTTCAGATTGTCAGAAAGCCGTTGGAGAACTTAAGCCCCTGTTAGACAGCTGGGATTGGTGGTGCCCCGATACCGCCCTTGTGGCCAAGCCACAGCGCCATGAGAAAGCAGAGGCGGGACTGGTCTGTGTGATGCCCCTGCCGGTTTATCGAACCGATGCGCTGGTTCGTCATGCCGCTGCTCTACAAAAAACACAGGCCAGCGCACCCCCCACCATCGGTATGCATAGTCACACGGCGACGGCATTACAGTTGGCAGAGAGAGACTCAGTGTCTGTCCAATCGGCTTTGAATGAGGCGGTATTTCCGCTGCGGGTGGATGACCATGTGCCCCAAGACTGTATTGTGTTGCCATCGGGTTTTGTGGAGACGGCAGTGGTGCTACCCTACGAGCGGGTTACGGTGTCGTTGGTAAAACGTGGGGGAGAGTCGGTATGACGTGGACGACAGGTCTCATCACCCTAGCGTGGACGTTAATCAAAATTTTAGCGATTGTACTGCCCTTGTTGTTAGGGGTTGCCTACCTCATGTTTGCAGAACGCAAAGTCATTGGTTGGATGCAAGCGCGCCTGGGACCCAACCGCGTAGGGCCTTGGGGGTTATTACAGCCCATTGCCGACAGTTTAAAATTATTATTGAAAGAGATCATCATACCGCAGCGGTCGAATCGCTATTTGTTTGTGGTAGCGCCCATGTTAGCCATCGCACCCGCGATGACGGCTTGGGCCGTGATTCCCTTCGACGATGGCGTGGTATTGGCCGATAT
>Ga0207129_1153_pt2 | contig 9324 bp, 12 predicted proteins | sample Alteio_BWMinHeat_15_FD_153517 | JGI IMG/M metagenome (GOLD analysis project Ga0207129, IMG submission 153517) | Enriched cells from forest soil in Barre Woods Harvard Forest LTER site, Petersham, Massachusetts, United States -... | ecosystem: Environmental > Terrestrial > Soil > Temperate forest >... | reverse complement strand
GATTTTTTAAAAGATTACACAGATATCATATTACCCTTGAGTGAAGCCTATGATGCTTTAAGGGTTCATAACAATGAAAAAAGATGGGAAGAACAAAGCGCCGGATACGATAGTGAAGATAATGAAGATAGAGAAGCCCATAATGCTTTAAAGGCTGCTAATAAAAAAGCATCGCAAGAAGCAATAAACACCATAGAAAATGCTACAAAAAAGATAGATTTAGTAGCAACTCTTCATGCAAAAGACCTTCTCATCAAAAATAGGCCGATTACCTTTGAAACTATAAAGGAAAGCTGTATTAACCAATTAAATTTATATATTCAATCACGAGGTGCTCTTAACGGGGATAAAGAATTCACTCCTTTTATGCGGGCCTCTCTTTTCAGAAGCAGCGATCTTCAAGCCAAAATAGGCGAGGTTCAATCAATCATTAAGAAAATTGAAGATGTCGAAAATATAACTAAACTAGAAAACATTATCACAGACGCCTTAGCAGACAAGAAACTAACAAAATCAAGGTTATTTACTAGCAGTATTGTCTCTCGATTAGGGCTCTGCTCTCTTATTACAAAAACAGCAAAGCAATACGGAGCTAATCAACCTTCTATAGTAGAAAGAAAAGTTTCATAAGCAGGCAGGCTTATAGGGCCCCAGCTTGGGGTTATAGATATTAATTTAACCCCAGCTCCTTCGTACTACTCGGATTCATTGATTTTGTCTTTATTCGTAATAAAAAAATTCTCTTTATATAACAACATGATTATTGAATAAAATTAAGCGTATTCTAACACCCGCTGCGATTCTTAAAAAAATAAAAAATAACATCCAAGATTGCCAGGAGATGACTGAAGAAAAAACACAAGAAATTTATCAAGATTGCCAAACTGTTTCGAATTTGCTTGCAGAAATTGAGTTAGGCACTGATAAATTTAAATATAGGTTAAATAAAGCAGATGGTTTGAAATATAAAAATACGGTTGCCTCGCCGTTTTTTACTAGCGTTGGAGCAAATCATAATCTTGGGCGAGAGATGCTCGCAAAAAATTTAATAAATCAATCTGTAAAATATCCAAACGTACCACTCATACCCGTATTAAACCGAGCACATCAAATATTACACAAGCCATTGCCTTCCTTGCAAGATTTTGTATTGAGCGGCATTTATTACCTTACACCCAGATCGAGCTTTCTTGCCAACTATCAGGAAAACCCATTACTGATACAGAAATTTGAGGGTAATCATTCAGTAACGATATCAATCTTTGTCGCCAAGTAGATTGAGGATTAATCTGTCGTAGTAAATATTGAATCATTGCTAGCACGGAGTAGATACGCGTATTTGAAACATCTTTCCATGCAGCAGATTTTTCAGGTAATTTTGGCTTAAAAGTAAGTGTCCTATTCCACAAACGTGCATGATGAGCACACAAATTCCTTACATAAACCAACATATGTAACCAAGACGATAATACTGTATCTTGTAAATCATATTGCTTAGAAATTATTTGCTGATCAGCACCTACTAACCCCCTAAATAATCGTGACAAACCACCGAAAGAAACGACTTCTAATGCCATCCACAATGGCATATGAGTGCTAGAAATATATTTATTTTTATAATGCAAAATAAATGTTTCAGTAGCATCTGCAATTAATTGATCTAAATGCGCCAACCATTCATGATGCTTAAATCGATGAGAAAAATTCTTTGCATTTAGGTATCCAAAAGCACCGTATGTATGACTTAAATGATAAATAACCTGTGAGCGTAGTGCTATCTCGATTGGCTCAATCGCATCCATAACAAGCAAACGTAATTTACGGTCGAAAGTGTATAAATGTATAATATCTTCAAAACAAGTATTAGACTTAAACTCTTCGCTGTGCTTGAAAGGAAAATAATATGCACTCAAACGATAATAACTAATATTTTTTAAATAAACTAATGCAGTGTGACGATTAGCCACTTGTAAACCTCGTGATATCAGAAGGTCTAGCTGTGCTTCATAAGTCAGGGGTGGCTTTTGGTATTCCATAATTCATTTCCTACAGGCATAAAAAACCCGCCAGGGTTGCGCTTCAGGGAGAGGCGTGGCGGGTGTTGTTAAAAGCATTGTAACCTCTATTATTATGATACGCAACCTTGACTGTCTTTGCTGTAGGTGACACATAATCTGTCCGGAACTGTAGCACATGAGTTGTCCGGTTTTGTAACCTATTGAATGATCTAACTAATAGGAGGTTATTCAAAGGATGAAGCGGACTCAATTGTTACAGGAGATTAGGCAAATGCGTTTTAAAGAAGCTTATTTTGGTTGGACAGAAAAGCGGTTTACCCAGGAGGAAGCAGCCCGTTTACTGGGTATTTGTGAACGAACATTTCGAAGATATTTAATCAAATATGAAGAAGAGGGAATGGAAGGGTTAACTGATAAGAGATTATCTCAAATTTCCCATCGTCGAGCGGCTGTTGATGAAGTGATAGAAATTACCTATCTTTATAAAAATCGCTATTCAAATTGGAATGTAAAACATTTTTATAGTTTCTATAAAAAGCAACACGATGGGAAAAGAAGTTATACCTGGGTGAAAACGATTTTACAAAATGCAGGGCTTGTCGCTAAATCTTCAAAGAAGGGGACGCATCGTAAAAAACGAGAACGAGCCGCTCTTGAAGGTATGATGCTACATCAAGATGGAAGTGATCATGAGTGGGTTGCGGGTACAAGATGGGATTTAATCTCCACGATGGATGATGCAACTAGTAAGCATTATTCGATGTTTTTTGTAGAGGAGGAAGGAACAGCGAGTAGTTTTCAAGGCATGAAAGAAGTCATCGAAAAACATGGCTTATGTTGTTCAGTATATACAGATCGAGGATCGCACTATTGGACTACACCCGAAGCGGGAGGAGCTGTTGATAAACAAAATCTTACACAATTCGGCAGAGCGATGCATCATTTAGGAATTGAAATGATTCCTGCTTATTCGCCTGAAGCACGAGGTCGTAGCGAGAGAGCCTTTCGCACGCACCAAGAGCGCTTACCAAAAGAGCTTGCTATGCATGGTATTACAACGATGGTTGAAGCAAATGAGTATCTAAAAAATATTTATATGCCCGCTTTTAATGCTGAATTTGCTGTACCTGCTGCATCAGAAGGTTCTGCTTTTGTTTCTTGGTTAAATGGAAATATCGATGACATCCTTTGTGAACAACATGAGCGAATTGTAAGAAAGGACAATTGTGTAAGTTTCGAGGGCTTACTATTGCAAATTCCCAAAGACCACTATCGTTGTCATTACAACAAGGTAAAAGTCCGTATACACCGTTATGTAGACGGACAATTAGCAATATTCCATGGCCCACGAAAACTCGCTGAATATGATAGCAAAGGACAGCTAAAAGATCTTATTAATAAAGAGGCTGCGTAAATCTGCTTCGCGGCTGATCAGATTGGGTTATTTTTAGTCGCCCAATCTGATATAATAAACCGGACAATTCATTTGCTACGGAACCGGACAGATCTATTTGTCACTAACACCTTGACTGTCTTTGCTGTAGGTGACACATAATCTGCCCGGAACTGTAGCATATGAGTTGTCTGATGGTACTCGCTTGGAGTCAACACATGTATGCTGAAATTGTCTTACACCCAGATGTTGAAACAGGGTTAGGTTGTCATCGCCGTGCATTTGAGTGGTTTAATAAAGAGAATCTCAAGGCCATACGCTTTATGGAGTCCCCGGACTGATGGAATAATGATGCGTTGAATCCACGGGAAAATCAAACCCATGTTCAAAAAAATCGGAGAAAATAAAACGTTCAAGCTTGTCTTGAGGGCGTTGAGGAGAATTTAATAGCTTTACTTGATAATAACTAGGCTGAATGCGAACACCCAATACAGAACTCCCACGACGTTCCAAACCAATCGTTCTAGAAAGAGAAATATAAGGTAAATCTGAAGGGGAAACAGCCACCTCTTTCACAGCAGAACTATTGTCATAAAAAACTACATTCAAATTGCTGTCATTCGCACGATCAAAACTAATCAAGCAATAAAGTTGTTTTTCAGGAACTGGATGGTTCGGATCGAATTGATATACGATCAGGCATAAGGTGTGTGAATGATTGTCATCAATGAAAGTAGTTATGTAACAACCACTCTCTTCCGCATAACCTGCAAAATGATAATTAAATCGAGCTACCGAATCCAAGCTCTGTAACAAAAACCTTGTCATCCTAGATAGGACTAGCTTCAGAGGGGCGCATGAGGATAAACTGCTAAAAGAAATAAAGAGTAAAAAATCAACTTGAAATGGGAGAATTTTTAACGAAAATACAACCCGTTTGATACGCTATTTTGCTACCTAAAAAGTGGTCCCATTAGGTGATGATCAGTGAGTGCTTTAGGATGATGAATAACACAAGCAATAGCGCAGGATTTTTCAAGACGATCTTCGCCATATCTTGATCCGAGACGGAGGTTGCATAACCGAATAAAAATCTACAGAATAACCTATAAAAAATATCGCAATATTCGCGAACTGGAATGTTTATATAAAAATCGGAGATTATATACAGATGAACCATTTTATTGGCAAAATGAAAATTAGTATAATTGAAGATAATGAAATCCTCAGAGAGTGGTTAATAGCAGAATTAGAAAATGATCCCATGATAGAAGTTGTAAGCCAGGATCGATTTGGAAGACAAGGCATAGTATCAGCCCAAAAAAATTGCCACATATTGTATTAGGGCCTGTTGACAATTGGTTTTTGGACCTAAAACCAATTGCCAACAGGCCCTAGCTCTAAATCAATTATATTAAGCCATATAAATGAACACACATAAGAAAAATATTATAATAAACCCTGAATTTTATATAGCAGAATTCATAAAAAAACCGGATGAACCTAATCTTTTATTTATACACGGAGGTCCGGGCTCCAATTCCGCAATTTTGGAATATTTAATTATAAATAATCATCTTTTCAACACCCTGAATTACAATATTATATTATACGATCAACGCGGCTGCGGAAAATCTAAAAAAAATTCTGATTCAGTTAACCATCAAGACAATATAAATGACCTACATAAAATTATTAATATTTTACGCATGAAAGGTAAAAAAATTCATGGACTCATTGGACACAGTTATGGTGCAAAGCTACTTTTTGATTATTATAAAATATTTCACTCAACACTCCCAGGAATTTTTATATCAACATCAAACTCCATCATTACTCCTAGAATTAACAATTTAATCTTAGATTTGGCTTACCTAAAAAAAACAAATATCACTCAATATAAAATTTTATATCAACAAATTGATAATTTAGAACTCGAAAAAATATGGGATATTTCTGAAAAACTCGCTCCTTTATTTAACAAAAACCCTGATAGACCATTGATGTATTGGGCTAATTTAGAATGTTACGCAATAGTACAACACGCACAAAACACATTGGATCTACCTTTAAATACGCCTATTTTTCAAAGTGTTCGAAAAGATCTTTATTTAGACAAAAATAATTTCTCAATAGACATACATAGCCTATCTATCCCCTACTTATGGATAAATGGCTTTCACGACTACATCATGGGTAGACCTCAAAATGAATTTTCAAATAATAAAAATTATCTCACTTTTTATAAATCTGCACACTATCCCCATCTAGAAGAAAATATCCTTTTTTGTGAACACTTGAATGCTTTTTTTAAGAACTAAAAAATTTATTTTATTTATTGTTATATTATTTACAAATCTAAATTCTTTTGCGCAATGTAAAGTTAAAATACGAACCACAACGATTATACGAGGATAATCATTCATGCAATTTAAATACCGCCTTATTTGTTTATTGTTGATATCTTAAGATAAAAACCGGTAATTAAATAGATTGCCGAACGCTTACCAAATCAAAAATGATCACTGTGTATGACTGATAAAATTAATAAAATACAATTTTTGAATAAATTAGTGCGTGGCATTACTATGATTTATTTAGGCTTTTTGAGTGTTGGATATGCAGTTGAATTGAATGTTAAATATATCATTCAGAGTAATGATATTGTTAATTTAAAAGTGCAAGAGGCACGATTTATTAAAGGCAATAATCAAATTCAGATTCAAATACACAATCCACTCAGTTGGACAAAAGACCCGTTTGCGAACTTTCCAGAATTTACTATATTAAAAGATGCGACAGACTCGCCCACTGATGCGGGTTATGCTATTTTTTATATTAAAATAGGCTATGATGAGCAAAACTATTGTGAATTTGAGCAATTTACTATTGATAGAAATAGCAACAATTTTGCGTGTTTTTCAGATACACCTGATTGCAAAGGTAATATCGAATTTCTCCAAGAAGACAGCGGCTATTTTTTTACACAAAACCATTTTTTAAAATTTATCAACCTGCAGCACTGAAACGCATTGATAAAATTAAAAGAACGACTGCAAGAATAAAGTATTCCTTTGAATTAATCTACAGATTTAAGGCATTATCAAAAATTTTAACCGCAGCAAAGCAAAAACGCTAGGAGTGCTGCTGCTGCACCAAGTACTACGTCACGGTCTGTAATGACGTCACCACCACTATCTCGGTCATGAAAGCAAAAATTCACGGGTGTAAGCGTTTTCAAGGGTGAATGAGTCATAATTTTATAATTACCATTTTCTTGTTTTACTTTGAAAAAACCTTGGTTAGTTTGAGCATACAGAGTGCCCGTTGATGTGATATAAACAGCAGCATCCATTGGGTGATTATCACCAGAAAAAATAGGGGCCTTAATAAAGTTATCATGATTTAATATCAATAAACCATGATCCGTTCCTATCTTAATAACTCCATTCAAATTGTTAATACTATTAATAACTACATTATCAGGCAAGAGTAAAATCTTCTCATTTTCTCCAGGTTTTTTTATCCATAATACGTGACTTTTGCTTCCATATAAGTCATTAGTTGCGCTTACAAACATCGTATTCTCAGGATCACTATAAATATATTGAATAGAGCGAGGTTGAAGATAATGCTGAGAATCAGAAATGGCATAATCAGCTATAGAATTCCCCTGTTTTTTTGCCACGAAGAGTCCATCATCTTGAGTTCCAGCAAAAATAGTGTCTTCTGCGTTAACATACAATTTGGTTATGTATGTCTGGCCAAAGGCAGAGATATATTGGAATGAATAATTGCCTGAAGATTGTTTGACTCCCAGGTAAACACCTTTGTTTGTTCCTACGTAAAGTGTCTGACTTGTCTTCGCATAAATAGTAGTGGGTTTTATCCCTGTATTGGAAAAATAATTATTGTCGATAGAATGAACATCTTGATTAGTAAGATCAAATTTAGATATGCCTGTAGAACTGGATATGTAACAAATTTTTTCTGTTTTAATGCAGGCGCTTCTATCCAAAAAAGCATGGATTTTTTTAGAGGAAACGTTAACATCTATAAATGCTTGATCGTTTAAATGATCATATTTAGATAGCGCATCATCAGTTGCAATTTTATCAATAGCAAAACTTGCTGAGCTCATTAAGTAAAAAAATAGGCTAATAAAAATAATTTTTTTTGGCATAGTATTTTCTCGGCTTTATTCAAAATAAATGAAAAGCGGCGTCATGCCAATTTTTTGCCGTTATATACTGCTCATCTCTCAAGATACGAAGCTGTCAGTCATCCTGAGCAACGCGAAGGATCGTTGTCCTTTTAAAGAAAAGAAATAAGAAATCATTATATTTCTATACACTTTAAACCGATCCTTCGCGTTGCTCAGGATGAAAACTTTGCATCTTGAAGTGCTATGAGTATATACGAGCGAAAGCATCCTAACGGAACTCATATTAACATTAAGAAAAATAAAATAATAGAGAATATAATCTCCATCGCTTCTGCCACCCCCAAAAATTTTGTTCAGAGATTAGTTCCACTACTTTCATTAAGTTAGCATTATTTGCAGACGTTAATGGAATGGTTCCTCTCTTTATGTTTTGAAATGGTTACGAACATATTCATTGTGGGTTCTTTCGAAGTCGTATTAAAGAGGTAGGAACCATTCCATTAACGTCAATGTCGAGACCCATCATTATGTATTTTAATATAATTAAAATAAGTCACTCCGATTGCTCTTAGAGGTTCTGTACATATTTGATTTACATCGTGACTCGAAGATAAAGAATAATGATTTTTTAAATCTAGCCCTCTCATTTTACTTTCTCTTCGTTTAAATGATAATGATCATGCATTAGACTTAACAAGGTCTTTGCATGTTTATTAATATAAATTATCCTTTTCTGCTCATCAGATAGAAAAAAATTTCTAGAAGAATAATTTATAAATTGAATAAGCTTATTGTAATAATTTTTAGTATTCAAAAGCCCAATGGGCTTATTATGTAAACTTAATTTTGAAGCATTCCATATTTCAAATAACTCTTCGAGTGTCCCGAGACCTCCGGGTAACGCAATAAATCCATCTGACAAATCCATCATCATGGCTTTTCTTTTGTGCATAGATTCGACTATAAATAAATTTGTTAATTTTAGATGCGCTTCGTTTCTGTCGTATAACTCTTGTGTAATAATTCCCGTAACATTCCCGCCGTGCTTTAAAACTGTATCAGCTAATGCCCCCATCAATCCTAATTTTCCGCCTCCATAAACTAAGCTAATATTACTAGTTACAATTAATTTTGCAATTTTCTCTGTTTCCAACAAATATTCTGGGCGACTGCCAATAGATGAACCTAATAATATGCAAATTGATTTCACTTAAAAATTACCTATTTTTTTTAAAAAATAATTATTATTGAGAATAGCTAGATAAAATTTTTAACCCGATACAAAAAATGAAAGAATAATTTTCTTACAAGTATCGCATAGGCCTCTTACCATTCTCGATCTTTATAAACAGAAATATAAAATGCTGCAAATCTTTTACGACGTCCTTTTTCGCGTGCTGGCAGCACAATAACGCTAAAAGTTTAACTCAGTCAAGTGCTTTGTTTTTGCAATATAAGATGAATTTACTCGCATGTATTTCGTTATCCGAAACATTTCTAATGAGCCTTCAAGCAGGCACTTTGCCTGTTTTTAGTTTGCTTATATTGCCCATTTCCATTATGATGGCGCGATTTTTATTCAATTAATTATCGAGGAGCTTATATGGCATTATATGTTGTGATCAAAAAATCAATTAGAGAAGGGTTTTTCGCCGAATCGCTCGCCCCAAATCCCACTGAAAAAGAATTATTAGCCGATTTAAAACCTTCCAACGCAGTTTATTTATTAAATTCATTGGAAGACGCAC
>Ga0207129_1155_pt1 | contig 9444 bp, 5 predicted proteins | sample Alteio_BWMinHeat_15_FD_153517 | JGI IMG/M metagenome (GOLD analysis project Ga0207129, IMG submission 153517) | Enriched cells from forest soil in Barre Woods Harvard Forest LTER site, Petersham, Massachusetts, United States -... | ecosystem: Environmental > Terrestrial > Soil > Temperate forest >... | reverse complement strand
AACAATCCTGAAAAATGATCTATACTGGGTTAAGTCAGAGCGATCAGCCAGGGAGCGATAATATGAAAGATAGACTTAAAAAAGCAAAACGTCGTTTATTCAGTGTTTTTTCTGCGAACAAAAATACAAATACAAATCAGGCAGTTGCCCCGCTTTTTCGTGATCCCGAATTAGAAAATGCTACAAAAGTCGTAAAAAAGGAAGGAGGAGCTAATCCGGGCTATACCATTACCAACAGTGAGGGTACACGGTTTACGGTAAAACAAGGGCATACGGTCGGCAATACGTTATCAGAAGTTTTTTCATCTATGGTTCTTTCCCGCATGGCGCAAACAGAGGATAAAAAACCTCAGAAAATTATAGCGGATGCTTTTTTAGTCATTAAAAAATCAGAGGATGAAAAAAAAGAGGCACTCTTGAGTATCAAAGAACGCTGCCAAGCCAGCGTGTATGCAGCGAGCCGATGGTCAAAAGATGTAGGTTCTTTTTCAGCCGCTAAATTATTAGGATCGGCAAAAAGAAAAAAAGCAGCGGGGACTCGACAAGCCGGTGACTTTAATGATTTACGTATTCTTAATCAACGATGCAACCTTGGATTAGAAAAAATCATCTCGCCCACGGTCATCAGTGCGGATTTTGATTTACATACGGAAAATTTTCTATTGAAAGTAGATGATACTCATGTCACAAAAGAAAACAAAGCAAAGATTAAACCTTTCTTGGAATTACTTGAAGAAGCCATGAAAAAAAACAAAGAGTTGACCCCGGAAGATCGTATCCATAATTTAGTCACTATTATCGATAAGCTCAAAGGATTAGGTGCAGATGTTTTTTTTCATAAGATTGACCATGACAATGGTTTTTATCGTTATCCAGATGCAGAAAGAAAAGTCGATTTTTCCACCCATCAAACCTCCCCTCTTCATCGCGTAGGATTTGTTATAAAAACTCAGCCCACGCTTCATATTACTGAGATTACCGGTGGAAAAACACAGGGGTTTGACGAATTGTTTTTATCGGTGGCAGAATTTAATAAATTAATCAAACGATCATCGAGTTTGGTGCAATTTATGCAAAAATCACCGTTGAAAGGATTGAAGTTAGATTTGAAGCGCGATAAATCAGTCACCCGAGAGGATGGGGATTTATGAGTTATTTATTGGATACGAATGTTATTTCAGAACTGTTTAAAGCTCGGCCTAATAAACGTGTGATTTCCTGGATAGATAACATTGCGGAATCAGAACTTTTTTTAAGTGTGTTAACCATAGGAGAGCTTCGCAAAGGAATTGAGAAAATTGAAAATAGTGTAAAAAAAGCAAAATTAATTGTTTGGCTAGAACAAGAATTATTGTCGCGATTTGCGCATCGAATTTTGAAAATTGATATCCCAATTGCTGAACGATGGGGACGACTGTTAGCCACATCCAAACAAAGTTTACCGGCAATAGATAGTTTGCTGGCAGCGACAGCGTTACACTATGATTTATGTTTGGTCACGCGCAATACGGCAGATTTTGTAGTTTCAACGTTAGTCGTGTTTAATCCATGGGAATGGTAACATCGTCTTGAAGCACTCGCGGCGCATAAAATTATGCGCCGCGTATCAATAAATTGAGTTATTTTGTTGAATGATAAGAGGTCGCTGGAGTTGAAGTTGTCGTCGTTGTCGTTTTTGTTTCTGCTGTTCTTGTCGTAGAAAAAACACTGACAGGAGTCACGCTGGGACTGGCACTGGGAAATCTTCTGGGTAGAGAAAGCGGACTTGTTAGGACCGAAGATGCAGGGAGTCCTGATGTCGTTGATCTTGCCGGAGTGGCCGTTGGCGATCTTAACATGGGGCTTGCGGAAATGCTTGCCATGCTTTCCATGCTAGGGGTTCTCTGTTTAAGATAAGGACGATTCTTCACCGGTGGACTTCTATCTAGAGAGCTGCCTATCATGATAGGGCTTACTTTCGTTTCATCTGCCATGGCAGCCATCAATACAGGGCTATTCATTTTAGCCAAGTAGTTTAATTTTTTTTGAGGTAGTGATCCTATTCTTGTTCTAATGGAGCTTATTTCATCCTGTTTATCGAAATGCATGTAGATAGCCAAGAGCTTTTCTAATTGTTCGCGTTCCTCTTTGGGGCTATCCATTTTTTTATAGATCAATGCCAGTTGTACATGACATTCTGCAACACAAAGATAAGGTTGATCTTGATATTCTTCTAAATAAATTCTTAATGCAAGATTGCAGGAACTAATCGCATTGGATAATTCATTCGCTTCTATTTGAATCAATGTTAATTGAAGATAGCTTTCTGCAACCCAATGTGTAGCATAGCCAAAGATTTCTAATCGAATTCTTAGCGCAGTCTCATTATGTTCTCTTGCAAGCTTTTTATGTTCTAGATTTCGGCTTGTTAGAAATAATTGGCTATAAGCATTTGAGAATTGGGTATGAATTTCTGCAATCATGGGGTGCTCTTGATCATATTTTGTTTTATAAAATTCTAAGGTCTCTTTACATAGATCAATGGCAGCGGCAGCATTTTTTAAGGATTTTGCTTTTGTTCTTGCTAAAGATACTTTACAAGACATGACATCAAAATCGTTGACGATTTTGCAGCGTCCATAAATTTTTAAAGCCGTTTCATAAGCGGTTAAAGATTGTGGGATGTTGTTTGCATGATAATACATATTGCCTAAATAACTATGGCATTCTGCAATGGATGGATCAGGTTTCTCATAAGCGCGTTGACATATGGCTAACGCCTCTTGATGACACGTTAACGATTGTGATGTATTGTCTAATTCATTATAAGTCACACCCATTGCATTATGTGCAAAAACGGATGCTAGGCTCGACAGATCCCCAATGGTTGAACGAATAAAATAAATATTTCTTGCAGCTAGATTAGCGTGCTTATAACTACCGCTGACCGTACGATGATAATTAAAAACAAACATATAGAGTTGTAAAATATCAGCGCTGATTGAATTTATTTCACTATCACTTTCTTGTGCTAAAGGCTCCAGCACTCTAATAAATGCCTCTATATGAGGGATGATTAAACGTGCTTGCATATAAGCCTTTTTATTTTTTTTATCTACGGGATAAAGTCCAGAAAAAGTTTTACTCATATGTTTCAAATAAGATTTTAAATGATCTTCGGTCAATTGTTTTTTGTGATAATCACGAACCGCTTCTTGCGCCAGTTTACACATTTGAAAGGTAGATGGATCTAGGATAGAAATAATTTGATAAGGCCGTAGCGCTAGAATGTTTTGTTTTAATTTTTCGGGTGTCCAATTTAAAAATTTTAATAAAAAACGATCTTCAATTTTTTGATAATTCAAGTAAGAACAGCAAATTAATAAGTTAATAGCATCATTTTGATGGGTAGAGCGTAAATGATCTATGATGGATTTATAGGTGACTAAGACAGGATCATGATAATGTGCTTTATTGGCTGTGTTCAATGTGATAGCGGAAAATAAATTTATTCCTTCTTCTAAGTAGTGTTTTTGACATGATTTAGCAGAGATATGGTAAACTCTCATATAGGAAATTGCATAATATAATGCTAATGGATTGAATTCTAATTCTTTTGCTAATTCTCCAGCGCCTTCTTGTTCTGTTGGGTTGACTTCCATGACCTGAAAATAATCTTTTACTTCCTCTGTCGTAAAGGGTTTCAACGCAATACTACAATATCCAGACCAATCAGGATTTCGCGTGGTGATTAATACTTGTTGTTCTTGGGTTAAATGATCAGGTAATAATCCGGTAAGCATTTCTTCATTAGCCATATTATCTAAAATAATGATCCAATTAGGATGATACGCTAAGGTGTCACGAATGATTTTTAATTTTTGATCTTTCGATAATGCGTTCAAGGTTTCTTCAGGTATCGATAATGCCTTTCCTAATTCGATCCACTGTGATTCGAGTTCATTGCCATTCGCCCAATAAATAAAATTTTTATCTTTTTCATGCTTATGAACATAATTAATGGCTATTTGTGTTTTTCCTATGCCTGGCATGCCATGTAAAATGACGATGGGCTTTCTGTTATTCTTAGCTTCCTTAATAAAATTGGCTTCGATTAACTCTATGTAAATATCACGCTGCATGGTATTTAAAGTAGGCTGAGGAATCGTTTGTAACATATATGCCTGATTGATAGGGTGCTCTTTTTTTTCTTTAGGTGATAGGTTAGGAGACTCTACACTTGAATCACTAGAAGATTCTGATTCAGGGGAGAGCGAACCCGATGGCAATTGACCAATGACATGACCTAATAGTTGATTGCTTTGGGGTGTTCTTAGAATATCAGGTTGCATCATGATATTCATAAGACCTGTATTTTGTATTCCACTGTGAGGACAAACACCTCCCGGCATAAAAGCTTCAATGATCTTAAATCCAGTGCCTTTTGCTTTGGTCTTGAAGGTGCTATAAAGTGCTTTAAGAGTGCCAGCGGCATGAGTTTGTACTAATGTATCTTGAGCACTGGTTAAGGTGGCCAGTGTGCGGAGTATTTCTACTCTGAGTTGATCATCCCCATTGCCTTTTCCTTGTAAATTAGAAAACAAAATATCAGCATGCCATTTGCGTTTGTCAGTATACATTTGGTCCAATAATTGAATTGCTAAGCAACGCACGGCACTACTGATGGAGCCATTCAGTGTAATACGTTGTACTAATTCAAAAACGCCGTAGCTTAAGTCAATATGACGTTTTGAATTTTTGATGACTAGAGATAAATTTGTCTTAAAAACATTAAAATTTTCAGTGCTCGTAGCCGCATCACCTAATTCTGTTTCTAACAGGATGATATGTGAATACCATTCACGTTTCTCAAGATGGTTGCTTTTAGATCCTTCCCAAACAGTTAACGCACCTGAGGCAATACCGCCTAAATCACCCGATCTTACCGAATTGGCAATGATGGCGATGCCACTTATTATTTTATAACCACGAATACAATTTTCTTTCCACTCAGGGTCTTTTTCATGATCAATTCTTGCTAACGATTGATGCATCAGTTTGGCGCGATAAGCCAAAGGTCGAAATGGATTGTCAGATAGAGTTTTAAAAAGCGCAACTTGGCGTGTCCATAGTGTTTCATTAGCCATTTCAAGATGCCCTAAACTCAGCGCAAGCCAAGTAACATGTAGCGCTTCTATCGTATTAATAATGTCATGATAGGACTGTGCATGTGTGTGTGTTTTGCTAATAATTTCTTCTAATATAACGGCTATTTTCAATAAAGTCGCAATATTATTTTCATAAAATTTCTTATCTAAAGTTAATATAACTAACTTAAAAGTTTGTAAAAAAGCAGGATTAGAAAAGAATTCTTTTTCAAGCAGGCAAGATAATAAAAATGTAATAAAATCTCGATCCTGAATGCACGCAAAATCAACTAATTCTCGTAATTCTTCAGGGCGTCCGCCTGTTTGTTTAATATGTGATATCGCCTTATGTGCAATGTTAAATAAAATTTCTTTTTCTTGTTTCACCATCGCTAGTTCGGAGAGTATTTTTTTTTGTTCAGTCTCTGAGGTGTTGTCATCACTTTTAGGTGATACTGAAGTCGATTGAACTTCTAATATGAATTTTCTTTCATGAAGTGCATTAAATACTTTGACAAAATCTTTTGCATTTGGATTGGGATATAAATTATATTTTCTGAGTAAGGCTGTTTGTATTTCAGGGTTGCTATAAATAATCGGACTGGGTGGCGCTTTTTGTTCTGTGTTGATAGGAGTGGGTGCTAAGGATTTATTATGTCGATGCTTTCTTCTTGAATGCGATGGTGTTGATGAATGATTTGGTTTTGGATTCTGTCTGCCTTGCATAGTACTATCCTCATTAAGTAAGTTAACCTGAGCAATGATTCCTGGTCGATAATGCTAATTTACTTTCTAATTCGAACAGAAATGTCTAAAAGAAAATCATGTGTATGAGAAATAAATAAATATTTTATATTTTATTTATCAATTTGCGAAAAATAAAAAATATAAAAATTCATTGCGCAACTTTATCACGTGTTTTAAAAAATAAAAACAAAAAAATTCATTATGTGATTTAATATTTATTTTAATTATCGAAAAGAGAATGTAGTTGCGGTATGTTCAAATAGAGTTTGCTCACTGGCTTCATCCTCCTGATTTTTTTTGATGAAACAACAGGCACCCTATATAACATGGGGACGTTACATGGATTGTTAACAAAGCAAATGAATATTTCGTAGTTTTTTTGTGCGCTTAAGAGACTTGCTTCCATTGAATATGAATATGATAATCAAGCCAGCTTATTTGTTGGCGATGATTGTCATAAAAAAATTTAATCGAAGATTCCCATTTAGGTTGTTTACTCAAACGCTCAATATCTAAAATGGCCGCATTGTCTCGTTTTTCTGGATCTCTGGAAGAGGGATAAATAATACAGGTGTCTGTAGGATGCGTTAAAATAAATTGATGAGAAGGTGAATAATCGATTTTATTCATCAGCTCATGGCCTTCAGGATTATTTTTAATTTTTATCGCGTTTTTATCGTCTGCATCCACAAAAAAAATAGTACGAACACCCGCATCGACTTTTATTTTTAAATGAATTCGTTGTTTCATAAAATGAAAAGCATGTTCGTATAACGCCGTTTCTTCCTTGAGTGAACCGTAAAATACATTTTTTCCATAGGGAGGGCGAAAGCGAGCTTCTGAATGAGGAGGCTGATATCTAAAGGGTGTGGCAATGAGAGGATGCCAAGCCGTGTATTGATTTTTGGGTTTGGTCATTTCAATGAGCAATTCTAGTTGCAATGCAGCTTCTTCGTTTTGGGTTGCTCGGTAGCTATATAAAATAGCTTGATCTTCAACGATTCGTACTAGTTCAATCAAGCGCCTCGTCCTCTCACATAATCTAAATATTGGCGAATAAAAAGCAGACCATTGATCGATTCTCCCATGATTTTTTCAGGAATAACATTCAGCTCAGGATGCGGGGTGGATAGCCAGGCGCGCTGATGAGCGGGATCATGAAACATGGCTTCTAAACTTCGATGAATGGCTAATAAATGAAGGATGACTTGAATATCGGGATGTAATAAAGGAGAGCTACTCATGGGTATGCAGCCGTTCTTTAGCCAGGTATTAACGGTATTAGCCGGTAGATGGAGAATATTTGCTATTTTTGTACCCGACCACTCTAGGCGATTTTTTAGGTAATGAATGCCGTCGACGAGTGCTTGTCCTGCCTGAGAAGAGTTAAATTTGGGTGGGTGGATCTCTAATAAAGAAGATATCTCTCTGATGGATTTGGCGGGGGATTGATGGCGCAGGGGGGTAGGCATAAGATGACTCCTTAATTATTCTGAGATCAGTATAGTCTAAATGGGGTAAAAATTCAAAAATATTTGCTTAATTGTGGGAATATCATAATATTCATCGCATTATAAGCGATCCATTTGGATTGATTTTAAAAGATCCGTACTTTTATTCTCGCGCAAAACGCACAAAACAAATTTTTAAGGGTTTCTTAAGGTTAAATCTATATACTAGCAGCCCATAATAACCGTTAAACGAGGGTTCTATGCCATCAAATCAGTCCACTGAAGTCACGACTATTAAAGGTATTTCATTTCGGACTCAAAAAGATAACGATAAGGTCACAGAACTTGAGGTTTATTTAACCCCCGAGAAGTATGCTGATTTTTTACAGCATTTCGGCCATAATCAACAAGGGTTAAAGACAAAAAATTTATGTTATACCACTATTTTTCAACATACCATTTCACAATTTAATTATGCAAAAATAACGGAAAAAGATGTTAATCCAACACCGGGTCGTCTAGAAAAGATTTATGCTGATATGAATCAATTTTTTAAACGGGTATTTAATTTTTATTCTACACAAGAGGAGGACAAAGTTAAAAAATTAATGGACACGTTACATAGTTGTTCCGTTGAATTTGCTGAATTAGAAAAATTGATAAATAACCCACCATTGGATACACACTTATACCAAACAATCGATGATTTGATATACAAAGCAAATGACCGCACTGACCGCATTATCAAAAAATTGCGTAACTACCCAGATCGATCAGATATTATTAATACTGCCATCGAAAATCTAGAAAAAACACGAGCATTATTTATAGAAAATTTAAAATCTCAAAAAGCAATCCGAACAGATGAAAATCCACGTGCACTTATTTTTAGTATGCAAAGTAGACGATCTGAAGTATTTGCTTTAGGTGGATTTATCGCGGATCAACTCATTCATTTATCAGCAGCCGGTATTGATGAAATTCATCGTATCGGTGGCGGAAGAGCTTTTCATTTACATCATACACATGCGGCTATTAAAGCATTATCAAATGCAAAAAGTGAAATAGATGATAGAGCACATTCATTGCATGATGTGGCGATTAACAATGATCAGTTGCCTTACTCAGCCGGTATGATCGCGAGCATCAACCCTGAAAGTACACATCAAAAAGGGGGATGGGTAAAAATATCCGATTACGTGATAAACGAACTGAGTAATATTGAAGAAGTTGATAAAATAATTTGTTATTTGACAGATGAATCTATTCACAATAAAAAAACACAGCCTAATCAAGCTCTTTTAAAAATAGCTGTCTTGCTCAGTAATTTTGTAGAGTTATTTTTATATACGCCACTCCATCTCGCATTAACAGGCGTTTCTTTTCTTGTGGGGACCGTATTTTGTATTTTACCTTTTATGATATTGTCACCCCTGTATCTCACATTTTCAGTGGTAACTCGCATCCAGAGTTTTGATTCTGCATGGACTCATTGTAAAAATTTATTCAAAGAATGGAATAAATACTTAAATTATCAAGCTATCGATGATTTTGCACATGATTGGCATCATAAATTGTCATTAGTGCGTATTTCTAGAGAAAAATTGGAAGAAGGATATGAACGGAATGGTAACTCTCCACATAAGGGAATCATCAATCAATTAAAAGGAAATCGATTTAGTTTTTATAATAATCTGTTAAGCCATGTTTCTGGACAAATGATTACCTACTATCTGGCTGGGTTATTGATGGATACTATTTATTCTGTCACCAATATTTTTAGCGAAATAGGTTATTTGTTACGCCCAAAAGCGGCTAAACGTAAGGCTATCGTTGCAGAGAGAAATGACTATATCACAACAATAGAAAAAGAAATCTTTGCTCATATACAGACTCTAGAAGAAAAAACTGAATCGAATAACAGGGTCACGACGCCGTTCGATCACAAACAGGATAGAGAAGCTTTTCCTCGCGCAGATAACACTTATTGGTCCTTAATAACACCTCAACCTACCAATTCAATTCCTTCTGTGCTCGTCATCCCTGATGAGCTCAGCCTTGGCTTTTGCAGAGGAATGATTGAAAATGCTTTCAGAAATAATTCACTGGCTGCGACACTT
>Ga0207129_1152_pt1 | contig 9646 bp, 13 predicted proteins | sample Alteio_BWMinHeat_15_FD_153517 | JGI IMG/M metagenome (GOLD analysis project Ga0207129, IMG submission 153517) | Enriched cells from forest soil in Barre Woods Harvard Forest LTER site, Petersham, Massachusetts, United States -... | ecosystem: Environmental > Terrestrial > Soil > Temperate forest >... | reverse complement strand
TTCAACAAAAATGGTTTTCACAGGTAATTTTTGTGCCGCTAATGTCATGGCTTCTTTTGCCAAGTCAGCGGGCACGCCTTCTATCTCAAACATCACCCGACCTGGTTGCACTAAAGCAACCCAATATTCAACATTCCCTTTACCCGACCCTTGCCGCACTTCTAATGGCTTTTTGCTAATCGGCTTGTCTGGGAAAATGCGAATATACACCTTGCCGCCACGCTTCATATGGCGCGAGATGGCACGACGCGCGGCTTCGATTTGTCTTGCCGTGATCCGCCCGTTTTCTAATGATTTCAGGCCAAATTCACCGAAACTGACTTTGGCACCTCTCGTCGTTGCGCCTTCGGTAGCACCGGTGCGCTTGAACTGTTTACGAAATTTAGTACGCTTTGGCTGCAACATGACCTATTTCTCCTGCTTCGCGTTCTTTTCTGCAGGCGGCGTGGATGAGTCTTTATCCCCAATCACTTCACCTTTAAATATCCACACTTTCACCCCAATCACACCATAAGTGGTATGGGCTTCAGCTAAGGCATAATCAATATCTGCACGGAACGTTTGCAATGGCACACGGCCTTCGCGATACCATTCGGTTCGCGCAATTTCAGCGCCACCCAAACGGCCACTCACGCTAATCTTGACACCTAACGCGCCAGCTCGCAGCGCTGAAGTGACGGCACGTTTCATTGCACGTCTAAACATCACCCGCTTTTCTAATTGTTGCGCGACACCTTCTGCTACTAATCGCGCATCAATTTCCGGTTTACGCACTTCTTCAATGCTAACGTGCACAGGCACTTTCACGATTTTACTGATTTCATCACGCAAGCTTTCAACTTCGCGACCACTTTTACCAATAATCACACCCGGTCTTGCCGCGTACACCGTGACACGCGCATTGCGAGCGGGTCTATCGATCTGAATATGACTCACACCGGCTGCAGCCAAGCGTTTACGTAAAAATTCTCTGACCTTCAAATCGGCGAGCAATGTGTCTGCATATTCTTTCTTTTGCGCATACCATCGACCTAAGCACTGTTTAACAATACCGAGACGAATCGCAACTGGATTTACTTTCTGGCCCATTGACCTTACTCCCCATCCGATAAAACAACAGTGACGTGACAAGTAGACTTGTCGATGCGGGTGCCACGCCCTTTCGCACGCGCTTGTGTACGTTTGTAAGAAGGACCTTCATCGGCAAACACACGCACGACTTTCAATGCATCAATATCGGCACCATTGTTATGTTCTGCATTCGCGATCGCAGAATCCAACACTTTCTTTACGATAAACGCGCCTTTTTTTGGGCTAAAACCCAACACATTCGTAGCACGCCCCACAGGCAAACCACGAATCTGATCACAAATAAGACGGCATTTTTGTGCAGACAGTTTCGCAAATTTTAGCTTTGCTTCAACGATCATCTTAAATCCTCTTTACTTCTCATCTTTACCTTTTGCCTTTCTATCACCCGAATGCTGGCGGAATGTACGGGTTGCAGCAAATTCACCTAATTTATAGCCAACCATATTCTCTGTAACATAAACCGGCACATGCAAACGGCCATTGTGCACCGCAATCGTTAGCCCTACCATTTCTGGCAGCACCATTGAACGACGAGACCAAGTCTTGATCGGTCGCTTATCATTCGCTGCAACCGCTTTCTCAACTTTCTCCAGCAAATGACCATCGATAAATGGTCCTTTTCGAATTGAACGTGGCACGTCCGCACCTCTTCTTATTTAAATATTACTTTCCAGCTGCATTGCGTCTGCGAACAATAAATTTGCTCGTTCGTTTATTGCGACGCGTCTTATAACCTTTGGTTGGCACACCCGTTGGACTGACTGGATGACGACCACCCTTTGTCTTACCTTCACCACCACCGTGCGGGTGATCGATAGGATTCATCGCCGTACCACGAACCGTCGGCCGTATGCCACGATGCCGTTTGGCACCTGCTTTACCGAAAGAACGTAGATTGTGCTCAACGTTACTGACTTCGCCAATCACGGCACGGCAGTCAGACAACACTTTGCGCATTTCGCCTGATTTCAAGCGAATGGTGGCATATTCATCTTCTCGCGCCACTAATTGCACTGAGGTACCGGCACTGCGTGCCAACTTGGCACCGCCACCAGGTTGCAATTCAATGCCATGCACCACGGAGCCGACAGGAATATTGGCCAATGGCAAGCAATTACCCACTTTAATCGGTGAAGCACTGCCTGAAATGATTTCATCATTCGCCTTAATGCCTCTTGGCGCAATGATATAGCGTCTTTCGCCATCTTTATACAGCAATAATGCAATATGCGCGCTGCGATTCGGATCGTATTCCAAACGCTCAACCACGGCAGGAATATTGTCTTTATTCCGTTTGAAATCAATCAAACGATACATTTGCTTATGGCCACCACCTACATGTCGGCAGGTAATGCGGCCTTGGTTGTTTCTGCCGCCTGTCTTTGATTTGCTCACCACAAGTGCAGCATGGGGACGCCCTTTATGCAGGTCTTGATGCACGACCTTAATTGCAAATCGCTGCCCCGGCGATGTTGGTGAAAGCTGAACAATTGCCATAATATCCCCAAACTTATACTTAAAAACTATAGAAAATCACAAAAGCCGGCTATTATAGCCTGAATATGCGAGAATTCAAGAGAATTACTGAATGCCAATATCTAATTTCTGATCAGCCTGCAGGGTAACATACGCTTTTTTCCACGCCTTTCTTTTGCCTTCCAAACCCTTGAATCTTTTCTTCTTAGGTTTAACGTTCAAGATTCTGACTTCTTTAACGCTGGTATTAAACAGCGACTCTACTGCTTCTTTCACTTCTGGCTTGGTTGCACTGTCAATCACTCGAAAAACATAGCTATTATGCTTCTCCGTGCCACGCATGCCTTTTTCTGAAATCCGTGGTGATAACAGCACCCGCAACAAACGTTCTTGCTTCATGACAACACACCTTCTAATTCTTTGATCGCAGCACTCGATATAATCACATGATCCATACCCACTAACGTCACGGGATCCGCTGCTGCCATCGCGGTATCACACACAAACACATGTGGCACATTGCGCGATGATAAATAGAGATTTTCATCAATATCATCCGTAATAATGAGCACTTTGCCAGTCAACCCAAAAGGTTTTAATTTTGCGATGAAATCTTTGGTACGATGCGATTCCACTTTAAAATCACCCACTGCCAAAAACCGATCTTGACGAATCAGTTCAGACAGAATTGAACGGATCGCACCACGGTGCATCTTCTTATTCACTTTCTGCATGAAACTACGCGGTTTAGCAGCAAAAATCTTACCACCATGTCGCCATAATGGACTGCGGATCGTACCCGCACGCGCACGACCGGTGCCTTTTTGTTTCCACGGCTTAACGCCGCCACCACTCACCTCGGCGCGTGTTTTTTGCGCTTTGGTACCGGCACGCGCACCTGCCATATAAGCGGTGACGATTTGATGAATCAAGGGTTCGTTAAATTCTACAGAAAAAACGTCATCTGAAAGATTTAACGCATCACTTGAATTTGCTAATTTTAATTCCATCGCCTACTCCTCACGCACTTTTCTTTACAGCTGGGCGAATAATAATATAGTGGTTGATGGCACCTGGTACTGCACCTTTCACTAAAATCAAATTGCGCTCTGCATCGACACGCACGATTTTTTGTGACAACACCGTACGCTGCACATCACCCATATGGCCTGACATGCGTTTATTTTTCATTACGCGACCTGGTGTTTGACGTTGACCAATAGATCCTGGTGCACGATGCGACACGGAGTTACCGTGGCTATTGTCTTGCGATCTAAAATGATGTCGCTTGATTGCACCTGCGTACCCTTTACCTTTGGAGACACCAGTCACGTCGATATATTGACCTTCAACGAATAGGCCAACCGTGAGTTCACCACCCAAAGTTAGGCCTTCGGCTTCTTTTTCATGCAAACGAAATTCATGCAACAGTTGGCCTGGCTCAACACCGGCTTTAGCATAATGTCCGCCCATCGACTTCGTCACACGCGAGCGCTTGCGTAAACCTGCAGCAACTTGCACCGCACGATAACCATCGGTTTCCTGTGTTTTGATTTGCGTAATGCGATTGGGTTGCACCTCAATCACGGTGACGGGAATTGCACCCTCTTCGGTAAAAACGCGGGTCATGCCGCATTTTTTGCCTAATAAACCTACTGACATGGTTAGCCTCGTCTCGTTATTCTGCATCCACACTGATCTGCACATCGACACCAGCAGCCAAGTCAAGCTTCATCAGCGCATCAATCGTCTTATCGGTTGGTCGATTAATATCAACCACTCGTTTGTGTGTGCGTAGCTCATATTGTTCGCGCGCATCTTTATCCGCATTCGGCGAAATACAAATGGTATGTCGCTCGATACGCGTTGGCAGCGGAATCGGTCCCCGCACTTGCGCACCGGTTCGCTTGGCTGTATCCACGATTTCGCGCGTTGATTTGTCAATCAAGCGATGATCGAAGGATTTCAAGCGAATCCGAATGCGCTGACTCTTTCTTGTTATGGACATGTTACCTACTCAAATTACTTAATCACTTTGGTTACAACACCAGCACCCACCGTACGGCCACCTTCGCGAATTGCAAAGCGGACGCCGTCTTCCATCGCAACGGGCGCAATCAAGGTGATCGTCATCTTGATGTTGTCGCCTGGCATCACCATTTCGACGCCTTCTGGCAACTGCACTTCACCAGTTACGTCTGTCGTTCTGAAGTAGAACTGTGGTCTGTAGCCTTTGAAGAATGGGGTATGTCGACCACCTTCTTCTTTGGACAACACATACACTTCGGCTTCGAATACGGTATGCGGTGTAATCGTGCCTGGTTTCGCCAACACTTGGCCACGTTCCACTTCTTCGCGCTTGGTACCGCGCAACAAGATACCGACGTTGTCGCCTGCTTGACCTTGATCCAACAACTTACGGAACATTTCCACACCCGTACAGGTGGTTTTAATGGTCGGCTTCAAACCAACGATTTCAATTTCTTCACCAACTTTGATAATGCCTCTTTCGATACGGCCAGTGACAACGGTACCACGACCTGAAATGGAGAACACATCTTCCACTGGCATCAAGAAGGGCTTATCAGTCACACGTTCTGGCATTGGGATATAGGTATCCAATGCTTCGGCTAGTTTCAACACGGCTTTGACGCCAATGTCGCTATCTTCACCTGCCAACGCTTTTGTCGCACTACCTTTGATGACTGGAATTTCATCACCAGGGAAGTTGTATTTGCTGAGCAAATCACGCACTTCCATTTCGACCAATTCCATCAATTCTGGATCATCGACCATATCAGCTTTGTTCAAAAACACCACAATGTATGGCACGCCAACTTGTCGGGCTAACACGATGTGTTCCCGTGTTTGTGGCATTGGGCCATCGGCAGCAGACACCACCAAGATAGCACCGTCCATTTGCGCTGCACCGGTGATCATGTTTTTCACATAGTCCGCGTGTCCTGGGCAATCGACGTGCGCATAATGGCGATTCGCTGTTTCGTATTCCACATGCGAGGTGTTAATGGTAATACCACGGGCCTTTTCTTCAGGCGCCTTATCAATTTGGTCATAAGCCATTGGCTTATTGGTATCGCTAGCGAATGCCTTGGCCAAAACGGTGGTAATCGCGGCGGTCAATGTGGTCTTACCATGGTCAACGTGACCAATGGTTCCCACGTTCAAGTGGGGCTTTGTTCGATTAAATTGTGCTGCCATGTTCTATTCCTCTTGGTAAGAAAGACTGTTAAAAGAAAACTTTATTTTTTACTCTGATTAATAATTTGTTCCGCCACGTTATTCGGCACCTCCATGTATTTTGAAAATTCCATTGAGTACGTCGCGCGCCCTTGCGTCATCGAGCGTAAATCAGTGGCATAACCAAACATTTCAGACAACGGCACTTCAGCGTGAATGACTTTGCCCGACGGTGTGTCATCAATACCCTGCAAAATACCGCGACGTCGATTCAAGTCGCCCATGACATCGCCCATGAAATCTTCAGGCGTCACCGCCTCGACTTTCATGATCGGCTCTAAAATGACCGGCTTCGCACGCTTGGCGCCTTCTTTAAACGCCATCGAACCCGCAATTTTAAACGCCATTTCGTTAGAGTCAACTTCATGGAACGAGCCATCGTATAACGTGACCTTCACATCAACCACGGGATAGCCTGCAATCACCCCATTTTGCATCTGTTCTTGAATGCCCTTATCAATCGGTGAAATATATTCACGAGGAATCACACCACCGACAATCGCATTCACAAATTCATAGCCCTTACCGGCTTCTTGTGGCTCAATCTTAATCCACACATGGCCGTACTGACCGCGACCGCCCGATTGACGGACATACTTACCTTCTTGATCAATCGAACCACGAATGGTTTCACGATAAGCCACTTGCGGTTTGCCGACATTCGCTTCGACGTTAAATTCACGTTTCATACGATCGACAATGATTTCAAGATGCAACTCGCCCATCCCTTCGATAATGGTTTGACCCGATTCTTCATCGGTATGCACACGGAAGGAAGGATCTTCTTGCGCGAGTTTGCTGAGCGCAATACCCATTTTTTCTTGATCAGCTTTGGTCTTGGGTTCAACGGCGACTGCAATCACAGGATCTGGGAACACCATTTTTTCCAAAATGATCACTTGTTTGACATCCGTCAAGGTGTCGCCGGTAGAGACTTTCTTCAAGCCCACTGCGGCTGCGATATCGCCTGCGCGCACTTCTTTAATTTCAGTACGATCATTGGCATGCATTTGCAACAAGCGGCCAATGCGTTCTTCGCGATCTTTAATTGGGTTATACACGGTATCGCCCGAGCGCAATATGCCAGAGTATACACGGAAATAAGTCAGCGTCCCGACATAAGGGTCGGTTGCAATTTTAAATGCGAGTGCTGAAAACGGCTCAGTATCCGACGGATGACGTTCGGCAGGTGTCGCAAGGCCATCGTTGAGCTGGCCTTTGACTGCAGGCACATCGATTGGCGCAGGTAAGTATTCAATCACTGCATCTAGCATCGCCTGCACGCCTTTGTTCTTAAATGCAGAACCACAGAGCATCGGCACAATCTCATTGCGCAGCACGCGTGCGCGGATACCGGCTTTGATTTCTTCTTTCGTCAGCGCGCCTGTTTCCAGATATTTCGTCATCAATTCTTCAGAAGCTTCGGCTGCAGCTTCCATTAATTTTTCATGATATTCTTTGCATTCATCAAGCATGGCTGGCGCAATTTCGCGTTCTTCGAACGTATTGCCTTGCGTTGCTTCATCCCAATAAATGGCTTTCATTTTAACTAAATCAACCACACCTTCGAAATGCTCTTCAGCACCTATTGGCAGCTGAATCGGCACAGGGACGGCTTTTAATTTGGTACGGACTTGATCGACCACACGCAAGAAATTTGCGCCGACGCGATCCATCTTATTCACAAAACCGATGCGCGGCACGCCATAACGTGTCGCTTGACGCCAGACGGTTTCCGTTTGCGGCTCGACACCACCGACCGCACAAAACACCCCAACGGCGCCATCTAACACGCGCAAAGAGCGTTCAACTTCAATAGTAAAGTCGACGTGACCCGGGGTATCGATGATATTAATGCGATGTTGCGGGAATTGCTTGGCCATGCCATACCAGTAGCAGGTAGTGGCCGCAGAAGTGATCGTGATGCCGCGTTCTTGTTCTTGCTCCATCCAGTCCATCGTGGCTGTGCCTTCATGGACTTCACCCAATTTATGGGAAACACCCGTGTAATAAAGAATACGTTCGGTCGTGGTTGTCTTGCCCGCATCGATATGGGCCATAATGCCGATGTTACGGTAACGCTCAATGGGTGTTTCACGCGTCTGTGTCACAATTCACCTCTACCAACGATAATGTGCAAACGCTTGGTTTGCTTTAGCCATACGATGAACATCATCGCGTACTTTAATCGATGCGCCACGACCCATATAGGCATCATGCAATTCGCCTGCTAAACGCAAGGACATGGTTTTTTCCGAACGACCTTTCGCTGCCGTCACCACCCAACGCATCGCAAGCGCAATACCGCGATCGCTAGCGACTTCAATGGGCACTTGATAGGTTGCCCCACCAACACGGCGAGATTTAACTTCGACCGTCGGCGCAACATTGGTCAATGCCTTATGCAGATTTTCCAGCGCATCATCATGCCCTACTTGCGTTGATGGTGCAGAAACAGCACGGCCAGATTTACCACCCTTGCCGCCTTTATCATCATCACTGCCGCCTTTGCTGTCTTTTTTCAACTTGTCGAGCAAGCCATTCATCGCGGTATAAACAATTTTCTCAGCGATGGATTTTTTGCCTTCACGCATGATGACATTAATAAACTTAGCGACTTCCTCACTCCCATACAACGGGTCAGGTAAGACTTCTCGCTTAATCGCCGCTTTTCTTCTTGGCATGACTCTCTACCCCTTTACTTCTTCGCGCCTTCTTTAGGTCGCTTTGCACCATATTTCGAGCGACCACGACGACGTTTGTCGACGCCAGCCGTATCCAAACTACCACGCACGATGTGATAACGTACACCTGGCAAGTCCTTTACCCGACCGCCACGAATGAGAACCACAGAGTGCTCCTGCAAATTATGCCCTTCACCGCCAATATAGGCCGTGACTTCATAGCCATTGGTCAAACGCACACGCGCGACCTTACGCAACGCCGAGTTTGGCTTCTTTGGCGTCGTCGTGTACACACGCGTACACACGCCACGCTTTTGCGGACACTCATTTAACGCAGGCACCTTGGACTTAACGGTCCGCGGTTCGCGACCGAGTCGTACTAACTGATTAATCGTTGGCATTGATTCTCTCTCAAATTGGCCAAAGGCTCCCGCTTTCGACAGGAGCCGTCTATTTGTTGTTAACAAGAGGCGGGATTTTAGAAAAGCGCAAGGGGTATGTCAAGCGATTATTTCATGCACTAGCACAAATTGCTTACCACAAAACGCAAGCCCGATCTTTAAGATGTGGCTCGCGCCATATTGCTTGGCTTCAGCTAAATAACCGTGAGAGTCGATCTGATTCAATGCTTCTTGTGCGGATTGCGCCAAGAGCGAATCAGTACTGACTTTCTTAAATTCAAAGATAATCGTTGGCTTATTCTTAAGGTGCGAGAGAATCATATAATCATAGCGACCATAACCACTTTCTCGGTTCGAACGGATTGAATAGTCTTTGCGATTGCCAAGACTGGCTGTCATACCAACAATGAGCCCATGATAAAAAGCTTCAGGTGCATGACTCAAATCATGCATGCTTACTGTTTGCTCTAAAAGTTGTTTTAATCGGCTTTCAAATTCAGGAATATTGCCATCCAGCAAAGATTGAATAAACGTATCGTACCAACCCAGGTCAAACCCATCTGCTAACCATTCTTCAATAATGCTGCGATATAAATTCCTAATTTCTAGATTAGGAATACGTAATTGGCATAACGGCAGACCTCGATCGGTCCATTCTAATGAATCCGCTGTCAGGTAGCCTGCCATCAAGAATAAACTCCAAACCGCTGATGGCGTTACGTCAAGTTCACTAAA
>Ga0207129_1151_pt1 | contig 9667 bp, 2 predicted proteins | sample Alteio_BWMinHeat_15_FD_153517 | JGI IMG/M metagenome (GOLD analysis project Ga0207129, IMG submission 153517) | Enriched cells from forest soil in Barre Woods Harvard Forest LTER site, Petersham, Massachusetts, United States -... | ecosystem: Environmental > Terrestrial > Soil > Temperate forest >... | reverse complement strand
AGGGAGCAGCTCTCTTTTATTGACGCGGGCTGCGAGGGTTATATCGTTGAACGTGGACTGTATATATCTCTGGAGTAGGGGCCATAATTGTAACAACCCAAGGTATTCTGAACAACCTCTCAAGACAATGGATACGATGTTATTCCTGCATCGTTATCATGGGGCTGTGACATTTTTCAGGCCTCTGGTTCTTGCCGGAAATGACTTGCTTCGCTGCCGGATGGATTGGCTGACTTCCGCAAGCATGTACCCGCACAATAGCAACAGGAGTGGTTCGATCGCATGCCGATACCGTGTCTGTGGATACGTGAAGTAGTACGGCAAAGGATAGAGTAATGTGATCGCTGTGAAGTAAACGGCAAGTTTGCGGTCCTTGGCCCAGTATCCCAGCAGCCCAATGACCATGGCCAGGGACCATGGCCAGTATGTTTTCATCCGTTCATTGCCGTCCATGTAGGCATATTTCAGGAATGTCCCTGCCCAGAATGACCACGCGCGTTCTGTGGAGAGCCGCAGGAATTCACCCGGATGTCCTTCGACGTATGTGTAGGCTTCTTCCTTCTTTTCTTCCAGGAACGCGATTTCACCCACGGATTTGTACTGCTCGAATATGCGCTTGTTCACCATTGGATGTTTTCCCCGCCATCCGAACCCACTGCTGTACTGGTAATTGCCCAAGCCCAACTCGAATCCGAAATTGCTGCGCAGGAAGACCCACTGGCCGAACACCATGCGGTTCCGCACCAGCCAAGGCGAGATCATCACGATGCATAGGCACGCAGCGAGAACAGTTTTTTTCAGCCAGTCTCGTTTCTGCTGCCAACGCCGCCACACCAGCCACAGCCCTGAGATGACGATGCAAGTGATCAGTGCGGGATTGGTCAACGCTGCCAGCCCGCACCAGAGTCCCCACACGTTCCATCGCCACGCGGACTCATCTTCCACCAATTGCAATGTGAGCAGGAACATGGTGGCGACGATCAAGGCGGAGAGTGGCATGTCCCAGATCCAAGTCAAGGGCCATTCCATGAAGGAGACGCCCGCCGTCCATATCCAGCAGCCGATGAGAGTCGCGTTTCTGCCGACCGTCCTCATTCCGATGCCCCACATGGGTAGGCATGTGAGGGCTGAGAACAAACTGTTCACGGCGAGCATTACGATACTTGATGCAATACTGTAGGTCCCGAAGATCTTGAAGATGAGCGCGAGGATCCCCGCATAGACCGGCCCGACCCACGCCGATGGCCCCGTATCTCCGCCGAAGGGGGAACTGAACCCATGGCCGTTCGCCAGCGATGCGGCGATCGCTCCGGTCTCATAGCCGATGCCGAAGTGGTCCTGCGTGCCTAACTGGCCCGGCGACGTTTGGACCGTTTCCATTTCGTAGCTGTGCGTGTAAAGCATCAATGCGATGCGCAGCAAGAATGCGGTCAATACCATCCAGAACGCCGGATGCGAGCGCCACGGCAATTTCAATGAACTCATCAAACGATTATTCCATGCGATAGTTGGGCGCTTCACGCGTGATGATCACGTCATGCACGTGGCTCTCGCGCAATCCCGCGCCGCTGATGCGGATGAAACGCGACTTCTGTTGCAGGTCTGCAATTGTGTGGGATCCGGTATATCCCATGCCGCTGCGCAGTCCGCCGACGAGTTGTTGCACCATGGCGGCGAGCGTTCCGCGATAGGGCACGCGGCCTTCGATCCCTTCCGGCACCAGCTTGCCCAACCGGTTGCTGCGTGCGCTCTCGCCATTCTCGCTGTCGGTCAATCCGGCGGAGGATTCGGCTTCATCCGGGCCTTGCATATAGCGTTCGCTTGAGCCGGCGGACATGGCGGCCAATGAACCCATTCCGCGATAGGCTTTGAACGTTCGCCCTTGAAATAAAATTGTTTCGCCCGGGCTCTCTTCCGTTCCGGCGAACAGTGAACCGATCATTACCGAGCTGGCGCCAGCGGCGATGGCTTTGGTGATGTCACCCGAATATTTGATGCCGCCATCCGCGATCACTGGTACGCCTGCTTCCTTGCAGGCGCGGAATGCCTCGGCAATGGCGGTGATTTGCGGCACGCCGATCCCGGTAACAATTCTGGTTGTACAGATGGAGCCTGGCCCGATGCCCACTTTCACCGCGTTCGCGCCGGCTTTGACCAGCTCCATGGCGCCGTCGAATGTGCCCACATTGCCGGCCATCAGCTCAACTTCTGGCAATTTTGATTTCAACAGCTTCACCGCCTCGATCACGCGGGTGGAGTGTCCGTGTGCGGAATCGATGGCGAGCACATCCACTTTGTTGCGGGCCATCTCCTGCGCGCGTTCGAGAAAGTCGCCGGTTGCGCCCACGGCGGCGCCACAGCGCAGGCGTCCATGGGCGTCTTTCGCGGCCGACGGATACTTCATCTTCTTCTGGATGTCTTTGACCGTGATCAGTCCCTTGAGCACATACTTGTCATCCACCACCAGCAGCTTCTCGACGCGGTGTTTGTGCAGGATGCTCTCGGCCTCTTCGAGCGTCGTTCCTACTGGCACGGTGATGAGGTTCTCCTTCGTCATCACCTTGCTGATGGGGATGTCCGTCCGCGTCTCGAACCGCAGGTCCCTGTTCGTCAGGATGCCGACTAGTTTTTTGTTCTTCGTGATGGGCACGCCGCTGATTTTGTACTTGCGCATCACCTCGAGCGCGTCACTGATCTTGTCGTCCGGGCTCATGGTGACGGGGTCCACGATCATGCCGCTCTCTGAGCGCTTGACCTTGTCCACTTCACCCGATTGCGCCTCGATGCTGAGGTTCCTGTGGATGAGCCCGAGTCCGCCCTGCTGCGCAATGGCGATGGCCAAGCGTGACTCGGTCACCGTGTCCATTGCCGCGCTGGTGATGGGGATGTTCACGCTGATGCCGCGAGTGAGGTGTGTCACGGTGTTGACCTGCGCCGGGGCTACGTCTGACAGGCCGGGCAGAAGTAGTACGTCATCAAAGGTCAGCGCTTCAGGGACGGGGAAATGGATCATGATTTGGGCTCGGAGGTGACTGTTTTTATTTTACAGGAGCGGGAACAGCCAGTGTGACCATGCCGCTTCACCATCCCATAAACGGCTTCATCGAAACAATAAAATCACGGCTTTGGTCCTAACTGTTTTCCTGTTATTTGTAATTTCTTAAAATCTAACCGCTAGAGGGCGCCCGATAAGCCTTCTGCTATTCAATTTATTGAGCAACCTATTTACCAGTGCAACCAATCGGATGCAAATTGCTGCTTGTGGCCCATTCCCATTTTGGGAAAAGTTTTCCACAGATTTCGAACAGTTACACTTGACAGAACACGGGAGATTCAGTAATCATAAATTGTTACTACTCTCAGGGCCCCCTATAGTACTTCAGTATAAACAACTAAAAATCAGTTAAGAAAGAACGATCCTCACCCATGAAGACCCTTGCCAGTGGCCTCCCTCGGCCTCTTGTTGTTTTTCCCATGTTTGTTGAACTCCTTACCAAGCCATTCTTGCGTGTGCAGTGCTCGTGGCCTTTGCTGGTCGAACCCGCGCGCAAGTTCACAGCGTCGGCATTGATCTATGCATTGGCACTGTCGTCGCTGCTCCCGTTGTCGGCACAAGGAGCAGTACCGCAACAGGTGCCCGCGAAATGGGTGGTGCAGCATTACTCAAAGTCCCTGATCGGCGAACAACGGGAACTGCAGGCAAGGCTCGAATCTGTATTGCATTCGTGGCAGATGATCCCTCCACAAGCGCTTGTAGGAAATCAAAAAGACCAATTCGTTGACCCGTTCACACCGAGGAATTCGCACACCAATTCGTTGACAGCAAAAACCATGACAGCCGGCAATTCGCTCGGCACTGTCAACGGTCTCGGTATTGCAATGTTCGATCCGATGATGTTTGCGAACACCACATTTTTTGGTCCCACAAAATATGTTCGGACCACTGGGCCTAAGAATGTCTATACGTCTTCCATAACAATTCCAAACAGCGCCACGTCCCCGTTCAATATGCATGTACAGAACGGAGAATTAGATGGTACCAACAGGATCTCCTCCGCGACAATAGAGGTGGACAATACAACAATATTCTCGCAATCAGATTTCAACCAGAATGTATCAACGCTCGATCACGCGGTAACACTACATTCAGGTTCGGTCCTCAAGGTCACATTGGCAAGCAAACCAGGGTCCTACATATATATTTCCCTCACTGGTCAGCAGGTAATCCAGAACCATCCACCGGTCGCGAACGCTGGGTCGAATCAAACAGCCTATGTCGGCAATACGGTGCACCTCAACGGCGCGGCATCCAGTGATCCGCAAAATTATCCACTGACATATCTTTGGTCCTTCGTTTCCAAACCTAGCGGAAGCACAGCAACATTGACTGGCGCTACCACAGCAACACCGACTTTTGTCATCGATAAAGATGGCTCTTACACAGTGCAGTTGGTTGTGAATGATGGATTCTTGAGCAGCACGCCTGCCACCGTTGTCATCTCCATATTGAATACCCCACCGGTTGCGAATGCAGGCGCGAACCAGACTGTTACCACCAATACCACGGTCCATTTGGATGGCAGCCAGTCCTATGACGTTGATGGCAATCCCATCACCTATAGCTGGGCAATTACAAGCAAACCTGCCAGCAGCCATGCAGTGTTAGTGAATCCTACTACCGTCAATCCCACATTCACAACAGATGCAAAAGGTACCTACACCGTCCAACTCATTGTGAATGATGGCATGGTCAACAGCACACCATCCGTTGTGACCATCACGGACATCAACTCCGCGCCGGTCGCCAACGCCGGACCGAACCAGACGGTTCCCACGCAGGCTGTGGTGCATTTGAACGGCAGTGGTTCCACCGATATTGACGGCGACCCGCTGACCTACTCGTGGACCATCCTCAGTCGGCCGGCAGGAAGCACGGCTGCACTTTCGAATGCAAGCATTGTCAATCCGACGTTCACCACGGACAAGAAAGGCACATACACCGTCCAACTGATCGTGAATGACGGCACGGTCAATAGCGCGCCATCAATGGTGACTGTCAGTGACATCAACTCTCCACCCGTGGCCAATGCCGGCCCGAACCAAACTGTTCCTACGCATTCCCTGGTGCAGCTTACCGGAAGCGCTTCGACCGACGTCGATGGTGATCCGCTCACGTACGCGTGGACCATCTTGAGCAAGCCCGCAGGCAGCAACGCAACATTATCAAACCCCAACATTGTCAATCCCACATTCACCACCGATGCCAAGGGTTCTTACAGCATTCAACTGATCGTCAATGACGGTACTGTCAACAGCACACCCGCCACCGTGACCATCAGTGACATCAATTCTCCGCCGGTGGCCAATGCCGGTCCGAACCAGACTGTCACAACGCATACCTTGGTCCAGTTGAACGGCAGCGGATCCACGGATGTCGATGGCGATCCATTGACTTACCAGTGGGCCATCTTGAATGCACCAGTGGGAAGTCTGGCGACGCTTTCGAATACGAGCATCGTCAATCCCACATTCACCACCGATGCCAAGGGTTCTTACAGCATTCAACTGATCGTCAATGACGGTACTGTCAACAGCACACCCGCCACCGTGACCATCAGTGACATCAATTCTCCGCCGGTGGCCAATGCCGGTCCCAACCAAACTGTCACAACACATTCTCTTGTGCAGTTGAGCGGCAGCGGTTCCACCGATGTCGATGGCGATCCATTGACATATAGATGGGCGATCTTGAATGCACCGGTTGGCAGCACAGCAACACTCTCCAATACGACCATCGTCAATCCAACATTCACGACTGATGCAAAGGGGAGCTATACCATCCAACTCATTGTCAATGATGGCACGGTGGACAGCACACCTGTCACGGTTTCCATCAGCGATGTGAATACTCCACCCGTTGCGAATGCAGGACCGAATCAGACGCTGATTGTTGGGAACACGGTGCAGTTGACGGGCAGCGGTTCCACGGATGTGGACGGTGATCCGCTGACCTACAAGTGGGCCATCCTTAGCACACCAGCAGGCAGTACCGCCCAGCTCTCCAGTCCTAGCGCGGTGAATCCAACATTCGTCGGCGACAAGATCGGCACGTATGTCGTCCAGCTGATCGTCAATGACGGCACGGTGGACAGCATTCCATCCACTGTCACAATTTCCTCCGGCAACACTCCACCGGTCGCCAATGCCGGACCTGACCAGAGCGTGACGTTCGGCTCTGTCGTCACGCTCGACGGAAGCGCGTCGTCGGACGTGGACGGCCAATCGATCACGTATCGCTGGTCTCTGATCACGGTGCCAACGGGCAGCACTGCTGCTTTGTCCCTGGCCACTACCATCCATCCGTATTTCACGGCGGACAAAGCCGGAACGTACGTCGCGCAATTGATCGTCAATGATGGATACGTGGATAGCACACCCGCCACTGTCACGCTTTCGACGATCAACATCAAGCCTGTCGCGAATGCTGGTCCGAACCAGACGGTACAAACAGGAACAACCGTACAACTCGATGGCAGCGCATCCACGGATGCTGATGGCGACCCACTCACCTACCGTTGGACCACGCTCTCGCAACCATCCGGCGCGAACATCGTGCTTTCCAATGCCACAAGCAGTACACCTTCGTTCACGGCATCTCTGGAAGGCGTGTATGTCGTGCAGTTGATCGTGAACGACGGTATCGTGGACAGCAATCCTGCCACGGTCACCGTCACTGCGAGCACACCGAACCAACCGCCTGTCGTGAATGCCGGAGCAAACCAATCCGTAACTTTGCCAGCGAACACGGTCACATTGAATGGCAGTGTCACGGATGATGGCAAGCCGGTTGGTGCGCAACTGGTCATTCAATGGAGCCAGGTCTCGGGACCCGCTTCGGTCGTCTTCACAACGCCGAATCAAGCCTCTACGCAGGCCACATTCACGCAAGCTGGGACATACGTTCTGCAGCTCTCTGGCAATGACTCGCAGTACACGACCACATCGAATGTCACGGTCACGGTGAATCCACCAGCGAATCTACCCCCAGTAGTGAGTGCAGGTGCGGACCAAAGCATCGGATTGCCGCTGCAAGTCGTCACGCTGCACGGCACCGTCTCCGATGACGGCAAACCCGTTGGTGGAACGCTCACTTCGCAATGGTCACAGATCAACGGACCGGAGACCGCAGTCATCGCTTCACCGAATTCACCCGTCACACAGGTCACGTTGCCTGTGGTCGGCACATACACCTTCCGCCTGACCGCCAACGATTCTCAACTTACGTCCTTTGCGGATACGCATGTCATCCTCACGGTGCAGAACCAGCCGCCGGTGGTCAGCGCCGGGCCGGACCAGACCATCGCTCTGCCTGCTACGTCAGCCACACTCAATGGCTCCGCCTCTGATGATGGTTTGCCATTGAACAGTGTGCTTGCATTGCAGTGGACCAAAGTGGCGGGCCCCGGCACAGTGATATTCAGCAGCCCGAACACCGCAGTCACGCAAGCGATATTCAGCACATTGGGCACGTATGTTTTGAGTCTTACCGCCAGTGACTCACAACTCACGTCGATTGCATCCGTAACCGTGAATTACATCAAAGGCTCTGCGCCTGTGGTCTCGATCACTCCGGCACAGACCACGATCTACTGGCCGCAGAACACGGTTTCGTTCACCGGATCAGTGACCGATGCAGGTCTTCCCACCGGCGCGCAGTTGACCACCACCTGGTCAAAGCTCTCTGGTCCGGGAACTGTCACTTTCGCCGCGCCCACTGCGCTCGCCACCCAAGCCACGTTCTCCGACCCCGGAGTGTACTTCGTGCGCCTAACCGCAAGTGACGGCCAGAACACAGGATTCGGCGATGCGGTCGTCCTCATCGGCAAAGATGTTTGCACGCGCAGCAACAAGGGCACGGATTTCTGGCTCAACTTCATGTCCGCTACGCCGGATCCGAACCAACAGATCTCGCTCTATATCTCAGGTGACATGGCGACGTCCGGAACGGTCTCGATCCCCGGGCTTTCCTTCCATACATCGTTCAGCGTTACGCCAGGCTCAGTCACTACGGTCAACATTCCGACGAACGCTGAGATGTCACAACCGGGCAGCGCTTTCTACTATGAAGTCACTGAGAACAAGGGCATCCACGTCACCGCGCAAACTCCGGTTGCCGTCTATGGCATGAATTTCATCACGGAAGCGGGGGACGGGTATTTAGGCTTGCCAAGCACTTTGATAGGGACTGAATACCTGGTGATGGCGTATGCCAACGACTCAGCATTCTCTGGGAACTCATTTTCCACCCATGGTTCTGAGTTTTCAATTGTCGCATCGCAAAACAACACCCACGTCACCATCACACCGAAACATCTGCCCAATGTTCCCGCGGTCTATAACGATCCGCACCCGTCCGGCGTACCTTACACGGTCACTCTGAACCAGGGCCAGACGTATGAGTTGATGGCGAATGCCCTGCAAGGGGATGATTACACCGGAACACAGATCATTTCAGACAATCCAGTTTCGGTCTTCGGAGGCCATTACTGCACATTTGTTCCGAATGGTCAGCTGGCTTGTAATCACCTGATCGAGCAACTGCCATCCGTCGATACCTGGGGCATGGCATTCGTCACCTCGAAGATCGTCAACCGCGCGGAAGATACATTCCGTGTTCTGTCTTCCGTCAATGGCACCCGTGTGTTCATCAACGGGAACCAGGTGGCAACTCTCGACCGCGGGCAGTTCTACGAGACCATGCTCAAGGACCCAACCATGATCCTGGCCGACCATCCGGTCCTGGTCGCGCATTTCTCGAACGGTACAGGAAATGACGGCGGTGATCCCACCATGATCATCCTGCCGCCCTTTGAACAATTCGGGAACACTTACACACTGGCCGCTTCCCAGCCTGGAGCTTCTTCATTCCCGAACAACTACATCAATCTCACAGTGCCTGATTCCGCAACTTCCAGCGTGAATGTGGATGGCAGCCTGCTTCCGTCCGTAGCATTCAGCAGCATCCTCGGCAGCGGCTTCTCGTATCTGCAATTGCCCGTGAGCGTCGGACAGCACACACTGAGATCCGCATTGCCCTTTGGCACGGAGTCTTACGGCTGGGCCTTCGCCGATGAGTACGGATTCTCCGGTGGCGTCTGTGTCGGTACTTCGCATGTCACACTTCAGGTCACCGCGGCACCCAAGATACAGAATGCGCCTGTGACCTCGCGGGCTTGTGTGAGTGCGCTGGTGACTGATTTGAACAATTCTCCGCAAGGCGGCATCGGTGTTCTGTTCACCACCGCAGGCGTGACCAGCAACAAACAGACCATATTGACAGACGCCACGGGCACATTGTCACTGGTCTGTTCAGCAACGGATGACGGTCTCCCCGTCGGTTCTTCGCTCGCCATCCAGTGGAATATGCTCAGTGGTCCCGCCGCGGTCACTTTCAACACGCCCAACCAAGCCGTGACTCTTGCTTCGTTCAGCACGCCGGGTGTTTATGTGTTGCAACTCAGCGCCAATGATTCGGAGTTCAATTCCACATCCCTGATGCAGGTGACGGTCTACGCGCCGAACAAAGCTCCGGTGGTCAGCGCAGGCGCGAATCAAACGGTGCAGGTCCGCGCACACAATGACGGCTATGATCCTGCCTCGTTCACAT
>Ga0207129_1149_pt1 | contig 9811 bp, 11 predicted proteins | sample Alteio_BWMinHeat_15_FD_153517 | JGI IMG/M metagenome (GOLD analysis project Ga0207129, IMG submission 153517) | Enriched cells from forest soil in Barre Woods Harvard Forest LTER site, Petersham, Massachusetts, United States -... | ecosystem: Environmental > Terrestrial > Soil > Temperate forest >... | reverse complement strand
AGGGACCATAACCGTACCCAAATCTGCCATCAGTGAAGACGATTTGATGAACATCGTGCTGGAGAGCGGTGGTGACGACCTGACCGATGAAGGGGAAAATTTCGAAGTGCTGACCGCTCCTGCCGCCTACGAACAGGTGCTGGAAGCGATCAAGGCGAAGGGAATCACACCGGAAGCGAGCTCGATCGCGATGGTCCCAGCAAACTTCATCAAGCTGGAGGGCTCGAACGCCAACCAGATGATCCGATTGCTCGAAGCCATGGAAGACCAGGACGATGTGCAGAATGTTTACTCCAACTTCGATATTGACGAGAAGGAATTGGAGAAGGTCACCCAGGGCTGATACGTACACGCATTGCAAACAAGTTATACAAATTCATGGCACTTCCGATCGGATAGTGCCATGTTATTGTTTTAGGGACACGAACATTCGTTGTACTCCGGAGAGAAATCATGAAGAGAGTCATCGTAGTTGGATTGTTGGTTTGTGGATCGGCGATTGGACAGGCACAGCAAATGGCGGATGGAAGTGTTCCCACGTCTGCGAACGTGTCAGCTGCCGGAACACCCAGTATTTCTTCGGACGTTGACGTCCAGGCTGCACCTGCGCAGAAAAATGACGACAACAAGAAGGGTGACTCCAAGGCAGATGCGAAGAAGAAATCGGACAGTGATGATCTCACTGTGGCCACGATCGTGGGCAAAGGCGCGTGGGAATGGGGTGGATGGGTGCAAGGTGGAACCGGTGTGGGCAAACGCAGTTCCACAGATTTCATTTTTTTTGGTGCACGAGGCGGCAGAGTACTGACTTCAGAACATTTGCCTGGGTTCTTACGCGGGACGTTCGAGTTGGCAGCAGAGGTCATTCCCTTTGAGCACGTCAAACAACCGCTCGCCGGCACAAGCACCAATGGGATGGGGTTCAATCCGGTGATATTGAAGTGGAACTTTACGAGTGGAAAACGCATTATCCCTTATGCGGAGATCGCGGGTGGAATCCTTGTAACCGGGCAAGATGTGCCACCGGGGACGAACACTTTGAATTTCACCCCCCAAGGCGGAATGGGCTTCCATTTTCTTCGGGACAAAAAGAAGCAGGCGGTGACAGCCGCCATTAAATATCTGCATGTATCGAATGCCGGACTAGCGAATGGGAATAGTGGCATCAATGCAGCGGTGGTCTATACATTGGGGTATACGTGGTTTCGATAGGGCATTTGTGATTGGTGATTTATGATTTGAAGATCAAAATCACAATTCGCAAATCACAATTTACAGATCGTGTCTAGTCGGTGGAATGATTTTGAGTAACGATTTATCCTCGTACTATGTCTGCACTCATTGAATGTGTCCCGAATTTTTCTGAAGGCCGCGATGTGACCATAGTCAACGCCATTGTGGATGCGATGGTGCGTCCAGGTGTCTGGCTGCTTGATCGTGAGATGGATGCTGACCACAATCGTTGCGTAATCACTCTGGTGGGAGAGCTGGAGGCAGTTGCGACTGCAGTCATTGATGGAGTAGGTAAAGCGGCAGAGCTCATTGACTTGACTAAACATAAAGGCGCTCATCCCAGGCTGGGTGCGACGGATGTGGTGCCGTTCATCCCCATTGAGGGATGCACGATCGAAGATTGCGCGGCGTTGGCGCGGCGCGTGGGAGAAGAGATATGGAAGCAGCACGCCATTCCAACCTATCTTTATGAGGCGGCAGCGAAAACGCCGGAGCGGCAGAACCTGGAGAACATCAGGCGCGGACAGTTCGAAGGAGTTCGCGACAGCATCGCCACCGATCCCGCACGAAAGCCTGATTTCGGTGAGGCGCGGCTGCATCCCACGGCTGGGGCGACGGTGGTTGGCGCGCGTAAGTTCCTCATTGCATATAACATCTTCTTGAATACGTCGGATGTTGATATTGCAAAGAAAGTGGCGAAGGCGGTGCGGCAATCAAGCGGTGGATTGCGCTTCGTGAAAGGCAATGGATTCCTGGTGCGCGGCCTTGCACAAGTCTCGATGAACCTGACGGATTTTGAACAAACTCCTGTTGCGCGCGTGTTTGAGATGGTGAAGCGTGAAGCGGAGCGATATGGCGTTACTCCACTAAGCAGCGAGATCGTCGGGCTGATCCCGAAGAAGGCGCTGGAAGATGCGGCTGAATGGTTCCTGCAGGTGGAGAATTTCGACAATTCACTCATCCTTGAGAATCGGCTGGCTGCGGTGATGGGAGGGAAGATGGCCGTAGGCGGATTGCGCGCTGGATGTGAACCGTTCATCGAACAACTGGCAGCGGCTACGCCGACTCCGGGTGGGGGCAGTGCTTCGGCGGCAGCAGCGGCGATGGCGGCGGGATTGGGCGTGATGGTGGCGTCCATGTCGCGGACGAAAAAAGCGTTCGTACAACACGAACCGGCATTGAGTGCTGCGGTGGCGAAGCTCATTGAACTCAAAGAGAAGTTGAAAGTTGCAATCGATGAAGACGCTGAAAGCTACAATGCTGTACTTAAGGCATTCAAACAAGCCAAAATATCCGATGATAAGGGCGCATCGATCTTGTTGGCGTTGAAGGTGGCAACGCTCGTCCCATTAAATGTGGCGGAGATGTCCGCGGAAGTGGGTGTTGTACTGGAGTCGCTGAAGCCGATCACCAGCGTGAATATGGCGTCCGATATAGGGGTAGGAGTGGGCTTGGCGCGTGCAGCCAAGGAAGGTGCACTAGCGAACGTTGATATCAACTTAGCGACCATAAAGGATGAAGGTTTTTTGGCAGAGATCAAGACCCGGGTTACAAAGCTGGGGTGAGTATGGGCGCAGAATATCTGCAACCCTTCCTGTATTCCAAACGTCCAAACAAGTAGAATGGTGAATATGAAACGATTCTTGGCTCTCTTTTTAGTACTGTTACCTTGCATGGCGGTAGCTGGACCGCTCACTTCCGTAGCCCGCTCGTGCATTCCCACGGATGTGCAGCAACTCATCGTTGTGGACTATCGCTCGCTCAACAACTCCCCAACAGCTGTGGCCTTGAAGAACAAGCTAATGCCGCCGCAATTGGCGGATTTTGAAAAGGCATTGCGTGCGGTGGGCGTCGTACCTGACCGCGATGTGGACCAGTTGGTCTTTGCCATGTTCCGGTTCAAAGACAAAGTGGAAAAAGACGGCAAAGAAGTGCCGCGTGAGTCGTTACGCATACTAGGCGTGGCCCAAGGGCAATTCGCAGGTAAAAAGCTGGCTACGCGGTTGGTTACACAGAAGATCAGAGGCAAGAAGTACCGAACATACTCTATCTATCCCATGGCCAATGGATTGAGCATGGTTATGATCGATGATTTCAACATGGTCTTCGGGTTCGAGGAAGTGCTCAAAGCGTCGCTTGATGTCTATGACGGAGTCCAAGGACGCAGCTTGAATTCAAACTCAGCCGTGACTGATCTGATGAGCGGCGTGGATTCAGACACCATCTGGAGTGTGCTTGACCCCATAGGGACTCAGACCATGTTGCGATCCGCTTTAGGTGACGCTGCCGGTCTGGCTGATTATGAGACCATCAAGAACCGGCTGCAAGGTTCGCGCTATGGCATGACTTTCAATAATGGTGTGGAACTTGATCTGCACGTGAAAACTTCGGATGTGGTCAGCGCCAGTACTTTGTCATCCTTGTTGAAGGTGGGTGTATCTTTCCGTAAAGCCAATTCTTCTGAAGTCGAGAAGTCGGCGCTAGAAGGTGTCACGGTATCCGCTGAGGCAAGCAACCTGAGGATCGTATTCAAAGCGGATGACGCGAAATTCAAAGACTTACTGGGAACGGATCTGTTTGCGGCAGTATCGAAATAACAAAGCCTTTTCTCGTTTTTCGAAAAACTAATACAAGGGCGAGGCATACCTCGCCCTATTTATTTGCCGCGTTAATTAAACATGATTCAATTATTTGCGGATCATGGCGTTGTATCCATCGGCCTGTAATTTCTTCTGCATGGCCTCAGCGTCTTTTTGCTGGGAGAAGGGGCCGACTTGGACGTGGAAGAGCGTGTCCCCCGGCACATTATTCACAACGATCACAGGATATTGTTTCTTACGCAGTGCGTTGACGAGCGCATCGGCATCGCTCTGCTTGCTGACCGCAGCCACTTGCACCATGATGCCGCTGGCTGGCAAGACAGTCTCCGGCGGTTTGCTACCGGTGGTGGGTGACTTGTCATCTGCCTTATTGCCGTTTGAAAGTGTTGCCGCAATGGCTCCCGCAGTAGATGGAGGAGCTCCGGCGATCGGGTTGGCCGGTGCGGCGTTCTTGTCTGCAGGTTTGTCCTTGGTGAAACTCAACTCATCCGCGCTGGAAGCTTCTTTGTCATTCGTGGGTTGTACCGGAATGCAGTTCTTGGCTCCATCAGGGCATGCTGTTGTTGCAGACTGGGGTGCATTGACTCCCGCAGTGGGTTTGGAAGAGTTAGGAGAAAGTGTTGTCGTGGTGGAAGCTTCGGTGATGGGTGGCGCTGACTCACGGTTTCCACGCCCAACAGCATAGCCGAGGCTGAAGAAGACGGCACACAGCATCACAAGTGCGAAGAAAATGAAGAGTAGCTTGCCCGTGCTCAACGTTAATTCGGTGTCCTGATTCTCTGACATGTTCTCTGACATTCTCCCAGACGATGGTCTAAGTAAAAATTATTTTGCTTGTTTGACAAGCAGGTTTTGCAGTCCGGCCAGCAGGTCCACAGGCACGGGGAAGATGATAGTGGTGTTCTTTTCCACGCCGATCTCGGTAAGTGTCTGTAAGTAACGTAGTTGGATGGTGGTGGGTTCAGAAGCAAGGACGCGGGCGGCGTCAGCTAAACGTTGTGAGGCGCTGAACTCGCCTTCTGCGTGGATGATCTTGGCGCGCTTTTCGCGCTCGGCTTCAGCCTGTTTGGCCATGGCGCGTGTCATGCTCTCAGGCAGGTCGATCTGTTTTACAGCGACCTGTGAGACTTTCACGCCGTAGTGTTCGGTGTTCTTGTCCAGTATCTCCTGGATGCGCGAGTTCAACTTATCGCGTTGGCTGAGAAGCTCATCGAGTTCGCTCTCACCCAACACGGAGCGCAATGTGGTTTGCGCTAGCAGGGAGGTCTGCGCGCCGTAGCGCTCCACGCGGTTCATGGCCATGATGGGGTCCACCACCTGGAAGAAGACGACCGCGTTGACCTTGAGGGTGACATTGTCACGGGTGATGATGTCTTGCGGAGGGACTTCGAAGACGACTTGGCGCAGGTCCACACGTATCATGCGCTCGATGGGCGCAAAGATGAAAATGAAGCCTGGGCCACGAGGGTTCGGATCGACGCGCCCTAAGCGGTAAACGACAGCGCGCTCATATTCGCGAAGAATGTTGACACAGTTGAAGAGATAGATAGCAACGATGACGAAAATAATCAGAGCAGGAAACCCAAGTACACCCATAAATCCTCCCGGCTTATGTCTGTTTGTCTGCGCACGATTCTAACATCGAAGGTTGAAGTGTTCGCACTAATCACCGCTACGCAATATTACTGGTTGGCGCCAGCATCTTCTTTTCCACTTCCAAGTGCAATCCGTTGACCTTGCGAATGACGATAGTGTCGCCGGGTTCGGCCCCTTCAGGACAGACGGCATTCCATAGGTCCCCCATCACAATGACTTTGCCTTCTGGATGAAGTTGCGTTTCAACTTTACCTTCCATGCCGATCATGGATTCCTGTCCGATCAGAATTTTGTTCTTGCGGGCGCGGAGGGCAATATTCATCAGCACAATTGTGATGACACCAAAAGGCAAGCTTACTGCCAGTGCAGTCAATTTGTTTACGCGCATTTCGGGGATCGGTCCATCCACCAGCATGAGTGCGCCCATGACCATCATGAGCACTCCGCCTATGCCGAGGACTCCGTGGGTCTGGTATTTGGCTTCCATCACGAACAGGATGAACGCGCCAATGATAAGGGCGAATCCTGTGTAGTTGGTAGGCAGAATGGTGAGAGCGAAAAGCGAGAGGGCGATACAGATGATGCCGATAACACCTGGAGCGTAAGCACCGGGATGATTGAACTCAAAGTAAAGAGCGAGGATGCCGACAACAAAGATGAAGAAGACCATGTTGGGGTTCATCAACGGGGCGAGGATATCCTGTTTGAAAGACATCTCGTAATTCACAATTTGTTTGCCAGCAAGATGCAGGACCTGTTTTTCACCGTGGAAGCGTTTGGCGGTCGGTATCAGAAAAACGGCGCCCTTTGCGGACCAATTCCATCACTTCTGGTTCGAGCAGATGGAATTCATCGAACCATGCCAGTTGGCTCAAAATTTGAAGGTCGGTAAAATCTTGTGTGGAGAAATGTTTGACCGAACGTTCCGCATCGAAATCATTCTCCGCATGCGTCTCAAACAGTTCGTGATAACGCAGGTACCGTCCGATCAGATGCACCGGGTTCGCCTGGAACAGATATTTCAACGCAAACCGCCGTTCATCGATGGACAGCTCCTCCGCTGGCTTACCGACCAAGCTGAGCACCGGGTCACTTGCGCTTCCCGCAACATAGTCCTCGATCTGCGCTACCAATGACGGCACAACATTGAAAGTCACATGGACGTCCGGAAACTCTTCCATCAGATGCGCCATGCCGTAATAATCTTTCAACGCATGCATGCGCACCCAGGGCAGGCGGTACTCTCCAGTCATCAGGTCCTTGTAGAACGGTTGGTGCATGTGCCAGAGGATCAATAGGCGAATGGATGGCATGTTGAAAGTACAGCTATGTTTATCTTAAATGCATGCAGAATTCGATGTGAATGACGCCACAATGCCAGCTCATGTAAATTAGAGAGTGTGCACTTAAATCATAGGAGGAACAATGTCAGACTTGAAGATCACTGTAAAACCCAATGGTCCGCTTCGCCTCGAAGGCGATCTATCCAAAATCTCGATTGCAGATGCCGACGGCCACGCCTGGGACCTCACTGGCAAACCCGGCGTCTCACTCTGCCGCTGTGGCCAATCCACCCGACGCCCGTTCTGTGACGGCTCCCATAACCGCGTCGCATTTCAGTGCACTGCCTGCCCGAATACACCTGTCACATAATTCACTTTGCCATAGTTCATGATCGCTGACTCAGATATCTTTCCTTCAGGATGCGCCAATGATGCTCGGCATGACCTGCAACTATGTAGGCCAAACCTAATGTTGTGACCGGTTTGCCGCTGGCAGTTCCCTTCCGCTCCCACGCATCAGCGGGTAGGTTCTTCATCATCGCCAGTGTGGATCCACGCACCAGTAGATATTCATCCACCAACGCGTGGAATGGTACACGGTCGGACCCAGCTGTTTTCACATAGTCATCCTGTTCAAAGCCGGGTAGCGGTTGTGTCTCACCTCGCGCAACGGATAACAATCGATACGCGAATATCCGCTCCGCATCAATGATGTGTCCCAACAATTGTGCCAATGTCCACTTCTCCGGAGCGTAGGCGAACCCCCCGCGCGTATCCGGGATGCCTCGCAATATCTTCTCCGCGTCGGCATTCTGGCGCTCAACCGCAGCAATGATATCGCCTTCCATTCCGGCCAATCCCTTGGCCAGTTCGACATATCCTTTTGCAAAATCTGAATACTCACCCGGCTGCGGTGTCCTCATTGTCCGTCTCCTTCTTTTTGCATTTGCTTGTAGTTTGATTTTACCGAGAACTGAGAACCGATTTGGGGGTTACTCAGCACTCACAACTGACACTTGCACTCAGTTCACCCATCCATTCGTACTCGATTTCTTTTGTCCGATCTTGTGTGCCTGCAATTTCGGGATGGCTTTGCGATAGAACACCAGAAGCGAGTTGAGCCGTTCACTCTCCAGCCTCATCTCCAGCATGCCTTGTTTGAAATCCAAGTCTATAGGCAACCCATTAGCCAACCGGTAACTCAGCCATGGACCTTCGTCTTCCGTTGTATCATCATCACGTCCGAGCATGTGCAAAAGCTGCAAGTGCAATGCGAGTACTTCTGTTACCAGCGTCGTCCCAGCCGGGGATTCCGGCTCATCTTCCAGCCATTCCACATCCCCACGCAGGAATGCCCGGTCTTGGTCCACCTCGTGGACAGAAAAACGCTTGCGTCCCATCGTGAGAATATCCATGCGCCCATCGGGATAGGTCCGTACCACATCTACGATCTCTGCTGAGCAACCCACACGAACAATCCCACTCTCTGATGCGCGGATCACTCCAAAGTGTTCTCTTTCTCCCAGGCAGGACCGGATCATCTCTTTGTACCGTGGTTCAAAAATGTGCAAAGGAAGTGGCGTCCCGGGTAATAAGACAAGATCGAGCGGAAAGAGAGGAATTAATTGCACACGAAGATTTTACTCTGCGTCTTGCAATATTTGTATTCCAGGCTGCAGGCGGGAAATCTGTTTTTTGCTTTGTTATTGCTGATGGCAGTTGATTGACGGCATTCTATAATCAAACCACCTTGAACCGTAATAAACTCACTATCGCGATCGTTTATTCCTGTTGTGCATTGCTCAGCTCAGCAGCCAACGCACATGCCTCACCGCTACAGGAAACTCCTCAACACCTTGTGTTAGTCCTTCCCTTCGAAAACACCGGCAAAACCCCCGGACTCGATTGGATGTCTGAAGCATTCCCTGAGACCATCGGACGCCGCCTTGGTGAAGAAGATGCCCTCCTCATCAGCCGTCCTGACCGGATTTATGCATTCGAGCATATGGGCATTCCCAGCGGCGCGCATCCATCGCGCGCCACTATCCTGAAAATCGCCGAAGAGATGGACGTCGACTTTGCTGTCATGGGCTCATTCATGTTTGACGGCAAACAACTCACCGTGCGAGCACAGATGCTCAACGTGAAGAGCCTGCGCATGACGCCCGAGATCGTGGAGAGCGGCGGACTCCCACAATTCATGGACATAATGGATTCTCTCGCTTGGGACTTGCTCCATAGCAACATGATGCACGGCCCCGCTACCGGCGATAATATTGCATTGAAGCGCGCTTACGTTGTATCCAAGACCGGCCCACGTCTTGATGCATATGAAAAATTCATCCGCGGAGTGTCCGCGTCCGGAGCCAAAGAAAAATTGGTATTGCTCCAAGAAGCCGTCCAGGCCGGACCAGATTTCCCTGAAGCCCGCATCGCCTATGGAGAAGCTTTGTACACAGCAAAGAATTACACACAGGCGGAAGAGGTTCTTCGCGGCGTGCCAAACAGCAGTCCGCTATCTGGCGAAGCGCACTTCTTTGCCGGCCTCGCAGAAGTCTTCACTTCACACTATGACCGCGCCGAAGATTCCTTTTCTGCAGTTGTTGCGCGACTTCCTCTCATTGAGGCTGTGAATAATCTTGGAGTGGCACAGGCGCGTCGCGGGAAAAAAACAGCTATCGAGCAGTTCTTCAAAGCCACAGAAGCGGATTCCACCGATCCCGACTACCACTTCAATCTTGCCATTGCCCAATGGCGCAGTGGGGCTACTCAGGAGGCCGCTACCCAACTCAAAGAAGCATTGACCATCGACCCCGGGTTTGCCGACGCAAAAAACCTGCTCGATTCCATTCAAAGTGGCCAACCACCAGCTCATCAACCTCTTGAACGAGTAAAACTCAACTACGACGAGACCAGCTATCGTCAGCTACAATTGGAGATTGAAAGGGTGCAACTGAAGAAATCCCACCTCCCTTAGCAGCGGACACGCGTAGAAAGCGCACCCGCTGCGTTCGATATGCGTTCCAAATTCATCAGCCGTTTTGCTCTTCTTGCTGTCCTTCTTAGCGCATCATCCCTCTACGCTGACATCCTGCGCAT
>Ga0207129_1148_pt1 | contig 9875 bp, 4 predicted proteins | sample Alteio_BWMinHeat_15_FD_153517 | JGI IMG/M metagenome (GOLD analysis project Ga0207129, IMG submission 153517) | Enriched cells from forest soil in Barre Woods Harvard Forest LTER site, Petersham, Massachusetts, United States -... | ecosystem: Environmental > Terrestrial > Soil > Temperate forest >... | reverse complement strand
CAATATAAACTCATATTGCTTCTTGTACAGATGGTTATCTTTTAAATAATCGAACAGATGAGAAAGGTTAGTTTCTCCACAAAAATCATTAATAAAACCAAGTATTTTTTGATTGGTGGCATCTGTTTTTTGAATACCCAAATATCGTGAAAGTTGGTACTTCTCCGATACCGAACGAATCTCATCGTTCAACAAAGCCACTTTTGCATGCATGAGGGGCTTATCAAAAAACCTGATAAACTCTAATCGCATCGCTTGTATTTTTAATAAAAAAATATCGTTCCTAATTTTAGCCGATGCCTGACCTATGTTATCGCCACTCATCAACTCAAGCACTTCTTCTGCGTGTCTTACTTTTAAGACAATAGCGTCAAACCAATGTCTGTATTCGCTTTCTGGCAGAGGAAACTTAGTCGACACATGGGCATTAAACACAGTATCTACTAAACTCTCTAATTGCTCATTATGACTCAAGTAAGATTTAATGACCAGTTCTTGCAGCCCATCATTACGTCTAATCGCAGCCGCAGATGATTTTGACAACACAAAGCGCGGCACCATACTCGCAATAAAATCCTTCTTCCTCATCTCCAATGAGATTAGGAAAACAGCCTCAGTCGTATTCGGCGGCACTGATATTTTTTCATGCAAAAACCCTATAAAGTTGATATAACAATCCGTTATTGCTTTTAAAGCATTTACCTTTTTACTCGCATGCTGCATTTCCAATAGTAGTTTATCTAGGTCAACTTTTAACTTCGGAAAATCTTTTAATTTAGAAACAGACTCTCGGCCACTATAGTTCACAAAAAATGTTTTCATTCTTTCTAAGAGTGAATACATTTTTCCATCTGAAACTCTGTTTTCGGTCAGTACATTTTTACAAAGCCTATGATAAAAATCTGCTCTTTTACCGAGATTTCCTAAATTGGACATGTCCAGTTCGACAGCATCAGGTACTCCTCGTTTTATTTCTGACAGGGATGGCAATTCCGAATGCCGGACTTGAATATTCTCCGAAATGTGAACTACCCGGTTCCTCCATGCGTCATCCAGCTTGCTGGTAGCAGGATAATCCTTAATAGGTTCGCGACCTTTAGGCACCTCCATCTTCACCCGCCTGGTCTCTTTTAAGTAGGCGGCAATTACCTTATCGAGCCTTGGATCTTCTCGCCCTTCTTGGGCTTTAAACAAGGTCAACAGACTGATACTTGCTAACGTTATTGTGTCCACCGGCACCCATTCTTTCTTCGCTATACCCTCGACATAAGTTTCTAACAATTTAATATCGAAAATAATAGGAGCACCTTTTAATGCCGGGATTTCTGAAGGGGTTAATTCTTCTTTATACAGATCGATTAAAATATCTCTCGCTCTATTGGCCTCTTCCCTCAAGGAATCTACCACCACCTCCAACGGCCGTATTTTTACCCACTCACCCCAATTACCATAACCAATACCGACATCAGCATCGATCTCGGTAATGTCTAATGCCAGTTCATCGACTTCGTTTTTTAAGTATTCTGAAGTAACATCCTCTACAATCTTTTTAATGAGTTGCTTATCTTCCTCACCGACCTTACTTTCTTTTTGGTGTACGGAATTATCCTCGTTCAACAGCAGCAGCATCATGTCATGAATTCGAGAACAATGATAATCCATATGAGCACAAGCCAAAATTTCTTTATGCAAACGAGACTTGTCCGTATCTGGCGCATTTTCATGAGCTCGATGAGATTCAACGGTAAATATCATATAGGTTATATGAGAAGCGAATTGTACATAGCGTGACTTTAAAAAAGGCTCGGACACTTTATTGGCAATGTCTTCCACGACCGAGCGATATTCCTCTAACAATTCTGCCAATTGCATCATTAGAGAGGATTCTTTCAGGAATTTTGAGAAAAATACTTGAGAAAATTTCAGATAGGCATAGTGAACCGTCATATTGTGTTCAAAAAATTCTGGTTCGTTTGCAAATGTCGGCGAGATTAATTGCATCAGATGATTGAGCAAGGTCATTTCTTTAATGACAAACCCTATCTCGTTTAAGCATGAAAGCACCGAACTAATACTGCCCCCACTAGCCAGGTCATCAAGCGTCGATGGTGCAGCAATGAATTCACCCAAAATAGCCTTTGCAAATGAGCTATACCACTTAAAAACCCTCTTTAATTTGTCTGGCGTGGTTTCAATCAGATTCTTAAATTCTTTCGCAAGCGTCACGCGAAACCCCTCTTGACGATCAACCCCCAAGAACTGGTTAAAAATCGGCTCAAAACGCTCAAATAATACTTCTTGATCTGAATTAAACGTTGGTGATTTTTTTATAGCAGCCGTCACAGAAGCCAATGTCGCCGCTAAACCATCCCGTCTTTTTTGGTGTTTTGCCAAACTTTCGCTAAATACGCTCGTTTTTTTCATACTATTGTCTCCTTTTTTTGTTCTCACGGTCGAAACAAAGCTATGATTTCGGGACTGGGATACCGCCGAAGAAACGTTCTGTTTTCCCCGATTGCTGTAAAAAATATGGGTAACCTCTTTTATGAGTTTTTGGGAAATATCATGATTTAAGATATTCAGTCTTTTCTCTACCCCCCTGTTTCACGCATGATATCTAGCCCTGTGAGAACATTCAGATAGCTTTGAGTCAACCCAAGCGTGCTTTTCTGATCTAACTTCTTGGTGTTGATCAGAACCAAGAAGCTGAAACTCACCATTGTCGCTGTTTCCGCACGAACAGATTGCAAGCGCGCCAACTTTTCTATGGCATCACTCAATCTATGTGGTTCTGTGATGAGATAACCTGGATCACACTCTGCAGCTTCTTCCTCAGTCAATAATCCTTGCATTAATCCCCTAGCCAATATTGAATTCGCACGCACTTCTTTTGTTAGAGTATTATCGAAACCCTCCGCAGACATCATCCCTATGGAATTACCCAGGGAAATCTTACCATCTTTATTATATTGAACAACAACCTCTGTCATGACTTCGGAAATGATTTCCGTTTGCGCTTCTATTAATTTGATATTGTTATTGGCTGATAAGGCCCGTAAAAGTTCACACATACCCTCGTGCAAATAACCCAATCGCTGTGATACCTCACTACAGGCTTCCAGTTTTTGAAATTGGTTACCATTTTTTTCTGCTTGTTTGAGATGAGATATATATTTTGAATAATGCGCATGCATCGCAAACTGCATATAAAGATTTTCAAACGCAGGATTATCCTTTATCCGAGAAGCAAAATCGGTAACCAAATATCCGTAGCCATTTATCGATTTCATCAGTTTATTAATGAGTTCATCATCCATTATTAAAAAATCAGTCGCAAATTGCATATATCGGATAAAACAGAAATGCAAGTTAGCGTAGTGTGTCGTAAACAAACGCGTCGACACTAGGCTTCTGGCCTTCGTCTGAACGCTGGTATTAATAGCCACCATTTCTGAAGCTACCTGCATAAAGATGGGGGCGTGTTTACGCCAGTCGTGATCTTTACGCTGACTTTCCAGATGCATTTGCCATAGATAGATCTTGGTAAACTCGGTGTACCATTCGTACACGGGTTTAAACTCGGTCAATGGTTGTATGGTAAACAGTGTAACGATTGCCCTTCGGGTTTTTTCGAATGTTTTGCCGTCTATTGGCTTTGAATGTGCGAAGAAAAGAGTTTTGAGGTGCTGAAACAGTGCGTCCACTGTTTCGAGTTTGTCTTTGGCTGCTTCGGAGGTTTTAATGGTTTGGTGAGCGGCGTCTAATTCTTTTAACAAGATGTCTAACATAAACAATGGTATCCTGTGCTGTATAACTTAATTTATAAAAATTACTTATTTTTATGCAGCCGAAAGGGTTGAAGTAAGACAGCCTCAAACCTTAAGGTAGCCAATTGACCGGCATTATACCGCTTATTTGGGGATCTTCAAATGTGGGTTGAAACAGGGCTAATCGCCTGTCACCGATCAGCCCAACATATTTATCAGCACCGTCTTTTCTCTGGTATAGTGGTCTAGCATAGACTTTAACGAGGCTTCTTTCCCAATGCCCGAGTGTTTAAAGCCCCCAAACGGCATCGAAGGCCTAAACACCATATACTGGTTCACTTGTACAAAACCGGCCTCTAGCGCCTGCACCGCTTGGAGTGCGCGTGACAAATCCCTCGTCCAGATACCTGCTGCTAAGCCAAATTCGACATCGTTTGCCATGGCCATTGCATCTTCGAAACGAGACCATTTGAGTATCGCTGCGACAGGCCCGAAGACCTCTTTTTGACACAGATCATTCGAGTTGGTTAATCCACTTACCAAGGTTGGCTTGAAAAACAGTCCTTTGGCAAAACGCGCATCAGTGGGTAACTTACCGCTTTGATGCACCTTTAGGCTGCGGTCGGCCTGTGCCGCCGTTACGAAATTCTGAACCTTATCAAACTGCCGCTTCGAAATAATGGTTCCTATCTCGGTCTTATCGTCCATGGGGTCGCCGATGACTTTGCTGTCGAGCTTCTGCAATAGCTTTTCGATGAAGCGGTCATGTAGCGCATCGTGCACCAAAAAACGGGTGGCAGCACTGCAGCTTTGCCCCTGCCGGGTAAAGCGCATAGCATCGTAGGCACCGTCCACTACCTTATCCAGCTCGGCATCCTCGCAGATGATGAGTGGGCTCTTGCCGCCCAACTCCAGGGTCACCGGGATAATGTTCGCAGCCGCGCTTTGGTAAACCTGTCGCCCGGAGTCCACCGACCCGGTAAAGGTGATTTTTTTGATTTTGGGATGGGCGACCAGTTTCTTACCTGTTTCGACACCCCCTGTAATGACATTGAAAACCCCGGCTGGCAAGATTTTATTCATCAGTTCTGCCGCCCTTAACACACAAAAATTGGCCTCGGGCGAGGCTTTCAGCACTACGGTGTTGCCAGCCACCAAAGCGGGGCATATTTTCATGCTCATCAGCATAAGGGGGACGTTCCAAGGAATGATGGCGCCCACCACGCCCAAGGGTTCCCGCAGTGTCATGGTTAACATGTTGGGGCTGTAGGGAATGGTTTCTCCCTTTAATTCCAGCGCCAGGCCGGCGTAGTAATAGAACGTGTCGGCAATGACGCCGAGTTCTGGACGACTTTCTGTCTGGATGGCTTTTCCGGTCTCGTAAGACATGATTTGAGCGAGTTCTTCGGCGTTTGCCTTTAAGATGTCGCCACAGGCGCGTACCAGTTTGCCCCGTTCTGGTGCCCCTTTTTTTTTCCAGTCGGCTTGGGCTTTTTCTGCTGCCGTGATGGCTAGGGTGAGGTCTTCGTCACTGCAAAGGGCGATGGTGCCGATGGTTTCTAGGGTAGCGGGATTTGGTATAGACAGTGTCTCGGTTGATCGCGCGGCGATTAACGCGCCGTTGATGCTGATTTTTCGACTTAACGCTTCACAGATGCTTTGATAATTGTAGGTTTGAGTCATTTGAACACCTTCTTTGTTTGAGATTTGTTTTGAGTTAACTTAAAGCTATTGTACGTAGTATGATTCGAGTCTACCTAATATCGCTAGGAATAAAAATCCCCCCTAACCCCCCTTTTATAAAGGGGGGAAAGTATCTATAAGAGGGAAGTGAGCATCAGCGAACAGGGGGATTTTTAGTGCTGGGTCAATACTACTCATTAGAAATGCCAGCCAACGCTGGCATGACAACATTTGTTGAAGATGGGCACCAGTTTCGTGACGGCTTTTATTGCCTTGTTTGTTTGGGTGCGGTTTTCTCTAGATCCAGTGCCTTTGGTGCATAGGGGTTGTTGAACGTTTGTTCTGGATCGAGCTTCACCAGTGCTTTCTGCAGTTGTTTCGAGATGTCGCCAGGTTGCCCACCCGCTGCTTTTTGTCTTATTTCAAAATCTTCTTTTAGAAAGCCTTCCAATTCTTTTATGAGGGTAGGCTTATCTAGTTTATTTGTTACAGCAGCGTCATTTTGGCCCTCTAGGGACTTCCTTATCTTGGATAGGAGTGCTTGTTCATCATTGTTGCTAGGTTTTTTAACAGCAAATAGCTTAGAGGCGAGATCAACCGCCACCTGACCCGCAGTAACCGGCTTCGATGCCCTACTATCCCGAGCTTCTTGTTGACGTGCTGCCAAAGCCCCTGTAATTGGCTGATTCCTCAGATCGGCCTCCTCTCTTTCCTTCCTCAAAAGTTCGTCAACATCTATTTTCTGGCTTGCCAAAGCGCCTAACGTATCAGAAACTTTCAAAGAAGACCGACTTTCTGACACTGACACTTCTTTGGAAGAGCCTTCCTTAGGTGCTGTACTTGCAGGGGCCTGCTTAGGGACAGTATTGGGATATGGACTTACAAAATCGCCAGGTGAAACTTGATTTAGGGCCTTTATTAGGCAATTAGCCAATTTTCCTGGACCCCCGATTTTGATCACCGTCAATTCATACTCCCTCTTTAAAAAACCTTCTAGTTTACGCTTAACATCTTCTGAATCATAATCTTCTGGTTTAAGGGTTTTTAAAAACGCATTAACTTCCTTCGCCAAACTATCCTTTGCCGGGCCAGAACCAATCCCTAACCTTCTTGCCAACCCAGTTCCGGGTTTGTACTCACTCATAATCCCTTGAAGATTTTTAATTTCTGCTTTATTAGAATCAATGAACATTTCAGATCCCTCTGCTGCCTTAGTCTCTCTCCTTTTAGACTCTGCTGCTCTATATTCTGCCGCCGTAGCCTCTGCTGCTTTAAAGTCTGCCGCTTCACGTTCTAGGTCTTTTAGTTCTGCTGCCTTAGCCTCATCAATCTCCATTTCCCTTTTTGTTTCTGCATACCCCTCTGGCACTCCTGGGGCTTCTGGTACTACCAAGGGCCCTGTCGAAACTTCCTGCTTTGCCGAGACTGTTCGCACGACTTCTGGCGCTTCCGGCGCCTTCGATTGCGCTGCTTTATCCTGACTTGGGGTCTTATCCTTATTCAGTTTCTTTTCTAGTGCCGCTTTGGCCTCCAAGGACTCCGCTTCTTCCCTTTGCTTACCCAAAACCTTTCCCATTTTTTCTGTAAATTCCGCGTCGAGCTCTTTTAACTTGCCAATTACAGGAGCCTTGGCAATTTTTTCAGCAAGCGATAACTGAAAATCTTTTCTATCATCCTCATCAACATCATCATAATCTGCAGCCTGAACAACCCCACGCTTTCCTTGAACAAGGCGCTCCATGTCCCCCTTCGGGTTATTAGAAACTTCTGGACTTTCCTGCAGCCTTTTAATAGCAGCATCTAATAATGCGAGATCTTCTTTCTTACGGTCTTCTCCACTTTTTTCTTTCTTACGGTCTTCTCCACTTTTACGAGCCATAACCCACCTCTACTCACTAAAACTCACACCAGTTTGTCACCTAAAAGCCAAAAAAGTTCCCTCCCACCCTAAAAAACACCAAAAAATCCTCATTTACCCCGCATCTAAACGGTTGATATCCTCCTTTGCTATACACCTTCATTGCCACAACGACGCCCACGTATTATCCTAACTCTAACCCTGGATTCCTTTTTTTAAGGTAACCATGTCTCCTTGGCGCCACCCCGTCATTTTTTTAGGCATATGTTCTCTATTATGCGTATTACTCATACTCGCCCTAGTAGGATGCGACGATCGCGCATCCCCTACACCCACATCCGCTGCATCCACACCCTCCGCCCCCTGGAATAACCCTAACCCAGAAAGTAACCCAACCGAAAAAGTATTCTTTTCTGCCTTTAGCATGGAAGCCAAACATTTAGATCCGGCGGTTTCGTACGACGTCGGCGAATATACCTTTATCTCTCCTATCTACGAACCCCCATTGCAATATGATTACTACAAACGCCCCTATACCCTAGTGCCCCTCACCACCACCGCACTCCCCAGCATCCAATATCTCAATGCACAACAACAGCCACTGCCCGAGAACACCACCGAGGCGGTTGCCTTTACCGTTTATACCCTAACCCTCAAACCCCACATTCAATACCAACCCCACCCCGCCTTGGCGAAAGACCATGAGGGTAAGCTGCTCTACCATGCCCTTACCGGCTCGGAAGGGTTTCAGACACTGGCGGATTTTCCCAGCACGGGCACGCGCGAACTCACCGCAGAAGATTATGTTTATCAAATTAAACGCCTTGCCGACCCAAGACTCGGCTCGCCCATTTATGGTTTGATGTCCGAATATATTGTGGGACTAACCGAATTAAACAAAGCATTGACCGAGGCATTGGCAGCCAAAAGAACGACATCACACAAAAACCAACCCCTCCGCCTCGATTTAAGAGACTTTCCCCTAACCGGCGCAAAGACCACCAGCTCCGACCCTCTCACCTACCAAATCACCATCAAAGGCAAGTACCCTCAGTTTATTCACTGGCTTACCATGTCATTTTTCGTACCCATGCCTTGGGAAACCGAATATTTTTACCAACAACCTGGCATGCTTGAGAACAATCTGTCGCTCGATACCTACCCCATCGGCACTGGCACTTTTATGTTGACTGAAAATAATCCGCAACGCCGCATGGTGCTCAGCAAAAACCCGAACTTTGACCACGAAGTCTACCCAGCCTCAGACGCCCCCGAAGACCAGGCCATGCAGCGCCTTGCCGGTCTCACATTGCCGCTACTAGACAAAATTGTGTTTGTCCTTGAAAAGGAATCCACCGCTTATTGGAATAAATTCTTGCAGGGCTACTACGACTTAAGTGGCATCAGCTCGGATGCCTTTCAAACGGCCATTCAATTTGATAACGCAGGCAACCCCGTGTTGTCTCCCACCCTATCGAGCAAGGGCATCCGTCTACGGGTGCAGTCTTCGCCTGGTTTTTTTTACTGGGGATTTAACATGAAGGATGATGTGGTCGGCGGCTTTGGCGAAAAAGCCCGACAACTGCGTCAATTTATCCGGCAACACTTGAACGTCGATGAATACATCCGTTTATTTATGAATGGACGTGGGATACATGCTGCTGGCCCCCTGCCACCTGATATTGAAGGCTACACACTACAACCCCCGATAGCATTAGACCCAACACTCGACACCATCGAAAAACCGAAAACACTCTATTTCGACACCTACAGCACCGGAGACCCAGAAGAAAACCTGAGGAATCGTTGGTTACAAACTCAGTTCGAAAAAATGGGCATCACGCTGGTGATTCGTGCAACAGACACCAATCGCTTCCAAGAAAAATTTCGTACGGGCAATTTGCAACTCTTTTTCTATGGCTGGGATGGCGACTACCCCGATCCAGAAAATTTCTTTAGCATTTTCTATGGACCCAATGCAGCCACGCTTGGGGAAGGCGGATTTAATGGCATCAATTATCAAAGTGCCGACTTCGATCGCGCCTTCGAAGCTTACCGTCAGCACCCTCTGACTCCCTCACCCCAAAAAACCGCGCTGATCAGTGAGATGATCCATCGCCTAAATGAAGACGCGCCCTGCGTCTGGGGTATGTATCCGAGGACCTTTGGTTTGCTTCACGAATGGCTGGTACCCACCAAGCCCAGCGGTATCATCCGAAATAACTTAAAATATCTGAGCCTAGACCCTAAGCTACGACTAGAACGGCAATGGGCTTGGAACCAGCCCGTGGTTTGGCCCTTATGGGTATTGTTCGCTATTCTCGTAGGCGGTGTTGGGTGGTATGGCAGCCAACGATACCGTCACCATCACGGCAAGGGGCACTGATATGTTCACTTATCTTATTCGACGTGTGCTGTACTTGGTCCCCATCCTTATTTGCGTCAATATCTTAACCTTTATGCTGTTTTTTTATGTCAATTCTCCAGACGACATTGCGCGTATTCAATTGGGACAAAAATATATTAAACCCGAACAAATCAAAAGTTGGAAACAACAGCATGGCTAC
>Ga0207129_1147_pt1 | contig 10065 bp, 13 predicted proteins | sample Alteio_BWMinHeat_15_FD_153517 | JGI IMG/M metagenome (GOLD analysis project Ga0207129, IMG submission 153517) | Enriched cells from forest soil in Barre Woods Harvard Forest LTER site, Petersham, Massachusetts, United States -... | ecosystem: Environmental > Terrestrial > Soil > Temperate forest >... | reverse complement strand
TAGCTCGCGTGCGAAGCGGCGAACACCTGGGCCGGCGTGGATGTCATCAGCTGTTTTAGGTTTGGGAGGCACTGCCGCAGCGGGTCCTGTCGCCTCATGCTCGCTTTTCGTCGCGCTCTTTTCAGTATGCTGCTTTGCTTCCGCTTCCCCTGTCTCAACAATCGCTAGTACGGTGCCCGTCGACACCTTATCACCAACTTTCACTTTTACTTCTTTAATCACACCTGCAGCTGATGCCGGAATATCCATCGTCGCCTTATCTGATTCAAGCGTCACCAGCGAGCCATCGAGTGCCACTCGATCACCTGGCTTGACTAAGACTTCGATCACCGTTACATCGGTTGCACCGCCCAAATCAGGCGTCAACATATTTTCTAGTGCCACAATGGATTCTCCTTTTACACTTAAACCACCCACGGATGTGGCTGATTAGGGTCAATGTCATATTTCTGCATGGCTGCCGTCACTTGTTTTGCCTCGATGGTGCCTTCTTTAAACAAGGCATATAGCGCGGTCACTGCGATCATGTAGCGATCGACTTCAAAAAAGTGTCGCAATTGCGCGCGCGTGTCGCTGCGGCCGTAGCCATCCGTGCCTAAGGTGACATAGGGACGATTTAAATAGGGACGGATGAGATCAGCATACGCTCGCACATAATCCGTCGCTGCAATCACAGGACCCGCATGATCGGCTAGCGTACTTTCAACGTAACTGACCTTTGGTTCTTCTTCAGGATGCAAGCGATTATCACGCTCCACAGCCGCGCCATCACGACGCAGTTCCGCAAAACTCGTCACACTCCATACATTCGCTTCAATGCCAAAATCTTGTTTCAATAAATCCGCTGCAGCAACCACTTCATTCAAAATCGCGCCACTGCCTAACAACTGCACTTTGTTATGGCTACCCGCACGGAAAAGATAGATCCCACGAATAATGCCATCTTCCACGCCTTTTGGCATGGCAGGCTGCAAGTATTTCTCATTCATCGCCATGAGATAATAAAAAACATCTTTTTCTTCCGCGACCATTTCTTTTAAGCCATGCTGAATAATCACAGCCATTTCATACGCATAAGCCGGATCATAGGCGCGACAAGAAGGGAACGTTGCCGCCGAGAGCAAACTCGTGCCATCTTGATGCTGCAAACCTTCACCTTCCAATGTGGTGCGACCGGCAGTTGCACCAATTAAAAAACCGCGCGCGCGCATGTCGCTCGCCGCCCAAATCAGATCGCCAACACGCTGAAAACCGAACATCGAGTAATAGGTGAAAAAGGGAATCATCGGGAAATGATGAGTGGCATAAGACGTTGCTGCTGCAATCCAAGACGCCATACAGCCCGCCTCGGTAATCCCTTCTTCAAGCACCTGGCCGTTTTCCACTTCGTGATAGTACAAAAACTGCTCTTTATCTTCTGGTATGTAACGCTGGCCGACGGATGAATAAATGCCCACTTGCCGAAATAACGACTCGAGCCCAAACGTACGCACTTCATCTGAAAAAATCGGCACAATGCGCGGCCCAATCTCTTTATCTTTCAACAACACATTCAATATTCGCCCCAAGGCCATGGTGGTCGACATCGTGCGGTCACCTGACCCTTGCAGCACGCTATCAAAGACAGTAAGCTCTGGCGTTTTGAGTGCAAGCGGGCGCACTTTGCGAGCGGGCAGAAAGCCGCCCAGCGCCTCACGTCTTGCCTTCAAGTATTGCATCGCCTCGCTATTATCTGCAGGCTTGATCAAGCTCAAATTCGCGAGTTGCTCATCGGTTAATGGTAATTTGAAGCGATCGCGAAACGCTTTCAATTCATCGTCACTTAAATCAAGTTGATTATGAGCGACATTGCGACCTTCTGCAGTAGCTGTTCCCAAACCATATCCTTTTACCCCTTGGGCTAAAATCACGGTTGGCACGCCTTTGCTCTCCATCGCTTTTGCATAGGCAGCGTAGACTTTAACGGGATCATGCGCACCGCGATTGAGCTCGCCTAATGCTTCATCAGATAAATCCGCAACGAGCGCTTTCAGCTCATCGGTATTAAAAATAAATTCGCGAATATAAGCACCACCTCTGACATAAGCCGTTTGCAGATCACCATCCACACATTCGGTTAAGCGCTTGGTCAGCAGCCCGGCTTGATCTTTAGCAAAAATCGCATCCCAACGATGATCCCATACGACTTTAATCACCTGCCAACCAGCACCACGGAATAAGCCTTCCAACTCCTGCATGATTTTACTATTGCTGCGCACCAGGCCATCTAAGCGTTGCAAATTACAATTGATGACAAAAACGAGGTTGTCTAATTTTTCTCGCGCGGCAAGCGTGAGCCCTGCCGTTGATTCTGCTTCATCCATCTCGCCATCACCACAAAATACCCAGACTTTGCGATTAGCAGTCTCAAGCAAGCCCCGGTTGGCTAGATATTTTAAAAATCGCGCCTGATAGATACCTTGTAGTAAACCTAATCCCAATGAAACCGTGGCAAACTGCCAAAAATACGGCATTAGCCATGGATGGGGATAAGAAGAAAGACCATCTTCGTACTGCACTTCTTGGCGAAAATGGGTCAGTGCCGCTTCTGGCAAACGGCCTTCCAAATACGCGCGCGCATAATTGCCTTCGCAGGAATGGCCCTGGAAATAGACCAAATCACCTGGTGACTGCTCTACTTGGCCTTTGAAAAAGTGATTCAAACCGACTTCATAGAGTGTTGCAACTGAGGCATAAGAAGAGAGGTGTCCACCCACACCGCCAACTTCGCGTTTCGCTCGCATCACCATCGCCATCGCATTCCAGCGTAAATAGGCTTCAATGACGGCTTCTTTTTCTAAATCGCCTGGATAAGCCGGTTCTTCGTCTTTGGCGATGGTGTTAACGTAAGCAGTAAGCAACGGAGACGCAGCACTGTCAATGCCTTCAGCGAGAGCTGCAGCCATCAGCGCGTCTAAAATATAGGCTGCACGTTCTTTGCCTTCGTGTTTAATCACGGAGGCTAGGGCATCTAGCCATTCTTGGGTTTCTACAGAATCAACATCATGCCGCATTTTTTCCATCGGCTACTCCTAGATGAGGTGAATGTAAGTCATCACATAGTTGTTTTGCACCCCATAATAAGCGTGGGGTCGCGCGTTCAATCCAGTCAGGGTTTAAGGTGCTTGCATCAAGAATCACTTGAGGGCGCGCGCGAATCACCGATTCTAAATCAATCATCGGCGCAATGAAATGCGCATCGGCAAAAATATTCTGCCCACCGCAGAGCACAATCAGATCATTAATCCAACTTTGCTTATTCACCGTCATCAGCGGATGGGCATTCAGCTCATAAAACACGCGCACAGGCGGCCTTTGAGCATATTGCGCGCCAAGCTGCTGCAACTGTTGATTAAAATGTGCGGCAAGCTGATTCGCTTCACCAACATGCCCTGTTAAACAGCCTAGTTGCCTGAAAAGATCTGGAATATCGCTTAACTGTTGATAATGCGCATGAAAAATGGGAATACCCATGTTTTGTAACGGGGCAAGCTCGCGATCGAATGTATGGCCCCAAGTGATAATAAGATCGGGCGATAACGTTGCGATTCGTTCGATATCTAAGCCTGTGAATCCGCCTATTTTCGTCACCTTTTGAGCGGCCGGCGGATAGTCACTGTTATTCTCAACCCCCACCATTTGCTTGCCAGCACCGATTGCGAATAAATCTTCGGTGATGTCAGGGGCGAGGCTTATGATGCGCTGCGCGGGATGGGGCGAAGTGCAAGGGATGGTCAGCATCAATCCTGCCACCATTCTAAAACATGGGGTTTCTCAAACCATCTGCATAGTAAATCTAGATCAGAAATTACTAGTGGTTTAAAAGTAAATTTAGCATTCATCATTCTTCCACCTATCTAAACAATTTTTTGATATCTTGTGTTATACACCAGAAGGGCGTTGTTGCAAAAATAGAATAATTACGAATGCGTTAGGGGGCAAAGCTTCTTACCAGCTTGCTTAATGGTAACTTATATGATACCATTTAATCATGATACGCATTAAACAATACATTGATACTAATGGGCGTTCGCCTTTCGATCAGTGGTTTGCTGCGCTGAATAGCGTGGCAGCAGCCAAAATCACTAAGGCAATATACAAACTGGAACTTGGTAATTTTTCTACTGTAGAAGGTGTCGGTAGCGGTGTGTATGAACAGAAAATAGATTTCGGTCCAGGATATAGGGTTTACTTTGGTAAAGACAGTAACGAAATTATCATTCTCCTTTGCGGTGGCACAAAAAAACGCCAATCCAACGATATTGTCGAAGCTAAGGAATATTGGCAAGACTATAAAAAACGACAGAGATAAGAGGTATATATGCCATTAACTAAAGATTTCAAGACAACTGTGATGGCCCGCGCTCATCGGGATAAAGATTTTTGCAATGCCATGCTAACTGAAGCAATTAATGAATTATTAACAGGCGATGTCGATCTAGGGAAAGCTATACTGCGTGATTACATTAATGCCGCGATTTCTTTTGAAATGTTATCTATTATGCTTGATAAAGATCCAAAGAGCTTAATGCGCATGCTTAGTCCAAAAGGCAACCCAACTAGTAGATCTCTTTTTTTCATTTTTCATGCCATTCAGAAATTGAAAAAAATGAAAATAAGTGTTTCGCTTAGGTAAATTACACCCCATTCTCTATATAGGTAGCTTTCCCAGCAACGTAATTTTTTTACTACGAGAAAAAATTCTCCCGCGGTGAGTCGCAGGAGAAGAGAGGGAAGAAAATAACCTACACCACAAAACTCAACAGCGCAATCACCACCAATGTAATGACAAACACGCGATCGACTAAACTAATTGCACTCTTATCCATCGCAACATCAGCTTCGCTGCCGAGGGCTGCGAGACCACAATCGATCAGTATAATTTCGTTGTTCTCTGGCGGCAGTTTTACTTGTTTGCGCCATACCGCAAGCGTTCGCACAAAATGGCCGGCTAAGCTAAAGCCGAAGGTGAAGACGCGCACGGGAATCCAATCGATAATGGCGTGCACTTTTTTAGCAAGTGCGCCATAAACACAAGTGTTCCCCTCTGCTGGTTCAAGAGCCAGCATGGTAATGGTGCGGTAGAGCACAGCGGCGACCGGTCCAAAAATTGCATACCAGAAAATCAACCCAAACACGCGGCTGTTCGCTTGTACGAAGACATGACCAAGGAAAGCCGGCTCCGGCAAGGTACTGGCATCATCGGAGATAGGTGTCTTCACCGTACTGTCTACCCAGAGATTACGTGGCCCGATGCAGTAGATGACGATAGCAAGTTCGAATAAAAAGAGAATCGACTCATGCAGCCAGCCGCGCAGCAATAACTGCACGATGCCGACCACAATCGCAGGCGGCAGCCAGACGAGTGCGAGTTGCAAATAAGGCGAGCTATTAGGCAATTTCTTTTCGATAAAACGCTCACGGAAGCTATACCAATGCCAATTCCGCAAATGCGAGCAATTCAAAAAGCGTTCGATCAGTAACGCAATTAATACGACAAGAAAAGTCATCATGTACTCCCTTATAAATGTGTTCTTAAATAGTCCCAATCAAATGCTGATCCTGGATCCGTCTTACGCCCTGGCGCAATATCCGCATGGCCGACAATGCGTTCGCACGTAATGGAAGGATAAGTGTCCCGCAAAACAGCAATAATGGCAACAAGCGATTGATATTGTGCCTCTTCGTAAGGCATCGTATCTGTGCCCTCCAATTCTATCCCAATCGAGAAATCATTACAGCGCGTTCTGCCTGCAAAAGCAGATTCCCCTGCATGCCACGCTCGCCTGTGAAATGGCACAAACTGCACCACTTGACCATTACGCTTAATCAGCAAATGCGCGGACACATGCAGGTTGGCGATAGTTTGGTAGTAAGGATGCATAGCGACATCAAGCTCGCCGCAGAAAAAAGCCTCAATAGCGCCTGTCCCGAACTCGCCTGGCGGGAGGCTGATGTTATGGATGACGATCATGTCAATGATGGCGCCCTCCGGCCGCGCGTCTGCATGCGGGGAGGGGCGGAAGGGGACGCTGGTTAGGAGGCCTTTGGGGTCAATGTTGTAGCTTGTAAGTAGTGTCATTACTACCTGCTTCATTGGGGAGCTGGATCAATTACACTCAACACACGAGAAACAATTTCATCTACGATGAAATCATCGAGTGTCTCAACATAATGAGCACTTCCCTCTTTTTCTCTGGCTTTAATATCAAACGTGCGCACTTGGTTGCAAACAGCAACACCTGTTGTGTCATAACCACCTGTAATGGGCACTGCCAATCCTATATTTCGCGCCCATTCTCCGTCAGTTGTAATGGGCACTGTCATAGCGAGACCCAGGTCATTGATTCGCGTTGGCGTAATCACTACAAAACGATGTCTATCTTTCATCTCATGTCCTGATACTGGATTTGGATTTATCCAATAAATATCCCCACGACGAATAGACCTGCGATTTCTCATATTAATTCTCGACCTTGTTTTTCTCCTTCGCGAGCCCAAGCTGTTGCTTTGTTTAATGCTTTCATTCGCTTCGGCGTGATGCCCACTAATAATTCATTCAATGAATAGCGTTTCCTTGTTTTAGCATGATGGGCCGGTTTAGCTATCAATGTACCCGCGCGAATATCAAGATAAAGCTTAGAGCCAATCTCAACATGCAGCATTTTTAAGACATGAGCAGGAATGGTCATAATAGCTGCACCACCTTGTTTTCGTATGTCAACAGCAATCATTTTGTTATCTCGACTTGTCAATTAAAGTAGCACTAAAATAGCACATTCACTCCTCGCGAGTCAATAAGATATACCTTATCTTGTCAGTTCATAATTTATGGACCATAACCTATGAACTGCCTTTCCTGTACCGTTAAATTTAGCATGCATCCTGATTGCTAATCCCACAACGAATAATGCTGCAAATGAATTGGTTCCTCAAAAAACAGTCTGGCATTTTGATTGAAGCTTTCGGTGTAATCAGAGAGATAAAATCGCTTTTGACCATCGCCATCGAGATTTAACAGATTCGCTTTTTCAAGCTGCTGCTTAACCGCTTCGGCCACAATGTCAGATGAATCAATAATCGTGACTGCTTTATTCACCCGAGAAGTGTAATAGGCTTGAATGCGTTCTTTTACTACCGGATAATGCGTGCAGGCTAGTAATAAAGCATCTACCGTATGCAAGGTTTCTTCAGCTAAATAAGTGGCAAGCAGACTATCCATCACCGGGTGATTGCCGAATTCTTCAATAGCAGACGCTAGTAAATTAGTTGCATGCGACACGGGTGTAATATCCGCATGCAGCGCTTTGATTTTTCGCTCGTAAATGGCTGAGTTGACCGTCTGCCGCGTGGCAATTAACCCTACTCGCTTGCCAGCAAAATGCTGGTGCAGATAATGCACAGCTGGGTCAATCACATTCACCAATAGCGCCTTCACCCCGACATATTCTTTCACCAATTCGAAGGCTGCAGCCGTTGCAGAATTGCAGGCAATCAAAATGAGCTTGCACGGCTGTTCAAGCAGCAGCTGGATAATTTTGATGACATACGCTTGGATCGCCGCCGTTGACTTATCGCCATAGGGTAAGTGCGCCGTATCACCAAAATAAATTATCTTTTCTTTGGGCAACGCTTTCACCACAGCTGAGGCAACCGTCAGGCCGCCAATACCGCTATCAAAGATGCCGATGGGGTATTCTGGCTTTAAATAAGAGGTCATAGCAAATCCTTAAATTATCTGTATAATGGTTCTGTTTTTCTTAATTTAACCAAAAAGGAGCGTAACATGAAGAAAATACTCGGCATAATGGCCGCCATGGTAATGATGGGTGTCGTTTTAGCAGGTTGCTACCCACATACTTGCGAACAACCAGAGCCGATGAACTTGAAAGGCGAAGGTTAGTTTATTCAGCAAAAGGGCGTGGTAGGTCTTCTTTTGTTGCGCCCTTTTGTTTAAATCAGCTCATCCAACCCATACACCAGCTTATCCAATACCATCACTTTCTCACACGCAAGCAATAATCCCGGCATAAAGCACTGCCGATCAATCGTATTTTCTGAGAATGTCACTGTCTCGCCTGCTGAACCAAAAATCACCTGCAAGCTCGCAAGTAATCCTGGCAACCGCACGGCATGAATCGGCACGCCGGCAGCCATAGCGCCACGCGCATGCGGTAGGGTTGCGCGTGAAGGTTTTTCTGGCTGATTAAGTTGTGGATTTGCAGCCACAAGCATTTCAGCTAAGCGAATCGCCGTACCAGACGGGCTATCGGCCTTGCCATCGTGATGCATTTCGATAATTTCCACTTGTGGCAGATACTTCACGACATTGACTGCCTGCTTCATCATCAATACCGTCCCTAACGAGAAATTCGGCGCAATCACCCCCCCTAACCCTGCCTTTTGGCAAGCTGCCATCAACATCGCGATTTGTTCAGGATGCAAACCCGTCGTACCAATCACCGGGCGCGCACCTGCTTTGATAATGGTGCTGGTATTAGCGAAGACGACGCTCGGATGGGTGAAATCGACGACAACCTGGGCCTGTGTATGCTGAATCGCCTGGCGCAAGTCATCGCCACGCATGGTTTTGCCCACAAGCTTAAAATTCGCATGCTCGCTAATGGCATGGACGGCCACTTGCCCCATGCGACCAGCGGCACCGTTAACTAGAATAGAAATCATGCTGTTTTCCCTAAAAAAAGAGAATCAGTAGTATATAATATCTCCCCATGGAACTCTCCCTCATTCAAAAGATTATTGTCTGGATCGTCCCACTGCTTTTTGCAATCACCTTGCACGAAGTGGCGCATGGGTTCGTGGCCAATTGGTTTGGCGATAAAACCGCCAAGCTAGCCGGCCGATTGACGCTCAATCCCTTGAAGCACATCGACTTGATCGGCACGATCATCATCCCACTCGTCATGTTGATCTTTAGTCCCTTCATCTTCGGCTGGGCAAAGCCCGTCCCTGTCGATCCACGCAACTTGCATCATCCCAGACGGGATATGGCCTTCGTAGCGCTCGCAGGACCAATGGCAAATCTGATAATGGCCGTCATTTGGGCATTGATTGCGAAGGGCGGTTTGCTATTAACCGGCAGCAACAACACCTGGCTCGGCTTGCCGTTGATTTATATGGGGGAAGCGGGGCTCATGCTCAATTTAGTATTAGGCATCCTGAATCTCATCCCATTACCACCACTCGATGGTGGTAATATTTTGCTGAGCATCTTACCTAAACGCGCAGCGTATTATGCACATCGTATTGAACCGTATAGTTTTTATATTCTGGTGTTATTGCTCTTTTCTGGCATCCTCTCAAATATCATTTATCCCTTAGTCACAATGCTAATCGGTGGGATTAGCCAATGGTTTGGCTTGCCATAGTGTTGACAACATCAACGACACCGCATAGAATACCGTCCCTCAGAATCACAAACGGGGCTATAGCTCAGCTGGGAGAGCGCTTGCATGGCATGCAAGAGGTCGTCGGTTCGATCCCGATTAGCTCCACCATGACGGTCTTATTCCGTCCCCATCGTCTAGAGGCCTAGGACACTGCCCTTTCACGGCAATAACAGGGGTTCGAATCCCCTTGGGGACGCTAATTTTGAAGTTTATTCTTAATTAACATCCACGCCCAGCCCAATAAAATCAGCAACAAACAGACGATTAATCCCATTGAAAACCCAATATTCACATCACTGATACCGAGCAAACCAAAGCGAAAGCTGCCGACCATATCGACAATCGGATTAAAACGAGACAGCATCCGCCAAAAAGGGGGCAGTTGATTCAGTGAATAAAACACCCCGCCCAAATACGTTAGGGGAGTTAATACAAAGGTTGGAATAAAAGAAACATCATCGAAACGTTTAGCATACACTGCATTAATCAAACCACCCGTTGAAAAAATCAGTGAGGCAAAAAGCACTGCAAGAAACGCTATGCCTGGATGTTCAATCGGCAAATGGGTAAACAAAAAGCTAATCACCAGCACAATCACACCCACAAGCAAGCCACA
>Ga0207129_1146_pt1 | contig 10365 bp, 10 predicted proteins | sample Alteio_BWMinHeat_15_FD_153517 | JGI IMG/M metagenome (GOLD analysis project Ga0207129, IMG submission 153517) | Enriched cells from forest soil in Barre Woods Harvard Forest LTER site, Petersham, Massachusetts, United States -... | ecosystem: Environmental > Terrestrial > Soil > Temperate forest >... | reverse complement strand
CAAGGCATCAGCAAGCAATCCCATCGAGTGGGCATATAACGAATAGCTCGCTTCGATAACGGTATAACCTAGCGTTAAAATCACTGCAATCGCGAAAGCGCTGTTGAACGAGCGAATGTTGCCGTGGTGATGATGCCCGTGCCCATGACCATGATCGTGGTCATGATGGTCGTGATCATGGTCATGATCGTGATGTGAATGTGTCATTTTAATCTCTCCTCAATCGTTCTGTGACCGCAAGTGGGGTTGGGTAGCGAAAGACTGTCCAGTAACAAGACGCAATAAAGGTCATGATCACTGCTGCAGAGAGCATGGCACTCGCTGTCGGACTTAACAGGCCTGACTGCAGGGCTAAATAATTCAGTAATAACGAAAACTCACTTAATTGCCCCAGCCGCACACCAATTTCAAAACTAACTGTACTCACTTCTCCCGCACGATTGAACAATAACCAAAACACGACGGGTTTTAAAATTAAAATGAGTGCCGCAAAAATACAGGCTTGCCCGACAATATTGGGAAAATAATGAAAATTAAATTCTGCACCAACGGTAAAAAAGAAAATCACCAGAAAAAAATCGCGTAACGGTTTTAAACTTTCTGCAATATAAAAAGCGACTGGATTAGAAGCGAGGGCAACACCCGCAATAAACGCACCAATTTCTTCAGACAAGCCAAAGGCATGGCCCAATTCCGCCATCCCTAAACACCAGCCAATAGATAGAATAAAAATATATTCTTGAATTTTATCAAAGCGCGTGAGTAAAGGCGTTAATAGGTAACGCTGAAAAAGATAAGCGACAATAAATAGCACAGGAAAAGCACAAACCACAAAACCCATTTGTCTTAAGCCATGTGAGCCATTAATCATTTCTAAGATTAATAAAGCGATAATCGCTAAAATATCTTGCAGCAATAATACGCTAATCAATAATTCACCGGTATGTTGGTGATGTAACGTAGACGTAGGCAGTAACTTAATCCCAATAATCGTACTGGAAAACATCGCAGCGATACCGATGATTACACTTTCTAGATAACCATAACCAAACACATTACTGCATTCAAATCCGATTAGAAAAAATAAAATCGAACTGGAAAAAGTGATCAAGTTCATTTTGCGTAATGAGTGAAATAAATTCTGCGGCTGCAGATCAAGGCCTTTTTACTGGTTGCAACCTCTGCGATTATTGCTTATGAGGCGATTTATAGATTACTTAATTTAAGCACCATTAATGAAAATATCGTGATTATCGTCGCGATCATTGGGATTGTGATTAACGGCGGCACGTCACTTTTATTTATGCGTGGTGCGCATGATGACATCAACATCAAAGGTGCGTTTTTGCATTTGATGGCAGATGCGTTGATTTTAGTCGGCGTGGTGCTGTCTGCTTTGCTCATTAAATACACCCATATTTTATGGATCGATCCCATTGTCGGTTTGGTGATTGTTGCGATTGTGTTATGGGGAACGTGGGGATTATTACGCGATTCCGTCAGTTTAATCATGGATGCGATTCCACGTTATATCGATCACGTTGGCGTTGAGACATACCTTAAGCAATACAAAGGTGTCACAGCAGTTCATGACTTACATATCTGGGGTTTAAGCACTCGCGAAGTGGCGCTTACTGCACATTTAGTGGTGCCAAAGGTTGGGCTCACAGATGCGGATTATTTAGCAATTAATCAGCATTTACGGGATAAATTCAAGATTAATCATGCAACTATTCAGCCAGAGACAGGCGAGGAATGCGCGCGCAGCGAGGCATGCTAGGGCGTTTTATGCTAAAATGGTCCCATAATACCAGAAAAAAGGGAGTGGGCCATGAGCAAGATGCACTTGACAGCTTCGATTTTTGCGCTCGCAGTAGCAGCGTTAATCAGTAATGCAGCTTATGCTGAGTATTACCTGGTTCACGGCAGAACAGTGGTTGTTACTTCTATTTACACAAGCAAAATCAGCTACCATCGCTACCATCGCTACCATCACCCACATCATCATGTAGTTCGCTATGTGATTCACCACTGCTGCGCATGGGGATGTGGTTCCTGCTTTAATCCGCTGCAAAATCTAGAGGGTGGTCCTGTTTACCTCTATCCTGTTTATTCATCTTACTACGACAACTATGATCCTGATCTCGCGACAGGGGATGACGACCAAGTACGGCATCCTGCGATGGAAATAAGTTATTAGATACCATTTGCCATTCGCCCCGCTAAAGGTGAAAATAAGCCCTTATGCTCGCAGAAGGCTTCATAGATGACCAACCAGGTCTGTTTTCGTACATTGCATTTGGATCAACCATGGTCCCTCGCTACTTATCGCTCGGTTGGCGGCTATGTGCAATGGCAAAAGATCTTGCGTGAGAAAATTCCGCCAGAAAAAGTCGTTGAGTGTGTCAAAGCATCCGTACTGCGTGGTCGTGGTGGGGCAGGGTTTCCAGCCGGGCTCAAGTGGAGTTTTATCAAACGCGATCTACCTGGGCAAAAATATGTGCTTTGTAATTCTGATGAAGGTGAGCCAGGTACTTGCAAAGACCGTGATATTTTGCGATTCAATCCCCATCAAGTGATCGAAGGGATGATGATTGGTGGCTATGCCATGGGTGCATCTATTGGTTACAACTACATTCGTGGCGAGTACTGGGAGCCTTATGAACGCTTCGAAGCTGCACTGCAAGAAGCTTATGCCGCTGGGCTACTGGGTAAAAATATAGAAGGTTCGGGTATCGATTTTGATCTCTACACCCATTTAGGAGCTGGTGCTTATATCTGCGGTGAAGAAACCGCGCTAATGGAGTCATTGGAAGGCAAGCGCGGTCTCCCGCGCAATAAGCCACCCTTTCCTGCGGTGAAGGGGATTTTTGGCAAACCGACCACTATCAACAATACTGAAACGTATGCCTCTATCCCGGTGATTATGCAAGAAGGACCTGAATGGTTTCTAAACTTGGGTAAACCCAACAATGGTGGCACAAAAATCTTCTCTGTTACAGGACATGTGAATAAACCTGGTAACTTTGAAATTCCATTAGGCACGCCTTTTCCAGAGCTATTAGCCATGGCGGGCGGTGTGCGAAGTGGCCATCAGCTTAAAGCGGTAATCCCAGGTGGATCTTCCATGCCCATTTTGCCAGCTGAGATCATGATGAACTTAACCATGGATTTTGATGCCATACAAAAGGCAGGCTCAGGGCTTGGGTCAGGTGCGGTGATTGTGTTAGATGATACCGTTTGCATTGTCAAATTACTGCAACGCATTTCGCGTTTTTATAAACATGAATCTTGCGGTCAATGCACGCCTTGTCGTGAGGGCACCGGTTGGTTGTATCGCTTAACCCATGAGATTGAAGCAGGGCGTGGCACGATGGCGGATATTGAAACCTTGCGCCGTGCTGCCAAAAATATTGAAGGCCGTACGATTTGTGCTTTTGGTGAAGCGGCCGCTTGGCCAGTGGGTGGGTGCTTGAAACATTTTTATGATGAATTTGTGTATCACGTTGAGCATGGCACGTGCCTGCCGGGAACGGAGGAACCATGGCTGAGTTAAGCAATACCATTGAAATTGAAATCGATGGTCGCGTGCTTAAAGCGCGACCTGATCAAACCATCATTCAAGTTGCAGATGAAGCAGGCATTTATATTCCCCGATTCTGCTATCACAAGCATTTATCAATCCCTGCTAATTGCCGTATGTGTTTGGTTGATATCGAAAAGATGCCAAAACCAACACCTGCTTGTGCTATGCCTGTTGCACCAGGGATGAAAATATCGACGAAATCCGCTAAAACCATCGCAGCACAACGCGCAGTGATGGAATTTTTACTCATTAACCACCCACTCGATTGTCCTATTTGCGACCAAGGTGGCGAATGTGAATTACAAGATTTGAGTATGGGCTATGGTGGGTCACATTCACCATTTACGCAAACTAAACACTGCGAAGCGGATGAAGACTTAGGTCCCTTGATTGCAACCGAAATGACGCGCTGCATCAAATGCACCCGTTGTGTGCGTTTTGGTGATGAAGTGGCTGGCTTGCGTGAGCTAGGCCTGATTGGTCGTGGCGAAGACACAGACGTGACCACTTACATTAAGCATACGATTCACTCTGAAGTTTCAGGCAATATTATTGATTTATGTCCTGTTGGCGCATTGACAGCCAAGCCATCACGCTTTACCGCACGCGCATGGGAATTGCAGCAAGCGCCGAGTATTAGCCCACACGATTGTGTGGGATCGAATTTGAATGTGCACACGCGCTATGGCGAAGTGATGCGTGTTGTCGCGCGCGAGAATCAGGCGATTAACCAGACTTGGATTAGCGATCGCGATCGTTACAGCTACACCGGCTTGTATCACAAAGACAGATTGATGCAGCCAATGGCTAAAATTCATGGCGAATGGCAAACCATCGACTGGGAAACGGCGTTGCAAATGGCAGCAGCGGGATTGCGGGAAATGATTGCGGAGAAGGGAGCAGATCAACTGGGCACACTGGCTTCGCCTAGCTCAACAACAGAAGAATTTTATTTGCTGCAGAAAATAACGCATGCCTTGGGTAGTCCTCATATCGACCATCGTCTCCGCGAGCAAGATACGCGCGATACAGGCAGTCTGCCTTTATTTTTAGAGGGCAATATCACCGATTTGGCGCATTGCGATGCGATTGTGTTGATTGGCTCACATATTCAAAAAGAACAGCCGTTGATAGGTGTTGCGGTCAGGCAAGCGACCTTGCAAGGTGCTGCTGTCATCGTGATTAATTCAGTTGATCATATGTTTAATTTTAAAGTGACAACTAAACATATCGTTGCGCCACAGGATTTACTAGCCGCATTACAATCATTACCACAAGAAACAGCACTGGCAGGCAAAAAAAATATTGCAATTTTATTGGGCGCGACCGTTGCGCATCATCCAGATGCAGCTTGTTTGCGGCAAGAAGCAGTGAAACTTGCGAAAGCATTGCAGGCAAAATTGGGGATTTTGACAGAGGGTGCGAATAGTGCGGGTGCCTTTTTAGCAGGTGCCGTTGCCAAAGCACCGGGACTCAATGCTTATGAGATGTTGGCAAAGCCTCGTGCGGCGTATTTGCTGCTGAATGTGGAGCCGGAAGATTGCATCAGTGCTTCTTTGATGCGTGATGCGCTGTCACAAGCAAAATTTGTAATGGCACTAGCGACTTTCAAGCATGATGCCTTGCTTGCTCATGCGAATGTGATTTTGCCTGTGGCGCCATTCACTGAGACAGCGGGTACGTTTGTGAATGTGTCGGGTACGTGGCAATCGTTTCAGGGGGTTGCCACGCCTTATGGGGAATCACGACCAGGATGGAAAGTATTGCGCGTGCTGGCAAATTTCTTGCATCTTGCGGGTTTTGAGTATGAGAGTATAGAAGCAATTCGCAGTGAGTTGCACACTCGCAGCCATTGTGAACCTGCGCTTTTTACGGGTGAAGCAATCCAGAGTGACGGTATACATGTGGATGAAATCCCTCTTTATGCTGTCGATGGTTTAGTCCGTCGTGCGGCGCCCTTGCAAAAAGCAGGAAAACAATCATGAGTACGCTTGCTATCGTCTGGTTTATTGCACTGATCGTGCTGAAAATTATTGCGATTATCGTGGGCTTAATTGTGGTCGTGCTCTATCTCACCTATTTCGAACGCAAGGTGATTGCCTACATGCATGCGCGCGTGGGGCCAAATCGTGTGGGGGTGGGAGGTGTGCTACAGCCATTTGCCGATACGATCAAGCTGCTTAGTAAAGAAATTATTATCCCAACGCCGTCGAATCGCTTTTTATTTGTACTGGCACCCATGATTAGCTTCTCGACTTCACTGATTGGCTGGGCAGTGATTCCTTTCGACAAGGGTGTGGTGCTTGCGAATATCGATGCAGGGGTGCTCTATACGTTTGCCATCTCATCGCTTGGTGTTTATGGCATTTTAATTGCTGGTTGGGCATCAAACTCGAAGTATGCGCTTTTTGGTTCGCTACGCGCTGCCGCACAGACGATCTCGTATGAAATTGCCATGGGCTTTGCGCTGATTGGCGTGATGATGGCAGCGGGGACGTTGAATTTTCAACGCATTGTGCTCGCACAAACGGGCGGTATTTGGCACTGGTATTGGCTGCCGTTGTTGCCGCTCTTTATTGTATTTTGGGTGTCAGGTGTGGCTGAAACTAATCGTTTGCCGTTTGATGTGGCGGAAGGTGAATCAGAAATTGTCGCTGGTTTTCATGTTGAATATTCAGGTGTGACATTTGCTTTATTTTTCTTTGCTGAATATGTCAGTATGACAATGATTTCGACCTTAATCTCGCTACTCTTTTTAGGCGGATGGCTTTCGCCGTTTGAAGGTATTCCTTATTTGGGTCACTTCTTTGCCTTTGTACCGGGCCCGATTTGGCTCTTCATTAAAGTTGCGTTTTTCTTGTATTGTTATTTATGGTTTCGAGCGACTTTCCCGCGTTATCGTTATGATCAAATCATGCGTTTGGGTTGGAAAGTGTTTATTCCAGTGACTTTAGTATGGGTCGTGGCTATTGCCTTTGCGGTTCAGTTTAAAGTCAGTCCTTGGTTTACATAGAGAGACAATCACATGTGGCGTCGTCTGACCCAATACATTAAATCTTTTTCTTTCGCTGATTTATTGGCGGGATTACGTATTACCAATCGTTATTTTTGGAAAAAGAAGATTACCATTCAATATCCGGAAGAAAAGACACCCGTGTCGCCGCGTTTTCGTGGACTACATGCTTTGCGGCGTTATCCCAATGGCGAAGAGCGTTGCATTGCTTGCAAACTCTGTGAAGCGGTGTGCCCAGCACTTGCGATTTCGATTGATGCCGAGCCACGTGCCGATGGCACTCGGCGCACGACTAAATACGAAATTGATCTTTTCAAATGTATTTATTGCGGATTTTGCGAAGAAGCCTGTCCGGTAGATTCGATTGTGTTGACAGATCTGTCAGATTTTACTGTAGATGCGCGCGGTGAAAATATCATTGGCAAAGATAAGTTATTGGCCATTGGCGATCATTACGAAAAACGAATTGCAGATGCACGTCATCAAGATGAGGCGTACCGATAATGTGGTTTATTCATCTCTTATTTTATATTTATGCTGTATTGGCTGTTATTTCAGGTTTGATGGTGATTACTGCACGACAACCTGTGAATAGCGTGTTGTCTTTGGTGCTCACTTTTTTTGCGAGTGCAGGGATTTGGATGCTATTGCATGCCGAATTTTTAGCGATTATTTTGCTGCTGGTTTATGTGGGTGCGGTGATGACCTTGTTTTTGTTTGTGGTCATGATGTTAAACCCTGAGGTTGAAAGGCGGAAGACGGGTTTTGTGCGTTACTTGCCGTTTGGTATTGTGCTGGTGTTGTTAATTACAGCACTCACTATGTCTGCACTCGTGCCACATTATTTTGGCGTGAACGTCATGCCGCCACCAGCTCTTGCAGCTCAAGGGGTGAGCAATGTTACCTTGTTAGGCAATGAGCTCTTTAGCACCGCAGTGTATCCCTTCGAGATTGCAGGCGTGATTTTGCTAACAGCAATGATTGCCGCCATTGCACTTGCACATCAGGCACCACGGCGTAGGAAAGTGCAAGTGGTTGATAAGCAAATAGCGGTACAACCACAAGATCGTGTGAAATTGGTTTAGGTTAGGCATTCACTGAAATTAATGATATGAGAGAAAAATTGGCTTTCAATCACTTCAGCGGAAACGCCATTGACATGAATTAAGACAGGTCGACAGGAAAAGCCTTTGGGTTTGTTTAAATGCATCATCTTCGTTTTTACTTCGTCAATAATAGAAGCATCAAGCGATCTTTTGGAAAATTTGATTTCGCAAAGGTACAGACAGTTAAATTTTGTTTGAATCAGATAATCGATCTGGCAACCTTTTTGTTTTGTTGTTGGGCGTTGAAAAAAAGGATTATCTGTCACAACATCTGCATGGTCAATGCTGAGTAATGTTTTTATGACGTCTCGATTGTGTATAACCAAATTTTCAAACTGTAATCCTGCAATGGTGCTCCAATTCTCCAGCTCATTTAGTGACTGCAACACAAAGCTCCCGCGTTCAATTTTATTTTTATTTTTTTCAAGAAATTTAAGATAAAATCTTAAATAATTATCATGTAAACGATATTTGCTGAGTTTTGAGTCTTCTCCTGTTGCAATATGCCATGTGTAGTCGCGAGTGATAAACCCTGCGGCAATGAGTTCTTCTGTTCTTGTACTTAACCAACCAGACGTTTTTGTGTTTAATGCTACAGCAAGCTCAGATAATTCTTTTGAGCCTGTTACCAAGGCTCGGATTATTTTTTCATAGATTTCGTTTTTTCGACCAAATAAATCAATAAATATGCGGTTAAACTCTTTGAGAAATAAGCTGCCTGGAATAAAGGCCAGTTGTCGAATATTTTCTTGTGCACTGAGCGTAGGATTCATCACTTCAAGATATAAAGGAACGCCGCCAGAAATATTGAGATAAGTGAATTTTTCGAAAGCAGAAATATTATCTTTATAGGGTCCCCAAAATTCGTTGCACTCACTCAGTGTTAGTTCTTTTAAAAAAATACGCTGCGTTATTCTTCCTATAAACTCAGTGCTTGATAGCATATTTTCTTCAATCCAAGAAGACACTGACCCGCAGGCGACTAGCATTAAATGTTCACATTGTTTTAATTGTGTATCCCAAGCATTTTTTAGCTTAGGTAAGAAGGTGAAATCATCATGCCCCATCCAGGAAATTTCATCCAATAAAACAATCGCTCCTTTTGTATGTTTGATTTGTTTTGCCAGCAAACTCAATAAATCTCCCCAATCGTCTGCTTTTAATCCGGGCAATCCAAAATATTCCTTGAGTTTTCTAGCAAATTCTTCGCGTTGTTGTTGTGCGGTAATACCTGCGACAGGTGCTAATCCTATGAAAGGATAGAAAGGCTTATCACGCGCAAATTCTTCAACCAGACGACTTTTCCCAATGCGCCGTCGCCCTTGGATGATGACAAATGTTGCTGGAGGACGTTTGTGCAATGCTGTTAGTAGCGTTAATTCATTTCTTCTACCAATAAATTTATTCATCGCGATACCAACTCTACTGTAAATAGCTGTTTGTCTGTTTGTAGTAGAGTTATGATACCATAATGTCACTACTACAAATAGCTTTTTGTCTATTTGTAGTAGAGTTTCTATAACTGTTCAAGCACCGCTTCCGGAATCTCTGCATTCGAGTAAACAACTTGTACATCGTCCAAATCTTCTAGCATATCAATCAGACTCACCACGCGTTCGGCGATGGTTGGGTCCTCAATCACGATTTGGTTTTCAGCGCGCATGGTGACATCTGCTTCAAGCGGCTGGAAGCCTTGAGCGATCATGGCCGTTTTTATGCTTAAGAAAGTATCAGGTGTAGTAATGACTTCGCTACTGTGATCATCATGTATCATGACATCCTCTGCACCTGCTTCTAAGGCGACTTCTAGGAGTTTTTCTTCATCAACACCTTCTGCAAAGATCAATTGCCCCTGTTTTTTAAAGAGATAAGCAACTGAACCATCAGTACCCATGTTGCCACCATGTTTAGTGAGGGCATGGCGCACTTCTGCAACGGTTCGGTTACGATTGTTAGTCATGCAATCCACAATCAAGGCGGTGCCACCTGGTCCGTAACCTTCGTAGCGCACTTCATCTAACGTCTCACCGTCCATGCCACCCGCACCACGTTTGATCGCGCGATCAATGACATCGCGGCCCATGTTGGCTTCTTGCGCTTTATCAAGCGCTGTGCGCAGTCTAGGGTTGGTGTTGGCATCGCCACCCCCCAGTTTTGCGGAGATGGTGATTTCACGGATCAGCTTGGTATAAAGCTTGCCGCGTTTTGCATCTTGTTTTGCTTTATGGCGCTTGATATTCGCCCATTTACTATGTCCTGCCATGTTTTTGTTGCCCTAATAGTATACGAGCGGACTATTATATACGCTGATCGACGTATCATGCATAATAATTCATTCATTGATTAGAACCTGTTTAGTGGGAGTCAGTATGTTGCGATTACCAGTTGGCCCGAGTGACTTTAAGACACTTATCGACGATGACTTTGATTTTGTCGATAAAAGCTTATTGATAAAAGAAGTGCTTCAAGATACACAAACTATTTTAATTACGCGTCCTCGTCGCTTTGGTAAGACATTAAATATGTCTATGCTGCGTTATTTTTTAGATATCAATGCAAACGCAGCTGATTTATTTGCAAATTTAAAAATCGCACAAGAAAAAGCGCTGATTGAGAAACATCAAGGGCAATATCCCGTTATCTTTTTAACGTTTAAAGAT
>Ga0207129_1144_pt1 | contig 10463 bp, 8 predicted proteins | sample Alteio_BWMinHeat_15_FD_153517 | JGI IMG/M metagenome (GOLD analysis project Ga0207129, IMG submission 153517) | Enriched cells from forest soil in Barre Woods Harvard Forest LTER site, Petersham, Massachusetts, United States -... | ecosystem: Environmental > Terrestrial > Soil > Temperate forest >... | reverse complement strand
ACGGAGACCAAGTTGCTTGCAACGAGAACCGTGGTGGGGTCTACAAAGGATTTAAAACCTGAGAGTTTGATTTTTTTTAATTGCATAAGTCTCTGCTCATCGCTCCTGCCGAGTTTAAAGTGATTAAGAACATCCATATTGCTTTAGGAAAAGCTTGGCATAGTGTACCTTATAGTGTGATTTGCGCCAAATTGATTTGATAAAAAAACGGAGGTTTAATGAATAGGATGGCTAAAAAGTCTATTTTTTTGAGACGGTTACCCTATCTCGTATTCTTAATGGGTATCGTAGCCACTTTTTCTGTAGGGTATTGCGTATATTTGACTCCGTTTTCAGATTCATTTGTTAGAAATGTTTTTCCCGATATGATCCTCTTTGCTTGTATGATGATGGTGATGTTCTGCACGACTATAGCCTATCTTTACCAGTTAATTAGAGAACGTAAAGCAACCCGCGCTTTTATCGCAAATGAAGCTAAAAAAGAGCTTGCTGAGCGGCTGAAAGTAGAGCAAACCAAGCAAAAGCTGGAAGTGGCGCTTTTGCAAGGCCAAAAATTGCAGGCGATAGGCACGTTAGCGGGCGGAATTGCTCATGATTTTAACAATTTACTTTACGCAATTAAAGGATTTACTGAGATGTCTCGGGAAGACATTGAAGAAAATACCCTTATTTACAAAAATTTGGGGAGAGTGCTTGAGGCCACCCAACGAGCCCAGGATTTGGTCGCGCGTATTTTGGCATTTGGACGACGAGAGCAGGCGTTTGAGATGGCGCCAATCTATATCCAATCTATTATCGAAGGCATACTCGGGTTGTTAATACCCACTATTCCAGCCAGTGTCACTATTCATTTGCTAGGGCTCACAAAAGATTGTCTAGTATTAGGCAATCAAACACAACTGCATCAGGTGATTGTTAATATCATTCTTAATGCCGTGGATGCGATGGAAGGCGAGGGAACAATTACCATTAAATTGAGCCACATCTTGGCAAATGATTCTTATCTAAAACAGTTTCCTGAAATTAAAAATACCACGTATTGCAAAATTGAAATTAGCGATACAGGCCATGGCATGGATAACAGCACGCTGGAGCGTATCTTTGAACCTTTTTACACGACAAAGGAAGTCGGCAAAGGCACTGGACTGGGATTGGCAATCGTACATTCCATTATTAATCAACATCAAGGTAAAATGACTGTATCGAGTCAGTTGGGTCGAGGTACAATGTTCACGCTCTTATTACCTGAGGAGTCGGCTCTGTTAGAAAAAACGCACAGAGTACGCAATAAAAAAGAAATCAGTGGTTCCCGCACTTCTGAGTGAGAACTTCTGAAAAGAAATTAAGACATGAGGTGATGTATGGCTATTATTTTATTAGTTGAAGATGATGAGCTTGTCAGAGACATGTTAACGCAAATGTTGGAACGTGCAACACATCAAGTCATCACGGCCGCTAATGGTGAGCAAGCAATTGAAGCATTAAAAAAATCAGATCCTGATATCATGATCACGGATATTATTATGCCGAAAATGAGTGGTATTACGCTGATTTCTGAAGTGAAAAGCCGCCATCCGACGATGGAAATTATTGCCATTTCAGGCGGTGGTCGTTTAGATCCAACCGGTTATCTCGATTTATCAGAATCATTAGGGGCTTCCGCTTCTTTTGAGAAACCGGTTAATAAAGCAGCATTACTGATGGCCATTGATTTGTTGTTGCACGGGTCAACAGATAAAAAAAATGAGTGAGAGGTGTAGAATGTCAGATTCGATCATTGATTGGGAGCTTGCGATTCGGTTAGCAGGCAATAGCCGAAAATCTGCAGAAGAAATGCTCATGCAATTAATGAAAGAGTTACCTCACGAATTAGTAAAAATAAAAAGTGACTATGCTATTTTTGATTTCATTGCATTAAAACGTCGTTTGCACTCATTGCATGGCGCGCTTTGTTATTGTGGAGCGCCGCGATTTAAAAATGCGGTTGCTGAATTAGAACAAGCGATTATACATAAACAATTTCAGCTTCTCTCTTCTTTATTGGCGCAATTTGAGTTCGAAGCAAATCAGCTGATAAATCAAATCATTTCTCTGGCCTGATAGCGTAGGAGGCTCCTCAATGAATCAATCTAATATCGTTAGCGTGGTAGTAAAAAAATATAATGATATTATGCCTACAGGCGCTGGCGTGCTTTTTTTAATACAAATTTTCGCGACATTGGCGTTTAGTGTGCTTTACTCAACGTTAGTCTTGTACACAACGACGGCGCTACATTTAAGTGATACGGTGGCGACGGGGATTACAGCGGCGTTTATTGCTTTTCATTATGCGCTCCCTTTATTTGCAGGCAATGTGAGTGGGCGATATATGAGTTATCGCATGTTATTTTCAGTGGGGCTCGTGGCTCAATTTTTAGGGTGTATTGCGTTATCCTTTCAGCAAATGAATATTTTTTATTGGGCGCTCGCTATTTTTCTAGCCGGTAGTGGTTTTAATCTTACGTGTATTAATTGTATGTTGACACAATTATTTAAACCGGAAGATAAGCGTCGTGAAGCTGCTTTTCTCTGGAATTATAGCGGTATGAACATTGGATTTTTTGTTGGATTTTCAATTGGAGGTTATTATCAATTATCGCATGGTTATTCCATGTTATTTCTATTGAGTAGTATTAGTAACATCATCGCATTACTCATTGTTCTTTTTAAATGGCGATTATTAGTAGATATTAAAACGCTTTATAGTGGTTTGAAAACAGTAGAAAAATATCGGGCGAATTTAATGGGCCTTGGTATGATATTTTTATTGTTCTTAGCGTTACGGTTGTTATTAGAGCAAATAAAGATGAGTGATGCATTCATTATGGGTGCAGGAATTCTGATGATGGTGGTTATTGCGGTATTGGCTCTAAGGCAAAAAATCAAAGAAAATCGCGATAAAATGTGGGCTTATTTAGTGTTAGCCTCTGCTTCACTGGTATTTTGGACGCTCTATCAATTAGCCCCGATGGGGCTTACTTTATTTGTGGCACGCAATGTGAATTTACATTACTTAGGATGGGTGATTGCACCGCAATGGGTGCAAAATGTAAATACGATTGTTATTATCGTGGGTGGGCCTATTTTAAGCGTGGTGTTTGCACGTTTACGTGAACGAGGCTTTCGACTCACTATTCCAATTCAATTTTCAATCGCATTAATTTTAATTGGTGCAGCACTCTGTCTTTTACCTATCGGTATTCATTTTGCAAATACAGAAGGGTATACCAATTTTAACTGGATATTAGCGAGCTTTATTTTACAAAGTATCGGCGAATTATTTATGGCGCCGATTGGATATGCGATGATTGGTCAGTTAGCACCTGTGAATCTTCAAGGAATTATGATGGGAACCTGGTTAATGATTATGGGTGTGGCATCGACTTTATCAGGGTATTTTTCTAATCTTGCGTTGAAAGGTGCGCAGTCATGGGATCCGTTAATGACCAATGTGGGTTATAGTCAGACATTTAAACTGCTAGGGTTGGCGGCAATGATTGCTGGGATAGGGTTATTTGTTTGCGTGCCCTGGGTATTGCGTTTAACGCATGAGAAAAAATTAGCAGGTGATATTCAAAAAATGAGTTCTGTGGGATTGTAAGAACTCTACGCGCTTCCCTGAGTAACTTTGTATTTCGAAATCATTTTTTATTTTTTTTGTCTTTTTTCCTTTGGGCTTTCATAAGAAGGGGGAGCTTTATCTAATTTACGGGCAGAGAAAAATAATGATTTTTTTGTGTCATCTATTTTTTTAATTGTTTGTTTTTTTTCTTTAACATGCTTGACCACGGTATTAAATAATTTATTTTCCGAAAATATTTTTGCTTCTTTGGACTTTAATGCTATTTTTTGAAGGTTCCAAAACTGATAAGTATGTAAATATTTTTTACTATATAACATGATGGGTAAGACGAGTATTGGCAAGCTTGCTACAAATAATCCAACTCCTTTCCACCATTCAATAGGTTCTCGGTTTAACTTTTCAAATTGCCTTGATATATTTATATTTTGTATTTTAATACATTTGGCGATGGTTTGTACTTTTTCAAAATGACCTTGTATTGGTTTGTCTGAATAGCCAGGCGGCATTGGTGAGTCTTCTGAAGATGACGGGTTGAATGGCGCGGTAGGATTCATTGATAACTCTTTTAATTTTGATTCAATTTCATAAAATGCACCTAATTGAATTTGAAGGATGCGTTCCTCTTGAGTAGCTTTTTTCACTGGTTTTTTAATATCATCGGTCTCAATTATTTCAATGCCTAATTTAGCTTGTAATGCTTGTAATGCTTGTAATGCTTGTATTTGTCTTGTTATGGTTGTTTCCAAATCACGTAACATATGTTGTGCTGATTCTTCAGCAGTGTCTAAAACCATTTTCATTTCTTGATCTATTTTTTCTCCTTCTTGCATATATTTTTGTAATTTTTCATTTACTAAAGAATCAATTCCATTTTTATAGTCATCATGATACAAATGTAGTTTGAAAATATAATCTTTTGATTTTTCTATATCAGAATCTGGATTTAGTATTTGATGCATGCAAATTTCTTCAGCAATTCTGTTTTGATATTGAAATAAATAACTGTCTGTATTAAATTTGTTAATGTGCCACTTTTGAAATCTATTTAGATTATCGGGATAATGGTTTTTTATTATTTGGTTAAGTTCATCTTTAGATAACCGACAAATGATATCTTGAAAAGATTGTGGATAATTTTCAATGAGGGCAAAAAATTCTTCCGATGCTCTACGAAAATAAATACGATCATGACCTGTGTCGATATAACCAATTTTAGTCGAACCAATCATTTTACTCGGGTAATATCCTGCAGCTTTCAATGCTATACCAATAGCATGCGAATAATTTAAGGCGTTGTCTTGTGCGTGAGGACTATTTAAAATCATTAACATTAAAGCGACAAAGTTTGATTTTTTATTTGTATGACCCAAAAGAAAAGCAATCGCCTCAATCATTTCTTTTTCATTAATATCATATTCACGCTGGCCTGAGGATGAAATAGGAAGAGGATGAACGTGAAACGATGGTTTGCTTGATAATCGTTTTTGTAACCCAATAAGATAATACCCTATTTTTTTTTGTTCATCTGCAGGTAGGTAAGATGCAACTTGATAAATTAGGTTATTAGAAGTATTGTACTCTATGGTATTGTCTTTTTTAATCGCAGCATCGAAATAGAGTAATGCTCGTGGTTTGTCTGACTTATAATAAAACTTTCCAAGCTGTGCTAATGCATAATGATTCCCCTTTTTTGCTTCTAATAACGCTGTTTCATAATTAAATTTATCATCAAAATTATTAATGGAAAATTTCTCTTCCAATGCGCTATTTTTTTCAAAAGCCATTAAAACAAGATCATCATGCATATGACTATACCTCTTGTGAAAATTACTTATATTTTGCTCGTTAAGTATAGTCCATAATATACTCATTGTTTTGGCTAATTATTAGATTGATTTTATTTATGTTTTAATATCAAAAGATTGGGTTCTTAAGGTTGCCTTAAGGATGCCATGTCTATAATCACTTAAATATTAAATGGAAGTATTGATATGGTATTGCGTAAAATAACCGAAGGAGTACTGCGTATGATAGGCATGTTACATGCCTCTATCATCATGATTCCAGTGACGACACTCCAACTACTCTTAAGTATTCCTCAATTTATCTACCATATCTCTGGAATAACTAAGTCCCTCTACATTATGCTTCTATGCTCGAGTGCTGTGCTACTAGTGTGTACGCCCTTTGCATGCCCAAACATACCTTTAGTTTTTACTGTTGGAACAGCTCTATTTTCTGGCGGTATGCTTCCCTTAATATTTCTGACTCCAGCACTTGCGCTCAGAGACAGCATTAAACAATGCGGTGAACAGTTTTCTCATTTTTCTATTTCAGAAGGAATCCTACTTCCTTTTGACTCATTACTAACACAGTGGAATACTCTCCGTGCTTTCATTCCTGAATTAAATAAATATTACGGAGGAAGCCTCGCTTGTATTTTTCATCGAGAGACAGCATCAGAGCTTAGAACATGCCGGGCAAAACAAATGGTTTCTTTGAGACTATCTACAACAGCGCAAATAATTGATGCTCAGATCGAGCAACATTCTTCGTATTTTACGCAAATTGCTTCGCTGCTATTATTACGCACTTCCAAAGATCTTATTCCTATCTTCATGGGTTATCTAATAAATAAAGCAGATATAATAGCCGTTATAACCAACGACTTGGCACGACTAGATGGAAAATATCAACAAGCAGCCAGACAAGAATATTTACATATCAACCAGAACGGCAGGCTCTTAACTCAAGAACAGCAAAAGAAAAAATTAGAAGTTAGAGTTGAATCTGAGGTAGATCTAAACATTTCAAAGAAGTATGCGGGTCGGTAATTGCCATATCCATTACTGACGCCCAACAGCAAATGAACGCCGCTTTTGTAAGACTCCCCTACACAGAAAATGAAACAGTTTTCTTAGGTTGATAATTGGCTGCAGCCTGAGTTGAGAGTGTTTGTTGTTGCGGAGAGTCTGCAATGTGTTGGATTCTTTATTCAAATGAGGAGGAGTTTTTTTTAAAGCAACCCAGTGCCGCCCCCATGGGAATCCTAATTTTTAGTTATTAAAACGTACAATGTTAACATCACACTGCTGGCATAAGGCATTGAATTTTTCACTTTGAAAGTACTGATATTCGTGTGAGCGAGCAACACTGATTTTATCCTGACCTTTAGATTGTGAGAAGCCTGGGTGACACATAATTAATCCCCCTTCTTTACTTTCATGTAAAAAACAAGCAAATAAGGCGGCATAGTCTGTAGCGGGATTGAAATCATAAATTCCAGAAAAGGAGGTATTATGGGGAATCTTCAGTTGAACTAATTGTTTTTTAAATAAATAAGCACCGCTGAATTGTATGATCAAGCGTTTTAAATAAGTGCTATCTGCAAATCGTCGCCAGGCAGTAGCATCATTCACCGTACGCACGTAACTATGTGCAGCACGTAAGCGTCCTTCATAGAGTTTTAGAACAACGTTGCGGATTAATGGAAAATGATGCACATGCTGATGACCATCTATAAAATCAGGTAAGCGCCCTACCCCTGCAATAAATTGATCAAGCTGTGTATTGAGTTCTGCATAAATGATAGAGGGATCCCATTGTCGTAGATAGCATTTTTTAAGCAATGTTATTAACGAAGGAAAAGAGTCGCCGTAAGATTCTCTAAAAATGGCTGAGAGGGGTTTGCCTTCGGTTAGATTTAAATGGATACCCACATCTGCCTGACTTTGATAGGGTGCAAGCCAAGCCGCCTGTGTGAGCCATCCTGGGGCATTCGTCATACAACTGGTAGCGGAGAGTTTTTTTTCCTTGAGTAAGGCAATAATCGCTTGAGAAATAGCTGTATTTTGCCCATAATCATCGGCGCACAGGATTATGCTCTTCATAGTAGCAGATTTTTTCATAAGTTAAGTGTGTTTAATCTACGGGAATCAATACGTGTTAGCAACTCATAAAACATCAACCACTCCTAGTTGGGTCTCTGACCTGCTCTTTCTTGCCATTGCCTTAGGGATTTTTTATTTAATGTGGTTGGGTGCGCATCCTTTATTTACACCGGATGAGGGGCGATATTCTGAAGTGGCGAGGGAAATGATTGTTTCAGGGGATTACATCACCCCACGTCTTAATGGGGTTGCTTTTTTAGACAAACCTATTTTGTATTATTGGTTGCAAGCCTCTGCGATCAAACTATTTGGCTTGCGTGAATGGGCATTACGATTTTGGCCGGCGTCTATGGCCGTCATAGGATGTCTTATTACCTATTTATCAGGGCGATTGCTTTTTAATCGTCGTACAGGGTTACTAGCTGCAATTATATTAGCAACCAATCCTCTTTATTATGGTGCAGCGCATTATGCAAATTTAGATTTAGAAGTGGCTGTGCTAATTAGCACTACGTTGCTTTTTGCATTAATTGCGTTACAAGCAACATCTTATCGGCAGCGCACTATTTTTATTTTATTAGCTTATGTATTTTGTGGGCTTGCGGCCCTCACAAAAGGACTGATTGGATTAGCCTTTCCTACCATGATTATCGGTGTCTGGATTATGCTGCTCAATCGTTGGCACATGCTGTTTAAAATGCGATTATTGAGCGGTTTATGCCTATTTGTTGCTATTACTGTACCTTGGTATTTGCTGGCGCAACAAGCAAATCCTCAATTTTTTCACTTCTTTTTTGTGGTGCAGCAATTTCAACGATTTCTGACTCAAGCCGATTTTAATAATCCTACGGGTGTTTGGTTTTACGTCCCTATTGTGCTTGCCGGATTTTTGCCATGGACCATTTTTTTAGTTCAAGCACTCTCACAGCAGATTAAAGAGGTCTGGAAAAATCGACAGCAGCATGCAACTGAATTATTTCTGTTGCTCTGGCTCGTGATTGTGTTTGCTTTTTTCTCTTTTCCAAAATCTAAAACCGTGGGTTATATTCTGCCTATATTTCCCCCGCTTGCATTATTGACGGGGAATTATCTCAGTCAATGTTGGGACAAACCCAAAGCAAAAGGGATTTTCTACGCTACAGTTAGTTTTATCGTGTTATCGATTGTTATTGTGGCTGCCTGTTTGCTTGTGCCTTACAACAAAAGCATTGAATTTGCACGCGGTCTCGTACCGTATTTAACAAATACCGCGATCGTGTTTTCGATTGCAGGCATGGCCGCGTGTTTTTTATTATTTAAAAATAAAGTAGCAAAATTATTTTCAGGGTTGACTTTGGTTGCGGTGATATTTTTGCTAATTTTGTTAGCTAGCGCATCCGCTATGAATCAAAAAACAATTAAACCACTGATCATGCAGTTAAAATCGATTGTGAAACCGCAAGATGAAGTGGTGACTTTTTTTCGTTATTATCAAGATTTACCGCTTTATTTAGAGCGACGTGTGACGATTGTCGCCGATTGGCATGCACCGGATATCATACATAATGATAACTGGGTGAGAGAACTATGGTTTGGGATGCCCTTTCAAGATACGAGTGAGTGGTTGATTCAAGAGCCTACTTTTTGGCAACGTTGGCATAGCAATAAACGTCTATTTGTGTTTATGAATGCAAAGGATTATTCTGACTTTAGAAAAAAAGCGCAAAGTTATAAATTGGGTGAATATAATGATGTGGTTTGGGCAAGTAATCGAAAGGAATAGGTGATCAAATACCCTTTCTTCAGATATATTTTTTATTCCACAAATTTTCTAAAAATTCTGACCACGGGATTAATTCTATATCGGTTTGGTTAATCGTAGCCAGAATTCTTCTCCGGGGTACGTGACATATCACTAAGGCATGGCGAGGATTGTAATCCTCGCAAAATGTACGCAGTCCTGTTAGCTCACTCAAATGAGGAGAGGAAGATATTTTGACTTCTATTGCTGTTTCACCATTATTTAAAATGAAATCAACTTCTAGACCTGTTTTACTGCGCCAATAATGAATAGGAGTATCTAGTTCATTCAATCCTAAAAAAGCAACTAATTCCATAAAAATATAATGCTCAAATGCGTCACCTGCATCATTTCCTTTTAACGATTCAATTTTTCTTTTTTTGAGATAATTGACGATACCCACATCAAATAAATAAAACTTTGGCGTTGCTTGAATAAGTTCACGCTTAATTTTTTTATGGAAAGGAAAAATTAAATAACCTATCAGTGTATCTTGTAGTATTTGATAGTATTCTTTTATGGTTTTTGCATCAAGCGCACAATCTCTTGCAATATTAGAAAAATTTAACATCTGCCCATTTGTAAAACCTATTAAATCAATAAAACGAGAAAAACCAGATAAATTTCTAACAATGCCTTCTGCTTGTATTTCTTCTTTTAAATAATCACTGATATAGGCACGCAACATGCGCGTCGGTTGCGTTGATAAATAATGGGAGGGTACTAATCCATGATTGAGTGCGCGTAATAAATCAAATTGTTTTATCTCTTTGTACACTAATGGATAAAAATTAAAACGCCAAGCCCGTCCTCCTAACAGGTTTGCGGCTCCGCGTTTCAATTTTCTGGCACTGGAGCCGCAAAGAATAAAGCTTATTTTTTTATGTTCAATGAGCCAATGTACTTCATTAAGCAATAAAGGTATTTTTTGAACTTCATCGATAACCACGGGGTGTTTTAATTGCAGAGGAGAGAGTGCCATCAATTCTTCACGCAATAGATGGGGTGCTGTCAATAATCGCTGGAATTCATCCGTTTTAAGTAAATCATAAAAAATTGAATGGGGAAAATGCTGTTCTAAATAGGTTGATTTCCCCGTTTTTCTTGCTCCCCATAGAAACGCAGACTGCCCTTCTGGTAATTTTATGTTCAATATGCGTTTTATCATAGG
>Ga0207129_1131_pt1 | contig 10503 bp, 8 predicted proteins | sample Alteio_BWMinHeat_15_FD_153517 | JGI IMG/M metagenome (GOLD analysis project Ga0207129, IMG submission 153517) | Enriched cells from forest soil in Barre Woods Harvard Forest LTER site, Petersham, Massachusetts, United States -... | ecosystem: Environmental > Terrestrial > Soil > Temperate forest >... | reverse complement strand
CAACATAAATGCAGAGGGAACGTCCCCATGACAACTTCTCTGCTTCAAAATATTCAGCGTGCCGCCTGAGGGGTAGAACAGTTTTCACCTCTAGTTTCAAGACGAAAATAAAATCGCGCAAGTTCGAAGTCAAATCAACACCAATTTATCAGTCAGAGGATAAAACTATACTTTCTTGAATATTCCGATCACATGTGCAATGTACCCATGCACATCCGCCCCATTTAGGGGATGGAATTCAGAATGTAAGAGCGATAGGTCCTTTCGTTTGGCAAGGAAATCAAGATAAGCATCTCCTCCCTCTGGAAATATATTCTGCCAGACGGCTGTTCGAATCTCGGGTTTGGCGCGACATGACGACATCACCAGGATACTGCCTTGATTCATGGCAGAGACCAAGCTGTTCGATGCTTTTCGGAATTGATCATAGCCATGCAAGAACTCGAGCACATCCATGGCGAACAATATGTCAAACTTGCCCGGAAGGCAGTCTTCCAAGATGTTCATTTTCAGAAAATCAATATTTAGCGAACCAGAGCATCTTTTTTTCGCGCGCTCCAGGCCCACATTGGAAACATCCACAGCGGTCACCTTGGCGCAACGATGAGACAACTCACGCGTAAAAACTCCATCGGCACAACCCAACTCGAACACATTGGCTTGAGTAAGGCTGCCGAAGTGGTTTTCAAGCTGGGCGAAAATGATCCGGTTACGTTCAGTGACTTCCGGTGTTTCAAAGTCCCATTCTTTGATGACATGGGACTTGTCTGTCATCTCATTCAGGTCACGGAACCAGCGGTCACGCGCACACTCCCATAAATAACGTGATTGCACTACCGCGTTACGCAGCCAGGTGATTCGTTTGAGATTCCTGCGCAGAGAAGTTGTCATGGGGACGTTCCCTCTGCATTTATGTTGATTGCATAGAGATATCCGCCTTCTTCGTCGATAGGTGGGTGGATATCCACACGGAACCCCAGCGGTTCCAACCGTGCTGCGATCCGCTCTGGAGTGCCATCATTCATGCCAAGATGGTATTCCATGGCGATGCGGAGACACTTCTTCAAAGTGGCGTCATCTGCGGCACGAATGATCCCGTACTCCGCGCCTTCACAATCAATTTTCATTAATGCACACTGTGAGATCTGGTGTTGTGAGAACAGGTCATCGAGGGTCACCACATATACATTCTTATTTCCGGAAAATTCGCTGCCGTAATTGTCTTTTTCGAAGAGTGTATTCATCGCGTGGTATCCGCGTTGGTAAAGTATTGCCTTGGAGTGGTACTCACCGCAGGCTGAATTCACGGGTACGACCTTCTCGACACGGCTTTCTGTGATGTTGCGGATCAAGTATTCGAAACTCAATGGGTTCGGTTCGATGGCGACAACTTTACGCCCAGGCCATCGAGTGGCAGCCCACAGAGTAAAGATACCCATATGGGCACCGATGTCCACAATGTCACCGGGCGGTAAAGTCTGTGGCCAACCAGGAGAAATATAGCGTTGTTCTTCCCAAACTTCGGTTAGAAGATGTAAAAGGGGCTCATCTTTAGGAGTGCTGAATGAGACTCCATTCTCAAACTTGATATGCTGGCTTCCTTGGGGCAACCTCCGGAGCGCCGGATACATGGCAAGGCTCCACATGCTCGCTCCTATTTTGCGCAGCGAACGATAAGCATGCAGCCATTTGTTGATCCTGTTCACGAACTTAAGACCATGGTTGTGCAATAGACTATCATCCGGCAGAGAATGGACCGGTTAGCTTCACCATGAAGATCTCCATCATCATCCCGACCTTTGATCGCTGCAAGCTGTTGCAGCGCACGTTGCCAACTATTCTGGCCCAGAAGCTGAAGGGTGGCGAATTCGAAATTCTGGTTGTGAGCGATGGGTGTACGGATGGAACCTTCTCATGGTTGAAAGAGTTGAACGAAGCTTCTTTCTTGCGGGTTTTCGAACAGCCGAATCGCGGCCCGGGTGCAGCACGTAATTATGCTGCCCATGAGGCCACTGGCGATGTGTTGTTGTTCCTGGATGATGATTTGGTCTGTCTACCAAACTTAGCCCAACAACATCTCACAGCGCATCAGAAGTTTCCCCATAGTGTGGTCAGCGGATTGGTACGCCTTGCGGACGAGGGTACAGGAAATGTCGTGCACTGGCATTTTGAGGATATACATAGAAAGTATCTTTTGCGTATGGTGGGGAAAACTACGCCACAATGGCCCTATGATGCTGTTTTCTATGCCAACAGTTCGGTGCCTCGAGCGGATTTCCTGGCATGTGGTGGATACGATGAGGGATTCGGCCTCGCACTGGAAGATGTTGAATTAGGAGTGCGCTTTTGGAAGGCCGGCTTGCATTTTCATCTGCTGCAAGATGCGGTTACAGAACATATCCACGTGAAGTCAGCGAACGCTATCGCCCGTATAGACGGTGAAGCGTATGGAAGAAGCGAATATAGGCTGGTCAACAAGCATAAGGGATTGCGTCCATTGGCGGAGATTACACGATTGTCATCCGGCCCATTCCATGTGCAATGGGTACGCCACACAGCATTGGCTCTGTTGCCACTCAGTGATCTTTGTTTGATGTTCCTCACAGCGGTGACTGAAATGGCCCGTGCCCGCGGCATGGCTGTGCAGATGTTGCGATACCGCCATGCTCTCTGGCGCTTGCATGGTGCAATCAAAGCTGCGGGGAACTCAACGACATTGCAACAAGTGTTGGGACAAAGACTACCTGTTCTGCTCTATCATCACGTGGGCCCTCTGCTTCCAGGGGCATTCGCCGCACTGACCGTGACACCGGAAGACTTCACGGAACATATGGAATGGTTACATCTGCACGGTTTCATACCTGTGCGTCCTGAGGATTGGGAACGATGGGTAAATGGCGAAGGAGTTTTGCCGAAAAACCCCATCCTCATCACTTTTGACGATGCCTATTCCGATCTTGCCGAATTCGTTTTTCCGATCCTGGAAGCACGGAAATGGCCCGCCACTGTTTTTGTTGTGACGGATGAAATCGGCGGAAGTAACAGTTGGGACCAGGCCAAAGGTTGTGCAAGGATCTCTTGCCTGAATGCTGCACAGATCCAGGATTGGGCCCAACGGGGTATTTTGTTCGGTGCACATTCCCGCTCCCATGCCGATCTTGTCACAATCGGTACTGAACAAATCCACCATGAAGTAAAGGGGTCTAAAACATCCTTGATGCAGACTTTGAGTATGTCATTCTCAGCAGTAGCGAATTGTTTCGCCTATCCTTATGGAAGTTGGAGTGAAAACGTCCGTGATGTCGTTGCCAAAGATTTCAAGATGGCCTTTACTACGAAAGCGGGTGTGAATGATTGTTCCACGCCTTTACTTGAATTAAAGCGCGCCATGGTCATCCGTTCCCATACTCTGTGGTCTTTGAGGAAATTGTTGGCTGTGGGTTGGGATGCGCCATTGATAACCACTGCTGCACGGAAAATATGGGCAGGTATGCGCCGATTATTCGTGGACGCGCCATTATGAGCAGCCGCATCCAAGTCCTGCATCTTCTCGGGAATGCGACCCATGACAATACCGCCATCTGTAAGTTGGTGGAAACCATGGTGCAGGGTGTGGATCCTGTGCGCTTCGAGCACCACGTGTGGTTCCTGGGCGAAGATGGTCCATGGAAGGAACACATGTCCGCAACCGGAGTCAAGGTGAAACATGTTCCGTGGCGTGCAGACCGCAGGCGGGACATTGGTGGCGCATGGCGGTTCCGTCGCGCCATCAAAACACAACCCTTCGATATCATCCATCAGCATTTTGGTTCTAGAGGGTTGCGCTGGATCGCACAGACTTTCTCGACTGCAAAAATTGTATTTCATATGCACCTGCGAATCGCAGAACGTGATGGAATTGCACCCGGCACGATCAGGACCGATGGTGCTGATTCCGTCATCGCGATCTCTAGGGCCGTTGCTGCGTCTGCTGAAGGCATCAGGCCGCACGTGATCTATCCAGGCATCAACGTGCCGCAGATTTCCAGATCAGCAGATCATAAGACCAACAACACAATAGGGTTTGTTGGCCGTCTGGAGCCGGTCAAAGGGCTTTCCGCACTCATCAAGGCAATGTCGTTTGTGAAAATGTTTGTTCCTGATGTGAGGTTGCAAGTAGCTGGCGACGGTTCCCAGCGAACGAGTCTTGAAAAATATGTTGAGCAATGCGGCGTTGGAGACATAGTGGATTTCCTTGGCCACCGCGAAGATATTGAAAATGTGATGAAGGGATGGAAACTTCTGGTTGTGCCATCCCTCGAAGAAGGTTTCGGCATGGCCGCGCTGGAAGCGATGTCACTCGGTGTGCCTGTGCTTGCTAGAAATGTAAGTGGTTTGACAGAGTTGATAAATGACAATGCCACTGGTTGGCTTTTCCATGAGGATGATTCAATCAGTCTTGCCAATAGAATAACAATGCTCTTACGGGATGATGCTAAATTGGGAATTGTGGCATTGGCAGCGCAACATTACGTTTCAGTAAAATTCACGGCCCCACGCATGTGCAAAGAAATTGAAGATATATATAATTCGCTCCTCGGAACGCCCGTCGCCTGAATGTGGATTCACCTGAACTTTCCAGCCAACAATTGTTCTATCAATTCTTTCTCTTCCGGCCGCGCCCCCAATGAAAAGAAGATCAACAGATAGACCAGCCCCGCAGCTATCGCCGCCAGCAATACGTTGGCCCCATATTCCGCGGGTAGCACCTGTACAAGAGCCACTGCCACGCCAGCGCATGCAACGCCAGGAACGATTAAACCAGTCAATACATGACTCAAGAAACCCCGCACTCCGTCTATACATAACTTCGACCCCAAATAAGCAAAAACAGACCAACCTCCGACCATGGAAACAAAAAAAGCGATCGCAGCTCCACTCGCTCCCCAGAGGGGCACCAACTTCCATGCGATTGCCAGTTGAAAGATCACCATACCGGAGAGCACAGTCAGGATCGGGCGCGTTCTATTCTGTCCCCACATGACATGCAGACTGGCTGCACCTAAAGACTCTGCCAGCACGCCACCCGACATCCACCGTAATACTTGTGCCGAGACTGCGGCATCGCGCCCCAGCCATAATCCGATCAGATGCGGTGCTAGCACCATGAGCACGATCACCGGCCCCAGCATCAAAACGAAGGCCCAACGAGTTCCGCTCTCAACTGCACGACCCAATGTTGCTGTGTTCCCTAACAACGTACTCTCACTGGCACTGGGGAAGAGCACCTCGGCCGTACGATAGTTGATCCAGGAGAGGGAGTTCGGGAAACTTCTTCCCAGATAGTAGGGGATGATCGCCGCGGGTCCCAGCAAAAGACCCAGCAGCATAGGTTGAGCACTCCAGACGGTTCCAATTAATAGTGTTACAAAAAGACTGGCTGCCCCGAACGAAGCTTGTCTTTTGAGGGAACTCCAATCCGGTATTCCAAAAGAGAATTGGTATTCAGGAGCAACACGATGGATGAGATACGCTAGAAAAGCCACACCCACGGCCCCACCCACAAAGTTCCATATCACTGCTGCGAACATACCTCTGTTATGGATGAAATGGATCACAAGCGCGATGCCCACCGAACGGATCACCACGGTGAAAGCCTGTGCTGAATTGGAAAGATCAAAACGACGCAGGCCCTGTAACACAGCCGATCCATATGCCCCACATTCATCAATGACAAAATTCATGGCAGTGAACAGGAATACAAGAAAAACCATATTTGACCCAACATGTTCCAACTTCAATGTTTTGGCCAGCGGGCCACTGGCCAGCAACAGGCCCATTCCGCCGATCACGCCAATGCATCCATAGGCGCGTGAGGCATTATGCACAAAGCCGATCGCTTGTGTGCGGGAATCTTCAGTGGGTAAGCTGCGACCCTGAGAAACGTTCTTGGTGACCGCCCAGAAAAGACCGAAATCGATAAGCGAAGGGAAAACAGCAATGCTGGTAGCGAAGACCCATAAACCATAATCTTCAGTGGTGAGATTCCGATTCAGGAAAGGAATGAGGAAGAAGCCAGCCACCGATTGTGCAAGATGTCCGGAGTAATGGATCAAACCATCACGCATGATCCGAACGCGGTCTGAGAGCACGGTGTCAGGGTTTGCAACGGCTGGCGGGCTGGTGGGGTCTTCAGACAATGTGTATTAAAGGGCCGGAGGGGTATGGGGGTTACGTCCGGGGCAATCAGGGAATTATAGGCGGTGACATCGAAGGTGTGTACCATGAATCGCATGAAGGGTGGAGTGCAATCCGGCACAGTTCGCAAACGTGTGATGAGTGGTCATGGCACGTCGGACGACTATGCGCCAGACATCAGTGTGGTGATCGCGACTCGCGGACGTCCGCGAGAGCTTGCCGCGTGTTTGGAAGCGCTGGAGAAACAGACATACTATGACTTTGAAATTGTGGTCGTGGATAGCGCTCCGCCAGTTGGAGATGAGAGCACCCGTGAGATTGCCGGGCGATTCAATGCGCGTTATCTACGGGAAGAACGTCCGGGGTCAAGCCGTGCACGCAATCTGGGAGCGCGGGAAGCTGCCGCACCCATCATCGCTTTCACGGATGACGATGCTTTGCCTGAACCAGATTGGCTTCAGCACATCACCACGGAATTTGAAGATCCGACCATAGCGGCTGTTGTGGGGAAAACATTGGCCATTCCTTCTGAAACAGAAGCGGCAAGTTTGTTCGAGCGGACTGGCGGGTTCGTCAATGGTGGGGCAGAAAGGTCAGAGTTCACTCGGGACACTCCATCTTGGTTCCCATTCATCGCCTTCCATGGACTCGGCATGTTGGCGAATATGGCAGTGCGCCAGTCTTATTTTCTTCGCAGCCGGAGCGAAGGATGGCATGGTTTCGATGAACGGTTGGGGCGCGGCAGCCACATCCACGGATTCGATGAGAACTATGCGCTCTTTTCGTTGGTGCACGAAGGAAAAAAAGTAGTTTACTCGCCAGCAGTCGAGGTGCTGCATCCGGGGCCCGCGATAATGGAAGAGTTGCGCAAAGAGGTGAGGATGAACAACTCGGCGGGGACGGCTTTCTTTTGTTTGCTTGCCGTGGAACATCCCAGTTATTGGGGCAAATTGTTGGAACATCTCTTTACCAAAGTGCAGAGTTCGGGAAAAATCGTGGAACGCATTCCTCAACTTGATTTTTCCCTAAGCGAACGGTTTGCTGATCGTGTGCGCGGAATGGGATGGTATGTAAAAGCAATTTCCGGTTCCTAGTTTTCGGTTTGCGGAGAAGCAGATTCCTCATCGTTTCACTCCTCGGAATGACAAATATTTACTGCTGCTTGTACCACTCCACTGTTCGGCGGAGGCCTTCGCGGAAGTCAACGTTGGGTTCGTAACCCATGGCTTCGCGGATGCGAGTGATATCTGCTAGCGAGTGCTTGATGTCGCCTTTTCGTTCCGGGGCGTAGATCACAGGCCCAGAGAATCCTGTCAGTTCTTGCAAAGTGCAGAATGTTTCATTCAGACTGATGCGTTTTCCGGCGGCGACGTTGAAGACCTTTCCGCAGACTTTTTCTGAAGGTGCTTTGCAAGCAAGCAGGTTCGCGCTTACGCAGTTGTCAATGTAATTGAAATCGCGGCTCTGTAACCCATCGCCAAAGATTGTGGGCGATTGGCCTTTGAGCATCAACGTGATGAACTTGGCCAGCACCGCGGAGTACTCCGAGTTCGGCTCCTGTCGCGGTCCGAAGATGTTGAAATAACGCAGGCATACTGTTTCCAATCCATAAGTGCGGTAGAAAGCCTGCATATATTGTTCCGCTGCCAGTTTGCTCACTCCATAAGGAGAGATCGGCTTTGGCGCCATGTCCTCTTGCTTGGGAAGAGTGGGTGTATCGCCATATGCTGAGCTGCTGGCGGCATAGATTATGCGCTTTACTCCGGCTTTGAGACCAGCGTTGAGAACGTTGATGGTGCCGGTCACATTGTGCAGGTTGGTTTCAGCGGGATCGGCTATGGAACGGGGCACGCTGGGCAGGGCAGCCTGATGCAGGATGTAATCCACTCCCCGGCAAGCCATCGCCAGTGCAGCTTCATCGAGGATGCTGGCTTCGTGGAAATCCAACTTTCTGCTCAGGGCTGCGATATTCTCGCGGCGTCCAGTGATGAAATTATCGATACCACGTACTTGATCGCCGCGCTCAATTAGGGCATGGGTGAGGGAAGAGCCGATGAATCCGGCGACGCCGGTGATGAGATATTGGGACATGGAGGCTTATTTCGATTGTAAATGGATGCAAGAATCACTGACACAAGAGGTGAGGTTACTTAGGGCACGATTTTTTTCGACGCTAAAAATTTTATGGATGGAGGCTTAGTGTGTGGAAGCCGACCCGTTCTTGACTGAATGATTGTTCATTCAGTACACTGTCCTACAGTTGCTTCGCTGTAACAAGCCCCGGCGTATCCTGAATGGCGGAGTTGAATCTTCATTTGTGAGGCTGAATGGCTTACAACATCCGCAAGCTCGCTGTGCTGGGCGCGGGAACCATGGGCGCGCGCATCGCAGCCCACGTTGCTAATGCTGGTTATCAGTGTGTTCTGCTCGACATTGTGCCTCCCGGCACTGCAACTGATGCTCCCAAAGCCGAGCGCAACAAGATCGTCGCCGCCGGTTACGAAGCCGCCAAAAAATCAAAGCCCGCTGCTTTTACCGACGCCTCTTTCGCTTCGCGCATCACCATAGGGAATTTCGATAATGATATGAAACTGCTCGCCGACTGCGACTGGGTCATTGAAGCCGTAGCCGAGCAACTCGACATCAAACGTGCCTTGCTTGAAAAAGTCGCCAAGGCTGTGCATCCAGATGCCATTGTGACTACGAATACCAGCGGTCTGCCAGTAGGGAGCATTGCTGAAGGCTTCTCCGCTGAATTCCGCAAACGATGGTTCGGAACACACTTCTTCAATCCGCCCCGCTATATGCGGTTGCTGGAGATCATCTCGACTCCCGATGCCGACCCTGCGGCAATCGCCGCTGTCTGCCAATTCGGCGACATCTGGCTGGGCAAGGGCATCGTACATGCCAAGGACACACCCAACTTCATCGGCAACCGCATCGGTACATTTTCTGTGCTCAACGTGATGCGCGTAATGCAGGAGATGGATTTCACGATCGAGGACATTGACGCACTCACCGGCAGCGCCGTGGGTTGGCCGAAGAGTGCAACGTTCAGGACCATCGATCTCGTGGGCCTCGACATTCTCGGACATGTCGTCGGCAACATGCTCAAGAATGTGAAAGACGAACGTAGCGACCTCAAACTCCCTGATTTCTTTCCCAAGATGCTGGAGAAGAAAATGCTTGGCGACAAAACCAAGAGCGGATTCTACAAGAAACAGAAATCCGCAGAAGGCGAAGTGCGGCTTGGTCTTGATTGGAAGACTCTGGAGTACCGCGAATCGAAGCGCGCGAAGTTCGCCGCGCTGGAAATGGCGAAGAATGTGGAAGGCACCGGCGAGCGTCTGAAGATGCTGCTCGGCGGAGATCCGGCGAAAGACAAAGCTGCGGCGTTCTACTGGGCCACGCTCAGTGACCTGTGGACCTATGCTGCGAACCGCATCCCGGAGATCAGCGACAACATCGTGGAGATCGACCGCGCCATGCAGCTCGGCTTCAACTGGGAGCTCGGGCCGTTCCAACTGTGGGACGCAGCCGGTGTACCCGAGACTGTTGCCCGCATGAAGAAAGAAGGCAAGCCGGTGGCAGCGAACGTTGAGAAGATGCTCGCTGCAGGACAGAGAACCTGGTACACGGACAACGCGAAGACCGCGAGCGGTCGTTCTTATTTTGATCTCGCAAGTAGCACGTACAAACCAGTTGAAGTGCCACAGGGTGTGACCAAGGTCGAGATCATCAAGAAAGCCAACGGTGTGGTGAAGAAGAACACCGGATGCTCGCTCGTAGATCTTGGTGATGGTGTGGGCTGTCTTGAGTTCCACAGCAAGATGAACTCATTGGGTACGGACATCGTTTCGCTGGTCACGCAGACTCTCAAACCCTCCTCACCCGGGCTTGGCGACAACTTCGATGCATTCGTCATCCATAATGACGCGGCGAATTTCTCCGTGGGCGCGAACATCATGATGCTGCTGATGGCCATACAGGAAGGCGAGTGGGACGAGGTCGATCTCGCCATCAAGCAATTCCAGGGCATGACGCAGATGGTGAAGTTCTGCCCCAAGCCTGTTGTCGCTGCTCCATTCGGCATGGCATTGGGAGGAGGATGCGAGATCTCATTGCACTCCGCTGCGCGTCAACCCCATGCCGAGCTTTATATGGGGCTCGTAGAAGTGGGCGTGGGCGTTCTGCCCGGTGGCGGTGGTTGCAAGGAGATGACACTGCGAGCGGTCGATGCTGCGGCGGGCGTGCGTCCGGATGGACGCGGCGAGACCGTGGAGCTGATGGAGGCAATGAAGCGCGCGTTTGAGATCATCGCCATGG
>Ga0207129_1142_pt1 | contig 10587 bp, 6 predicted proteins | sample Alteio_BWMinHeat_15_FD_153517 | JGI IMG/M metagenome (GOLD analysis project Ga0207129, IMG submission 153517) | Enriched cells from forest soil in Barre Woods Harvard Forest LTER site, Petersham, Massachusetts, United States -... | ecosystem: Environmental > Terrestrial > Soil > Temperate forest >... | reverse complement strand
TGAGGGTGGCAGGACAGTTTGATTCTACAAGACAAAGCAAGTGTTTTAATTGCACTTCATTTTTCCCGATGATATGACACTCAGTGTTCAGGATAGAAAAAATATATTTCAGGGCATGATTGAAAACTTAAAAAGTATACATTTATATCCAGAACAGGTTCGTGATACTAAGATAGCAGTGACAAAAGCTTTCTTCGATTGTTTAGAGAAGAGTTCTGGCTCGGCTAGAGGTACATTCTATACGTTATTGGGAATATGTTGTGATTTTATGAAGGGAAGAATGCTTTCCTATACGACTGAGCTAGAAAAACACCCGCTATATCAGATGGATCCGAAACGTATTAATGATCCTGAAAAAATAAAGGCCTTATTATTTTTAATGATCAATATTAATGCAACGCTACAATCGGTTAGAAGGTTTGTGAATAATATTCAACAAGTTGGGGATAAGCAGTTAATCGAAGCAGTAACCCAATCCTTTAAAGAACTGATGAAGTGTATAGAGTCAAACACAGGGTTTTTCAACGCCTTTTTTAGATTATTACCCTTGTATCGACATTTAAATCTTTCCCTTGAAGGCCACGGGCAAAATGAAGTGCAATTAAAACACTTGATTTGTCTTGTAGAATCAAACTGTCCTGCCACCCTCATTCATACGCCAACACAGTGGGAAGCAGGCGCAAGGGCTGTGACTTTCCAGTATCAGTATCTACAAGACGAAAATAATGGTGCCGCCTGGACTCAGGTGTTTGCTCAGCCGACAGCTTGGGGCTATGTGTCTAATGGGATTGAACAAGCTCCCCAGATTATTAATGGGGGTGGGGGCAGACAACCTACCAGGTTTCCGTTACATTCGGTGTTGAGAGAGCCAGAGGGTCTAGGGATGAAGACGGCACAGAGCTTGATCGAGGCCAATAAGATTCATACGACCGTCCAAGCAGCCTCAGAGAAACGAAGAAGCGTATTGACGGAGCTGAAGCAACGGTTTGTTGCGGATCCTCCTCCGTCGTTGCTTATCATTGACGATGAGGTGGATGAGAAGGCTGGAGAACAGGTGACGAGATCAAGCAGTAGCCTGACACCCAGGCAGGGGTGACGAAACAAAGTTATTTATTTAGCTTTAAATGCCGGGTGTGCCAGTATCTGATTGACATTTATTAGCATCTATTTTAGCATGCTTGCTTGGCGTTGAGCCAGGTTTTGGGGGCTCCTCCATGGTGCACTACTACCGATTGAGTTGAGATCACATGAGCGAATTTTTTACACTGGTTAGCGATTATATTCAAAAGCAAGCAATTGCCTTAAGTGCTGATGAAGCGCAACGACTCGAAAATGTAAGACAGCAGTCCGAAGTAAATTTTAAACAGGTCTATGACTTGTTGTTGAGCATTAAGACGAAGGATTCAAACAGTAGTCTTGATACGGGGTTTGTTGATTATCTAAAAGGATTATTGGATGCCAGTCGTTTAAGCAACCCTGATGATTATCAATCCTATGTAGGTTGGATTAATGGGTATGAGCAGGAGGAGGGCATTCCCCATGTGTTCAATCAATTAATGGATGTTCCTCAATCTGATAAAGTGTTACATTTAGTGAGATCTCTGCCCGTAAATTGCTGGGGTGGTGAGCTGATAATCATAAGATTAGTCTCCAGGGCAATTTTTCTGTCGAATGAGATGGAACGACAAGTAAGTGAGCTGGTTCAAGAACAGGTGCAAGGAAGATTTGCGCATATTTGTCAGTTGTTCCAGCAGTTTTCTGAAGAACTTGTATTTGAAGATGGCCGAACACTCTCCTTATTAGAGGCGTTTATTGAGGGAGAATCCCGTATTATCGAAGAGGGCAAAGAGACGTCGCTTGAAAATTTAATTGAAACCAGTTATCCGCTCGACAGTTTGAAGCCTATCCTAGTGGAGATACTTAAACGCTACGATAAAACGGCGCTTATCAAGGTGTATGAGAGTTTACAAAAAAAATTAGAAGCGTTGACCGAAAGCGAAGGTCCCTATGGTGCTCAAACCTGCGCCTTAGGCAATAATATTGACGCTTTTAAAAGATATTTGTCCGACAAAGCGGTTGTCGAATACCGCCAAGCGCGAGACAGAAAAAATGAGCAACTCAAGACCATGTTTTTGCTGTCAGATCCTCAGGCAGCCCTACAGAAACCGGCTTCAGAGAAGTCAAGTCTCGAGATTTCAAAGGTGACATCTTCGGACACGTCAGAGTCAGACAACACAAAAAAAGTTCCCTCTGCATTAGAAACCGATTTGTTTGGCAGTATCCTCTACGAGCGCAATTTATTTTCCTTAGTCTTTGAGCAAGCAGGTTTAAATCAGCAGCAGGCTTTTACCGATAACCTCACCGAACTCGGAGACGAGGATGTTTCTTTGTATCTGAGCGGTATGATGACCCCGAATCCGCCGGGTGGTTCTGAAGCACCGACGCCAACGCCGATATTATTGTTCGGATTCGCACCAGAAACTACCACAGAGACTCGAAAAGCACCCAAGGATAAGGCGGACGAAAAGGGTAAGGGTACTTCAGTGGTCCCAGAAGCAGAACCGGAACCAGAAGTCGAAGTTGAGCCGGAGACACTAGAGGAAATACCAACCAGAAAGTTGTCGCTTTCTTTGTCGACTAATAGTCTGAATAAGCGTCAGTAATTCTTTAGTTATTTATTCATGATTATTGAACCTATCCACGAATAAAAATCCCCCTAACCCCCTTTTATAAAGGGGGGAATCAGGCAAGTCCTCTTTGAATAAGAAGTAATTGTAAATTTATAGTTAATAGTTATATATATTATAATTACCCAGTTTGCCCAATTCCCCCCTTTATAAAAGGGGGTTGGGGGGATTTTTATTCGGAGATAGAAAAAAGGTGAGGACAATCGTGCTAACGAGATTTCTAGTTCTAGGCCTATCCCCCCCACTCCGGCAACTGCCTTTCAACCAAACTATGTGCCAAACGCACATAATCAGGCAACCCCTTTACATAAGGGGGATAGGCCTCACCTTGAATCAGCGGCTCTAAATAGGCCCGACAAGCCGGCGTGATATGAAACCCATCTTTCCGAATATAATCCGCAGGCATTTTATGTTCCTGATTGGCAACCTTTTCTAACGCCACTTCCCCAATCTCCCAAGCATAGGGCTTACTACTCTTACGGACGATAGTCGGCATCACCGCGTTTTTACCCGCCAGCGCAAACTTAACGGCCTCGGCACCCAAGGCATAGGCTTGTTCGACATCCACCGCAGCGGCAATATGCCTGGCCGAACGCTGCAAATAATCCGAAACTGCCCAGTGGCATTTGTATCCCAAATTAGTCTGCACACACTGCGACAGGGTCGGCGCAACGCCGCCCAATTGCGCATGCCCAAAGGCATCTTTTAAACCGCTGGCCGATAAAAAATTCCCATTGGTATCCTTAATGCCCTCAGAAGCAACAATCGCGCAGTAACCATAAGTGTCGACATGCTGCTTTACCGCTGCACAGAAAGTGTCCGGATCGAAGGGTACCTCAGGAAACAAAATAATATGGGGGGCTTGCCCAGGCGTTTGTTGTGCCAAACCGCTGCTGGCGGCAATCCAGCCCGCATGACGCCCCATGACCTCGAGGATAAATACTTTAGTAGAGGTTGCTGCCATCGAGGCCACATCCAAACCCGCTTCTAAAATCGAAATGGCCACGTACTTGGCAACTGAGCCAAAGCCTGGGCAGTTGTCCGTGAAAGGCAGGTCATTGTCGATGGTTTTGGGAATCCCAATGCATTGAATCGGGTAACCCACTGACTGGCTGATCTGAGATACTTTGTGCGCAGTATCCTGGGAGTCCCCACCGCCATTGTAGAAAAAGTAACCAATATTGTGGGCCTGGAATACGGCCATGAGGCGGTCGTATTCGGCCTGGTTTTCTTTAAGGCCCTTGAGCTTATACCGGCAGGAGCCAAAGGCGCCAGAGGGGGTGTGTTTGAGGGCTGCTATGGTTTCGGCAGAGAGCTTACTGGTATCGATGAGTTCCTCTCGCAGGGCGCCCAAAATGCCGTTGAGGCCCGCGTAAACGTTACCGATGGCCTTAGGGTTTTGGCGGGCAGTTTCAATCACACCACAGGCAGAGGCATTAATCACCGCGGTGACACCACCGGATTGTGCGTAAAAAGCATTTTTAACAGTCATCTAACTTTGGTTCCTAAAATACTTAAAATATTTTTTATACATCGTAAAGGAAAATAGCGGAAAACAGAAGCAGAAAAGACTGGATGTCCCGTGCAGGCTGCATCCTAAGTATTCGAATGTTCTTTATACTAACAAAAAGGCCTGGATTGCTTCGTCGCTTCGCTTCTCGCAATGACGTGGTTTTATAAATCACCGTCATTGCGAGAAGCGAAGCGACGAAGCAATCCAGGATAAGAGTCTCCTGAATAATTATATTCTTTAAGGTAGTGCCGTTGGGCTGGCATCCATGTCTTTGTTTGATTTAAAAGAATGTCTGGGATTACAGATGAACGCTTAAGAAAGGCTTTTATTATAATGCTTGATCCAGGCCAGTAGCTGAGACACTGGCAGTGGTCGACTGAACAAATAGCCCTGAGCGGTGTCACAGTGATTGCGTTGCAAAAATGCCAGTTGTGCGGCATTCTCGACGCCCTCAGCAATAACCTTCATCCCCAGTTCATGTCCCATGTCGATAATATTCCTAATAATGATGCGCGTGCTATCTTGCATATCTTGTACTAGAGACTTGTCAATTTTAAGTTCGGTGGCCGGTACATGTTGCAATTGTTTTATCATGGCATAACCGGTGCCGAAATCATCGATCGACAACTTAAATTGTTTCATACGCAACCGGGTTAGAATGTCCAATGCGGTTGTTAATTCTCTGAATAAACCACTTTCGGTAATCTCAAGAATAATATTTTCTGGTGCCACCTCGTTTTTTTTGGCAATGATATTAAAGGTATCCGGTAAGGTTATATCATGTAGTGAGTAAGGAGAAACGTTGAGTGACAATGTGGGTAGGGTGCCGTCTTCACGGGTAAATTGTTTGATTTCGCTTAAACCCCTCTTTGCGACAAGCCATCCCAGCTGGTCGATCAATCCCAAAGATTCTGCTTGGCTGATAAACGCATCTGGGTAAATAAGCCCATGTTCGGGGTGTTGCCAACGGACCAAGGCTTCCAAACCTACCAGACGACCCGTAGTAATGTCTATTTGGGGCTGATAGTACAGCACAAATGCTTCGCGATCTATCGCGGCTTGCAGCTCAGGTTTTGTAAAAACCATGGCTGGTTTTTGTGAAGTAGGCGCTGGGGCAGAGTGAATGGGCCTGCTGGTTAAAGCATCTGATCTTATGTGCGTCTTAAATATCGTTTCGAGCTCGGCAACTCGGAATGGTTTGTGTAGTATTGCTACGACAGACAGTCCAAGAGAAGAGGCGAGCGCTTCAGCAGTTTCCAGAACGCGTGTGTCTGCGCCACTCATTAATATAATGCGGTTTTTGAACGGTGCCTTCGCAAGTATTCTCAACAGCTCTACACCATCTATGTCAGGCATCATCAGATCTATCATGAGAAGCTGTATTTGGGGATTCAGCATGGCCATAAAATCAGCGACAGTTTGGGTAGCAGTGCACGTCAAATTCATGCCGTCTGCAACGGCAGTAATAAGCTCAGCGATGTCACTGTCGTCATCTATTACCAATATTTGTGTGGCGGGTTTCTTTGCAAGCATGATCTATTTTCCTACTATCCCATCACACGACGAACCATATCGACAAACTCTTTTCTCTGATAGGGCTTGTTCAGTAATGGTGCATCTATTTTCATCCCACTTTTCTCAGACAGGGCATCCGAGGTAAATCCAGAGGAGTATATGATCTTAATACTAGGCTTTAATTGTTGTGCTCTGGCAGCGAGTTGCACACCGTTCATACCCCCAGGCATGATGATATCCGTAATGAGGAGATCAATGTTCCCTTCATGCGCAATAATGGCGAGGGCACTAGGGCCATCGGTGGCATGTAGAACCCGGTAGCCCATATCCTCAAGGTAAACGACGGCAACTTCTAATAAATCAACTTCATCGTCTACGATTAAGACCGTCTCACCACCATTGCTATGAGTCTTGGAAACGGCTTTATCTATTGCCGGAACGTCTGGGTAGACGCCTTCTGCAATGGGTAAATAGAGTGATATGGTTGTGCCGTGTTCCAATTCGCTATAAATGTTGATCAAACCACCGGATTGTTTAACAAAGCCATACACCATGGATAAGCCCAGTCCAGTCCCTTTACCGCGTGGCTTTGTTGTAAAAAACGGTTCAAATACCTTTGCCATCGTCTCTTTCGACATACCGCACCCCATATCGGACACTGCGATCCGTACATAACGCCCTGGTTTTAATTCTTTCGTACGAACCGGCAAGTCACATTTTGCTAGGGTCTTGAGTTCTGTCGTAATGGTGATTGGGCCACCGTTGGCCATGGCATCTCGTGCGTTAACAATTAAGTTGAGAAGTGCGTTCTCGAATCCTGCCGTATCCACAAAAACTGCAGGGATAGATTCTCCTAATTTTGTCGTGATGGTAATCTCTGGCCCCAATGCTCGAGAGGCCATCTCAATCGTACTCTGAATGACATTTTCCACTGATGTTGGGACGGGGTGTAATTTCTGTAGTCTTGAGAATGTCAGCAACCGTTTGGTGAGTTCTCCTCCACGTGTTGCGGCTTTTTGTATGGTCTGTACTCTATGAATGGCGGCTTCGTTTCCTACAACCAAGCGTTCAAGTAGATCGAGATTGCCTATGATCACGCTGAGTAAATTGTTAAAATCGTGTGCCACACCACCGGTGAGTTGTCCTATGGCTTCCATTTTTTGGCTCTGACGCAGCTGCTCTTCAACTCGCTTACGATCAGAAACCCCGCTATTGAGTAAAAATAACCCAAAAGATAAGATTGTCATACTTAAAAAAACTTGCAAGGGTAACAACAGAAAAGTTCGAATGGAAGTATCGTTGGCTTGCTTTTGATTTTTAGCCAGGAATGCCTCTTCTTTTGTCACCAATTCGGTGATCAGCGCAGTCATGGCATCCGAGAGTGCAATGCCTTTACCCGAAGCAATCATTTTTTGAGCATAGGGTAAGCCATGCTGTTTGGCTGCTATAATGGTCTCATCTTCCCAGTTATTTCTTTGAGTAATAATTTCCTCTATTCTGGTAATGTGCCGTTGCTCAGGAGTATCATCAGGTATCAGAATATCAATATCTGTTATATCCTGTTTTACCATAGCCTTGGTTTCTGCTCTATTGTTTAGTAGTTTCTCATCTCCGGTGATGATGTAGCCACGCTGCCCATCCTGAAGGACGGCCAGATGGCCGAGCAGTTCATTCGACTCAGTCAAAATTTTCTGTGTATGTGCGACCCGTTTAATATTGTCTTGCAGTAATAGGGTAAAACGATAAGATTCTGCCGCTGTGCCTAATAGCATTACGATGCCAACTATGAAGACGATGGTGGTTAACCTATCTAAAGACCATCCAATTTTATATTCGTTGTTAATCAGTATCAGCAGTGCTGTTCCTAAAAAAATGCATCCTACTGCTGTGTGAATGGCCATGCCAGCGTCGTTCCAAAATTGAATGCCGAACATGATATGTGAAATATGGCTTAACAGTGTCAATCCGCTCACGATAAGTACCCCAGTACTCATGGTGGCAATGATAGGCAAGCGCAAACTGGATGAGATGTTGGATCCAATCAGTAATGCTATCCCAAGCAATATAAAGCAAAATGCGCTAGCAGCCCCCATACGGCCTGGTATCATATTTACTGAATCAGTTTTATCCCTAAACAACCATTGATCAATACCCAGGTCCCAACCAAATAAATCCTCACCCAGCGTCAGGGTCGATAACATGATGACTACTATTGACATGAGAATGATGGAGACTCGGGATATTTTCCCCATGCTGTCTCGTAATAAAAGCGCCATCGCTAAGCCGGATAGCAACATCGATAGTGCCGTATTGGCTTTCATTGTCACAAGGCCAGGGAAAACACTTTTCAGCACTTGAATGTTCAGTGCCCAGCCGATAAGCACGGCGACACCTAGTGCTGCAACCAGTAAAGACAGTAACACCCCTGTTTTGCGAGATAGGAGAATTTGACGGATAGTGGATGACATGATATTCCCAGACGATAAATGTATATCCTATGAGTATAGGTGTCATTGGGAATGATAGGTGAATATATCTTGATATAATCAGAAAAAATTATAATCGATTATACTTGTTGGATTTGATTCCCCCCTTTATAAAAGGGGGGTTAGGGGGGATTTTTATTCGGTGGATTTACTGAGGCTGAACGATTACCAAAGATTAATAGGAGTAATCGGATAGTTATGAATCTTAACTATTGAAGTCTCTTAAAAACAATATCCCGCTAGGCCCCTGGCTCCCGAATCAACAACATACGTTTTTGCTGCTCACCAACCGTAGCAGGCAGCGTTACAAAATGCATTTGCTCATCCTGACGATGGGAATGTAGAGACAGGCTTTGGTGCAGGGCTTGTAAATGCTCTTGATAAGGCAACACTTCTCGATAAAGGGTTACCAGGGGCAACGTATTTTCTGCGGCCTCCTCCCGAATGGTTCCCACCCATAAAGGAACCCCAGCGTGTGTTTGGTGGTCGGATTGCCAAAGTTGTAACACAAGGCGACTCGAGGGCGACAAAACCTTGGCCATGGTGAGCATCGGCAGTCTATCCCGATGAAATTTCGGCATGACGGGAAATTCATTGGGGGTTGGATCTTTAGAGAGCAGAATGAGCGCCGTCTTTGGCGTTAGTTTGGGCAGCGGGACCCAACCGGCTGCTATTAAATCTTGATGAATCTCATCCAAGGTACCCAACCATTGCACGTCGAACAGGGTAGCCTTACGTTTAAAGGCGCCCTGACGGTGGTTAAGGTCTAAACCAAATGCCTCGCCTTTCCACCATTGCGCCACGACCAAGGGTGTGACTTGCCATTCGCGATGTAAATGTTCACGGTGAATTTCATAATATTTCCAGTTGTAGGCTGTGGTAAAGACGAGCAGCAGCAGGGTTGCCCACAGCATAAAGTGATGTACAGGTCGGGTACCATAGCCAAAATGCCGAAACACAATCCAGCCAGCACTTAGGCAGGCCGCGGCAAGTGCCCAGCTGCCGAGTATGTCGGTAAACCAGTGTTGGCCAAGATAAACGCGCGAAAAGGCAATTAATAAGATAATAGGGGTCGCAAGGGTCCAGGGTATCCAGCGGTGTTTTTTAGGGAGATAGTGACGAATGAAGAGTGCCATAAAGCCGAAGAAAATGGCAGAAACCAGCGCGTGTCCGCTGGGGAATGAATTTTCGGTAGAGGCGTACACCAGCCCATAGGGGCGTGGATTGGGTATCTCGTGCTTGATGAGATAGGTGATGCCGCCGCCTAATCCCATAGTCCCCAACCAGCAGAGTGCCGCAACCACTTGCCGCTTCCAGAATAAAAGGACACCAATGATCGCAACCACAGGTAGTAAAACGAGGGGTTCTCCTAGGTTAGTCAGCGCGGCAAGGTAATCTACCACCTTGTCGGAATACAATGCCCGCAATGCTTGGTAGATGGGCTCATTCCAACTGCTAAGACCCGTGTTGTGGATAACCTGGTGTGTGAGCACCCAAAAAGCATAAGCGGCGAATAGGCAGACAAAGCCCAGCCCCAGCTGCCCGGAAACCACTATCTTGCCCGTCCGCTTGCTGACTTTACGATAAGTCAGAATATCCCTTAGCCAGACCAAGTGGTTGGTTTTGCGCCAACGAGACCACAGACGATGAAACAGACGGTTGGCGCGGTTGGTCAAATAAATGAGCAGGCGGAGCACAACGTTGTACAGTAGCCACAGACAGAAAAGCAGGAGCAACAGCAGCAAGGCGACGCGGCTGGCGGTTTCCGGGGTCAGGGTACCCAAAGAAACACCGATCAACATCCCCGGTAAGGTGTAGATGGGTGCCCAAGCAATGGCTGAGAGAATATTAAAAAAGAGAAATTGCCTAGGTGTCATATCCATCATCCCCGCAATCACGGGAATCATGGGACGGACGGGACCGATAAAACGACCAAAGATAATACTTTTGCCACCGTGTTTTGCGAAGAACCGCTCGCCGCGGGCCAGCCAGCGCGGGTATTGTCGGAAGGGCCATACATTGCGTAAGGCTTGATGGTAATGGTGTCCCACCCAATAGCTGATGCCGTCACCGGCGATGGCACCCAGGACGGCCCAGGTCATGGTCTGAAAGCCTGGTAAGATGCCGTTACCAATCATGACGCCGATGGCAGTCATCATAACCACTCCCGGGACTACCAGGCCGATGACGACCAGAGATTCCGACAAAGAAATGAGAAAAACAACGATTCCTGCCCATGTGGGGTGCAGTGAAATCCAATCTAAAATGGGTTGAATTGATTCGTGTGCCATGTTACCGTGAATTGCGTTCGTTAAATGTATCGCGTGCGCGATCGTGTTCTACGTATTCAATTATCATTATACCACACAGAGTTTTATGTCTGCCT
>Ga0207129_1143_pt1 | contig 10651 bp, 6 predicted proteins | sample Alteio_BWMinHeat_15_FD_153517 | JGI IMG/M metagenome (GOLD analysis project Ga0207129, IMG submission 153517) | Enriched cells from forest soil in Barre Woods Harvard Forest LTER site, Petersham, Massachusetts, United States -... | ecosystem: Environmental > Terrestrial > Soil > Temperate forest >... | reverse complement strand
ACAGGCATCCCCAGGCTGAGCATACAAAATCCAAGTGCTTGTACCAATTTTGCAGCTAAGGGAATGATTTCTACTCTCACATTTTTTTTATCATCAATCGCAGCTGTCAATCTTCCTATAAAATCAATAGTGCTAGAAATTGCCATACAGGAGAAAAGTGATATCAAAGAAGTGGTTGTTAATGCGAAATAGGCGCCAGCACCTAATGGTATAGAGCTTATTATGTTTTGAAGTCCTTCCAGTGCTAACCGGCTACGATTACTTAATAAACGATCTGATATACGCTCACCTAAGAACCGATTTACCATTACACAACTATCGTATTCTTCCATCGTACGGTGGTACCACGCTCTTTGGAATTTGATCTTCTCATCATCATCAAAATAAGCATTAAATAAATTATTAAAACCCATCGCCAATCTAGATATAGCCATTAGCCCAGCTGCCCAAGGTAATACAGAGTGAGACACACCAACCAGGTTTTGCGTATAAGACGCTAGCGTTGGCGTTGTAGCATCTACAAATGGCTCAATAAAAGCAGCGGCAGGAGGTACCATACATACGGAACTGGTTACAAATGCTAGTTGATGACTCAAAGAGGCGACTATTCTTGTTGTTGAACTTTGCATTTTTTATGTCCCGCTAGATTTAGCTTGGATAAAAGTCTGCATTCTACCGATGAATAGCGCTTTATTCAAGCTAATATCAATCTTTTCAGTTCAAGTTATCTGCTTAAGAGATTATTTCAAAAACTCCTATGAGGTCTACCCCGTCATCGCCGAGACGACCACCATACCATTGAGAAAAATACACCCTTGCAGCGATATGGCACTTTGGACAATACCAATCAAGATATCCTTTTTGATCTAGATTTTTGGCTATTGCTTCCATTAAAATTGCCGATGAATGATCCTGGGATAAACTAGATGAAGAACTATCTTCTCTAAAATTAATCTGTTTGAATAAAATTTCTTGCCCACAAGCGGGACATGTATAGATTGTATAAATAGATCTGGCTATATTGTCTATTATGAGGCTGCTGAAAGCGGTCTCGGTAAAACGATCTTTAGCCTCTGCGTATATAATATTCATAGTCTGAGTAGCTTAATTTCATTGATAGTGCAGCATACTGCGCTGTTGACTTTAACATAAATATATCATTGGTTACAATAAACGCTAATAAAATATGAAAACTAAAAAAAGTTAGGGCGTATGTATCCTGAAATCCATATTATCCTTTTAACCAAATCAAAATACTTTTGACTAAAAGAGCTCCTAACAATGTAATCGATAGTTTATCATAGCGAGTAGCAGTCCGTCTAAATCGTTTTACCTGATTAATAAACGTTCAAAAAAATTTTCTTTATCGATGTGTTTGTCATGAGGCATGAGGTATCTATTCAAGATCTTTTTATATGCTTTATGCAGGGTTGCTAAAAAATAATATAGAATAATTTAATTTGCCTATATACTGTCTTACTTGATTATTATTTTTAAAAAAAGAGGAGTATTATATGTTTGGTGGACAAAATAAGGGCTATCCGATAGCAGAGAAAAAAGGGGCTACTGATCATGTTACAAGTTCTAGCGATATCCCTGTTGTTAAGAACAAAAAGGACGACTACCGATCAGAGAATCTAGCTGCCTTCATGGAGTTTGATTGGGTGCAACAGTCCATTCCCGATATTAAGAATCGAAAGATAATAGCAGATCAATGCCTATTTTTGTCTTTAGAACCAAGGCATTTTAAGTATCTGTTCATGAATTTTGAAAAAAATTATCCTAATATCGATTCTTTAATTGTTGGTGGCTCTCTCGAGCTTGAAGAGGCAATGAGTTTTTCTTACAGTTTTTATTATTTTTTGTTGAGGGAACCGATGCTCGGAGAAATGATAACGAGGATGAAAACAGAAGAGGTAAAACAGTTAGGTCATTGTTCTGATGAGCAGTTTCTTGCTTTAGGATTCAAGCGTACTCTAGCTATGGATACTGATCTGAAAAATAGTTGGTTCATGGGAAAAGTAATAGAAGGTGCTATACGGATTAATGCTGTCTTGGGCGAGGAAAATAAGGAAAAGTTAGAAGAGGAATTACGCATCGCGCTATTACTTAATAATCAGAAATATATAGAGGAAATGCTTAAGCAAAAACAGTATTCTATTGATATGATCAACCGAATGTTTAAGAAAATTAGGGAACAAGAAAGCGAACAATCGAAGACTTCTAGCGCCTTTTCTTTTTTTAATACTCAGTCTAAATCCAGCAGCCATAGATTATTGAATACGCTGCGCGAAAGTGCGTTTCAAAAATTAAAAGATCAAATAATCGAAATGATCGAGACGAATGACGATACCGATGATGATATTGATGATGATACAGCAGAAAAGATGAAGGATATACTCAAAACAGCAGGTAACCTACCGATTTTTAATGAAGCGTACTTTGAGCACAAACCTGAACTGATTAGAGAAATCAATGTTTGGTTAGCAGAAAAAATTAAAATCGTTGCTGAAGCCAAGCCTGAAAAGCCAGCTGATTTGTCTGCTCTCTCCCCTGCTACAGTTAGACCATCTTAGGATGGCATTTGCAACATGATCTACTAGCCCCGACTTCACGAACACCCCGCTAAGAGAGTAAAATTCTCTAACGTGAGGTGTTCGTGAAGTTGGGGCTAGATCATGTCTGTTGTGATGCCATTCTACCGTCTAAAATCCACTTTGCTCAATTAATACTTTTTTTACTTTATACAAAATGCGAGAAGCATATGAACGAGATTGAGTCTTCAAGATGACAGTACCTCGTAATACTTGCCCAAATACAGGCTGTACCGTAGGCTGAAGGATGACACGATACGTTGAATCTAACGGAACATATTTTCCTTCTTCTGTACTATAAGTTGGAATTTCTCCGCCTAGCTCGCTTGCGTTATAACAGGATGTATTAACCACCATATTTTCGGCTTTAGTCGGTTCCTTTATTTCCTCTGAGTAATCACAAGAAAATTCATTTGAATTTAACATTTCAACCGTTGTTAATTTAACGGGGACGGTACCGTAGCTTAAATCATGCGGATAAAAATGCCCTTTTATTCCTTTTGTTAATAATCCAATATCCGTTTGATTGGCAAATGCTTCTACGTAAGCGCTGGCGGGTATGACCACATCACCTAACCATTCATTTTTCATTACATAATTACCTTTAGCTAGACCTGGAGCTACATCAATCACAATACTACTAAAAGGCACTGATAATGTTAATTTGTTATATTCTTCATATAATTTTTTATACTTTGCTTCTTCTTTGCCAATAGCAGAACGCAATACATCTTTTGTATGAACATAAGAGGGATCAATTGAAGCGCGGCGCAATTCTGTAATCGATTCATTATAGTCTAAATAAGAAGAAATCAAAGCATGATTGAGCTTATCAGAAGATAAAACAATAATGGGCTGATTAGCTCCAATCAAAGCACCCACTATCGGCGGATTACTTTCCACTATGCTTTCCTCGGGCGCAACAAGAAAACGATGTTTATAGCTCATCGTTGCGGGTAACTCAATACTTTGTGAAATCGGGAGAAAAAAAGCAATGACCATCATGCTTGCTACTGTGCTTGTGACTATTGTGTTGGTATTTAAAATAAATTTATCACGACAAACGAGCCATAATCTTATTTCATGAATAAAAGGACCTAGAATAAAATAGTATAATTCTATAATAAATAAGATGATGCCGACGGCTTTAACCATAAAATGATACACTAATAAAGCGATACCGATGTACAAAGATAAGCGATAAAGCCAAGTCGTGATGGCATAACTAACGAGTAAATAATGTAATTTTTTTGAAAAATATTCCGGTGGTGGATCATCCCAGCCAAAAAGTGTTCTACGAATTGCCCAGCGAGCCAATGCAAATGAACGAGGTTGCAAGTTGGGCATTTTTAAAAAATCAGCTAGCACATAATAGCCATCAAAACGCATGAAAGGACTAACGTTTACCAACAAACTAGCGATCCAATTGACTGCGACTACGATATAACAAATCGTTTGTAATGTAGGATTATTTGAATTAGCCCATATTAATGCGGCAATAATTGCAATATAAGTTTCAATCCACATGCCGGCCAGTGCAATGCGCATGCGTTGTTTACTATTTAAAGACCAACTGAGCGTGGTATCCGTATAGAGCACAGGAAAAAAAACTAGAAATGCGACGCCCAGTGTAGGTACGGGCACACCATAACTTCTGCACATATAGGCATGGGCAAGTTCGTGAAATAATTTACAGATCACAAATACAATCATGTAAAGAAAAAATCCCTGCCATGAAATGATGGTATGAAAGGCATGTGTGAATTCTTCCCATTGAACATTAATCTGATAGATCGCCACAATGCCTAAAATACACATGAAATAAAATAGATATCGATTAAATATGACACCAGCCACTGCCTTTGTACGCACTAAAAATCGATCGGGATGAATTAATGGAATGCGGAAAAAAAGATAATAATTAATAATTAAATGTAGGATATTGTCATTGCGAAACAGCTGTTGTTCTTTTGCTGTGCTGTATATTTGATAACTCGATAATTTAAATAAAAAATTACGGGATAAAAATTTTATTAAACTTTCAATATCAGATGCATCGATATGCAATGTGGTTTCTGAATTAACCGCTTCTATGATTTTCAAAGGATTATTTAAATCCCAACGAATTAATATTTCGTGTTCTACCCAGCCAATGATAAAAAATTTATTTCGGCCTGCATCATAAATTAACCATTGTGGTTTTCCATCTAAATCATAATCACTAAATGAAATAGTTAAACCTTTTCTCAATTCAGGTAATTGCGACGGTTTTTCTGTCTGAGTAGGTTCGGTCATTTTTATATTCCAAAATCTTCTCGAAGTGTTTGTAATGGTTTTCTCAGTAAATAATATATAAAGGGCACATAACGGCCGTAGACCTTCACTGTCCCTTCTGAACCAATTTGTGGTATATCATTCATGCTTATAAATTCCGCATTCAATTGATAAGACAAAATGCGATTAGGCATAATTTTAGCGTTATATCCCAAAATGGTGACTTTGATCAGCATAGGATTTAATGTGCCGTATAAAAAGAATTCGCCTGAGGCACCTTTTTGCAATTTAATGCTATCGGCAACCGGTAAATTAATTTTTAACGCCACTTTTTTTGGATTGGCTACCACTAAAATACGTTCACCTGCATGAACAGGCTGACCTATCCATTGATCTTTATTATCAAAAATAACAATACCATCGATAGGGCTTCGTATATCGGCTTTTTGTAGCATCGTTTTAGTATAATCTAGATTTGCCTGGTCCACAGCTAATTGAGCTTGCAGAATAGGAATCTCTGCATTACTTTCACTTTTTGTAAAACTTTCGTTGATCACAGAGCGTAATTTTGCTTTTGTGAGCAAGACATCTTTTTCATTCACATCAAAATTTGACTGCAAATCTGTTTTATCCATACTAAATAATAATTGCCCTGTCGTAATCACATTCCCCGGGTTCACGGAAATAGATTTTATGATGCCTTCCATGGGTGCATTCATCATGACGGGATCTGCGGGAATGACAATCCCAGTTCCTAACACAGACAAGCGTGTAGGAAATAATAAAATACCCATCACTGCAATGAGTAATCCAACAAAATAAGGACGTTTCTTGACGTGTTTTAATATTGAAAAATTTGCAGATTGTGTGAGTGTATTCCAAGTATATTGATAACTTGAAATTAACCAAGACAACATTTTAATTTCATCCGCTGTAAATGGTGTCTCACGAAAAAAAAGTAACCCACCTGAAATTTGATTATTTTTATCGAGTAAAGGACACCATAATAAATGGGGTGGCAAAATCTCTGGCCAATGCTGAGTGAAATCCACCCAATCTGGACTTTCCTTATCAATCACTTGCATTTTTTTTGTATTAGATTTTTCAAGGGTATGATTAATAAATCGTTTAATCCACTGATTCACAGGTGCATGCACATCAATCTCTGCTGTTCCTGATTGCATGATGAGCGAAGTGCCAATAATTTCATTTTTTTGCCAAATATACGCTGTGTGATACGAGATCAAACGATGTGTTTCATTAATACTGAAAAAAGCAAACTCGCGCAAACTGCTTAGCTTTCTGATTTCATCATCTAAAACTAACAGCGTTGCAATTCCTTCGACTTGTGCTTGTATATTTTCCTTTTGTTCCATATTTAGTTACCCGTATTTTTTACCACTTTTTTATTATCAGGATTTTCTGGAAAAATAGCCTGTCCACTCATACCTGGTAATAATGTTGGATCTTCTGTACTAATCTGACCGGTGATTTTTATAGTTTGGCTGACGCTATCAATTTCTGGGTCAATACGCACTATTTTTACATCAATTTTTTTGTTCAATTCATTGAGCTGTACAAAAAAATCAGACCCCACTTTTAACCATGATAACCAACTTGATGGTACTTCAATTTTAAACTCCAAATTTTCTGTTCCAATAATTTTAATCAGAGGATCACCCGGTTTAACAGATTCAAGCGGATGCACCATCATTTCTGCAACAGCGCCATTAAACGGTGCTGTGATCACACATTTATCAACAACGGCTTTTAATTTTTGGACTTCAGCTTGTGCAATTTGCGCATCGGATTGCGCTTTGATAAATTCTAATTGACTGATAGATCCATAAGATTTCAGTTTGATAGCGCTGTTATCTGCTTGGGTTGCCGCATTAGCTTCGGCTTGTGCTTTTTGTAATTCAGATTCTTGTATACGACAATCAAGCGTTAATAAAATGTCTCCTTTTTTAAAAAAATTGCCCTCTTTCACATTTAATTTATCAATGCTCGCCGCTGTTTCACTAGAGTAGGTCACTTGTTGGCTCGGCGTAATCACAACATATTCAGGCGTTGATGCAGGGGTGGTTACATTAGCGACGCTTCCTAATGCAGGTGGCAATTCAAGTTTGTCTGCCATGCTTTGCGATGGAAATGAAAGTATGCCAAACAGCATAGAACGAATGATGGTCGCCCCATATTTCTTGGTAAAATAGAGTATTTTTATGGGTGCAAATAAAAACATACTTAAGCTCCTGCTATATTTATCAAAATTAAATGTAATATTTTCATATTATGCTAACCATTTTATACTGCGCGTATTTCTAACCCAGGATGACGAATCATATTTTTTTGATATAGAATTTTTCATTTGATTCGCTTCATTCATAGTGTTAAATCGGCCGATGGTTAGTACATACCAATCTTTGCCATGGTTTGTTGTTTTTCCTATCATGTATTTTTCTTTAAGGGCGATCGCCACATCTTTAACATCCGGTAATGCATAGCTGCCAAATATTTGAATGGTATATTTTTCCATGGCAACCGGTGACGCAGTCAGTGGTTTTATTTGAGGGAATGGTTCAGGAATTTTTTCTTTTTCTTGGTTTATTTCAACGATAAATTTTTTAGTTTCTATCATTTTTTTATTTTGAATAGAATGGGGCTGTGAAATAGGTGTTGGAAATAGAATGGCATATTGATGATTAATAAATTCATTAAAATTGAGTGTATTTTCTAATATAAAATTTTGTTTAATTAATTTTGTCAGTTCTGGAATGGATTGTGTTTCCATATCAATGGTAAGAAGATCAGAGCCTGTTGATAAATATAATTCACCTAAAGCAGTTGATAAGTCTGACATGAGTAATTGCTCATCCATCTTAGTCGTAATCGCATTCAGTTCTGCCAAAATCACTTGTTGATCACTGGCAGTCGATGCAATTTCTCGATTTTTATTTAAAGTGAAAAGTGCTTCTGCATTCAGTGTTTGTTTATGCGCTAGTTGATATTCGTTACTGATGGAACGGTAGTGCCAATACGCATAACGTGTCTCTGTTAGCACGGTGATAGTCAATGCCATTCGTTTTAATTCTTCATATTTAACACCTAATTTTGCAGCATCATAATTGGCTGGCAAAGAAGCTAAATTTAATAAATTCCATGCAAGGTCAATAGAACGATCCATCCATCTATTATTAATTAAATACTGATTACTATCATAGTTCCAACCATAATTTAACGTGATACCGGGCAGGGCCTGTATGAGTGCGAGCTTTACGCCTAATTCAGCCACACGTTTTTGATATTCTTGCCCTCGAAGTTCGGGTCTTTTAACCAAAGTGATCGCATCGAGTTTATTAAAATCAATTTTCTCTATTTTTTGCAATGAAAATAATGAGGCGGGTGGTGGCGCCAATATTAAATTCTGATCTGATGGTAAATTTAATAAGTGATATAAATCTAACATGGCTTTATGATATTTATAGCCAAGCTGCACAAGTCGACGATTACCTTCTAAGATCGCTGCTTGAAATTTTAAAATATTTTCCTGTGGAATCGTTTTATCTTGCAACGCAACCTCTAGATGCTTTTTAGATTTTTCAAGCAATTGATCGAATTGATTAGTTTCATTTAAAAGCTGTTGTGCATTGTAAGCTTCCCAATAAGCAATTAATACATCTTGCACTAATTTTTGCTCTTGTTTGCGTGATTCTTCTTGTGCAATCAAGATGCGCTCACTTTGTTGTTGGGCGCGCACATAGCCCAAACCAAAGTCTAAAATATTCCAGCTTAAGGCGACACGTGCGGTGCGTAATGTATTCGGGGTTGAGTTTAATACGTCAGTAGGTACACCTTGTGAAGTCACGCCATAGCTCGACATTTGATTATCGCGAGTATACAAAGAACCGGTTGCATTTAACGCAGGAAACATCGTAAATTCAGCCACACGCAATTGGCCTGCTTGTAATGCAAGGTTGGCTAACTTGATTCGGTAATCGAGATTGTATTTAAGAGCGCGTGCAAGCGCTTCATAATAATCGATATGTTTTGTGATATTTTTTTGTGGAGTAAAAAGCTCATATACATCGGTTTTTGCTTGCTCGTATCGTTCATTCACAGCAAGAGGACTTTGTTTAACAGCACAGGCAGTCAACAATAATAATACACTACAAATTAATACATTCTTTGTCATTTAGCATGCCCTTGCCTTGCATTTTTCAAAGGTTTGCAATACTCGTATTTCACATTTTTATTTATTACTTTCAACAACATCCTAAGCTCCCTGCCTCAGAAGATTACCATTGATCAGCCAGTTATACAATAGTTACACAAGTATTTAGAACTCTATCTTTTTCATTCTATTCCCTATTCTGTTTTTGAAAGGTTTCAGCCCTGATAAATAGATATTTTTTTTACAAAATTCAATGGGTTGTGTTTTTAATACTATGCCCAAGACACTAAGCGAAAAATATTTTTAAGGTTATGCAAAAATTGTACAATTTTGCCAGATTTATGTTCTATACTCTATAAAGCAAGATAGGAGAGTAACAGGGATGATAAGTCCGTGGTTGCTTTGTTGTATTAAGCGGTGGGGGTAGTGCGTTTATGCAAGAAGGTAAGAAACCAAGAAAAGGTCGCAAAAAGTTTGTTGGAACGAAACACGTCTTAGAACCTCGAATGGTTTACGATGCGAGCCTGGGTGCGCATCATCATGCCCCCGGACATGAAAATGATCTCACACGCCATGGCCCAGATCAAAACGCTAGAGCTGAGAAGGTTCAAAAAAATGCGAGTGCGGAAACGGCTAAGCATGCAACAGCTAATCCAAATGCAACGCACGATCACTCCTCTACACAAGAAAAGTCTAGCAATTTAAAGCTTTATGAATTTCATTCTTTTACAAAAGCACCTGTCGAACTCGTTTTTATTGATTCAACCATAGAAAACCCTCAAGAATTGTTGCAAGGTATCTCAGCCAATGCGCATGTTTATTTTATAAATTCACAACAAGATGGTATTGCGCAAATCAATGCAATTATCCAATCTGAAAAAGCGCCTATTTCAGGTGTTTATATTTTATCGCATGGCTCTAGTGGCTCATTAGAATTAGGGAACACGGATTTAACCGAGAAAAATTTAAGTTCTTATGCGAGTGAAATTGCTTCTTGGAAATCGCATATGACCTCTAAGGCCAGTATTTTATTATATGGTTGTGATGTGGCAGGAGGCGCTTTAGGTGAGCAATTTGTAACAGATCTCAGCCAAATTGCGGGCGTCAGTATTGCTGCGGCCACCGGTGAGGTCGGTAGTGCTGCTTTAGGTGGTAGCTGGAATCTGGAATATGATAGCGGTGTAGTTCATCTCAATGCATCGGATGTGTTTGATGGCACGGCATTAACAAATTATTCCTACTTACTAGGGCAACCGGTTCTTGATTTAAATGGCCCAATCACACAGACACTGACTGTTTCAGATAATTTTGCTTCAGGGACTTATACGGGTGGAACAACCAATATCAGCTCGACGATGTGGACCTCAGCATGGCAAGAGTTTGATACCTCTTATAATCGTGCATTTAATCCAGGCGGTTCATCCAATAATCCAGATGATCCGACTGGCGGAAATATTGTTATTCCTGGGGTTGCAACGGGTGGAACAGTCACCGGATTAGGCTCGGGATATGAACTTGCATTTTTAGGACATGCATTTCAAACAGGTGATTCGATTCAGCGATCTGTCAATCTACAATCTTATACTTCAGCGACCGTATCTTTAACGTATAG
>Ga0207129_1141_pt1 | contig 10692 bp, 8 predicted proteins | sample Alteio_BWMinHeat_15_FD_153517 | JGI IMG/M metagenome (GOLD analysis project Ga0207129, IMG submission 153517) | Enriched cells from forest soil in Barre Woods Harvard Forest LTER site, Petersham, Massachusetts, United States -... | ecosystem: Environmental > Terrestrial > Soil > Temperate forest >... | reverse complement strand
TCGTCGCCGATCAAACCATGTGCCCCACGCCCGCGAAAGCAATAGCTACCACCTTATTGAATATAATCGATACTCCCCACTGGGGCACCTATCACTATTGCGGCCAACAACCCACGACCTGGTATGACTTTGCCACCCTGATTGTACAATACGCAAAAGAGCAAATTCCCTTGCAAGTTAAACAAATAATACCCATCACCACCCCAGAATTTCCAACACCTGCAAAAAGACCCGCGTATTCTGTGCTAGACTGCACTCAATTCGAAAAAACGTTTAAAATGAACCGCCCTCATTGGCAAACAGGATTAAAAGATGTCATCAACGCATTATCAACCGCATAAAATTTTGATCACCGGCGGTGCCGGTTTTATAGGCGCAAATTTTATTCGCTATTTATTAGCGCATGACCCTCACGTTATTATTTTTAATTTGGATGCGCTAACCTATGCCGGCTCACCTCATAATCTAGATCAATTACCTGATCCCAAACGACATACTTTTATTCAAGGCAATATTTGCGATGCCCCCCTCGTCCGTGATCTTTTGCAACGCCACGAAATAGACACCATCATCCATTTCGCCGCAGAAAGCCACGTAGATCGCTCCATTCAAGGCCCTGCACCTTTTATTCAAACCAACGTGGTAGGGACTTTCACCTTACTCGAAGCCGCTAAACAATATTGGCAAACACAAAAAAAATGGAATCATACCCAATGCCGCTTTCATCACGTTTCCACTGATGAAGTCTACGGCACCCTCACTGCAATCGATCCTCCTTTTACCGAAAAAACCCCTTACGCTCCTAATTCGCCTTATTCTGCATCCAAAGCAGGATCCGATCATTTAGTCAGAGCCTATTTTCATACTTATCAACTCCCCGTTACCATGAGCAATTGCTCAAACAATTACGGCCCTTACCAACATCCTGAGAAATTGATTCCTACCATTATCCGCGCCTGTCAAACCCAACAACCCATTCCCCTGTATGGTGATGGTTCTAATATACGCGATTGGTTATACGTAGAAGATCACTGCAGTGGCATTGATTTGATTGTAAGACAAGGCCAGTTGGGTGAAACCTATAATATTGGTGGCTCTCATGAATTAAATAATATCACAGTCGCTCAATCGATATGTGCACTCATGGATACACTCTCTCCGCAATCAAAGCCTCATACGCATCTGATTCAATTTATCACTGATCGCCCTGGACATGATTGGCGATATGCAATTGATAGCTGTAAAATAGCGCGAGAATTAAATTGGCAGGCGAAGGTGATATTTAATGAAGGATTGGCAAAGACGATTCGATTTTATCTAGAATAAGAGGACCATTATCTCCATAAAATTGGCACCCCAGGTCGAAGACCTGACATCCATCTAGCCCTGGGTCAGCGCACGCTTTTCGTGTGCTGACCCAGGGTAACGAATCATCATACAACCAGCGCTGTAAGCGCGAAATACAAAAGAAATCAGGATAGGTTTGATGCAATCCCGGTTTTATTTTTTCTGTGTTATGGTCCCTTAACGTTGGGAGTCGTTTTTTTCTTTGCTTCGTCGAGCTGCTTGTCAGACGTTACAGGAACAGCCTCGCTGAATGTAGAGAGGGTTCGCAGTGGGCTTCTGCTAGAACTGATTCTTTGTCGAAGTGAGGGAGTTGTTGGTCTCACGCTAGCTTTGGACGAGGGGCTCGTGTTGCCAGTCCTATTAAACTGGATGTTGGTACTACTAGGCGAAGCACCAGTTGAAAGCGAAACCGTTTTTATTTCACTCTCAACCTCATGCGCTAAAGCAACCCTTTTTCTTTCTTTATTTAACTTTCTAGCAGTCAACGCAGAGCCTCCTAACACTAATAATCCACCTGCACCCGTGCCGATTCCCAGTGTCGTTGTAGAAAGTGCTGCAATACCCGCGCCCACCCCACTTGTAGCAAGAAAAGACACGCCTGCCACCACAACCCCACCTGCTAGGGCAATACCACCCGTCGCAGCAGTGGCTGCACCAATGACGATCGCTGCTAATACTATTTTGGATTTATGTGCTCTATATTTTCTAGGATCCTTAGGAACTTTTTTATTATAAGAAGCGACTCTTTTAAATAAAATAGGTATCCAAGCTTTCCAGGCACGAGGGGTTGCAGCGATTGAATCACTTTTAATGGCACCTGCACCTCTTGTACCTCCACCCACGCCCGCTTGAATAGGTACTTGGTTTGAACGGAGAACAGCACCTTCTACTGTATCTTTCTCGCATGTTTTTTGGTTTCTTATGAAATAACCTTTGATAGAGTCGATTAACGTTTGTTCTCGTGCTAACCCAGCACGGTCTTTGCCGCTTTTGCAGGTATCCATCACAGCTACAAATGGCTGTTTTTCAGTAGGATTATTAATTTGGTGTGCTTTATTTACAACATGCGCCATCCGAGTGATAACAGAAACTAATTCTAAATTACGATTTTCTTTATCCGGAAAAGGATTCCATCGAATCGCTGATAATTTTTTATAATCTTTAATTAATGCATTTAGTTCTTCAGAAATTTGTTTACTTGTCTGATCAATTTTGTTAAGAGACTTAGCTTCATTCACTGCTTGTTCAACCAACCAATCCGCACCCGTTGGTTTTCTAAAAGGATTCAGCCATCCCATCCAACCTTGGCCACTCAAACTTTTATTAAGCGGTATTTTCTTTCCCCATTTATTTAATGGAATATTTGCAGTATGAAATACAGTGTCTCCTGCGATTTTATTATTCGCCGCCACCGCTTTTCTTGTTTGAGAGACTAAATCTTGATCTTCACGCATGGGAGGGCTTAATAAAGTTAATGCTAACACATGTTTTGCACCCGTGAGTGTTTGTAATTGTTTAAGAGATTGAGTGGTAGCCGTGTCGCTCAACGTTGTGACAAAAGGCAATCGTTCAAGCAATCCTTTGGAGAGTAAATGTCCGGGAGAACCTGCATGATAATGTTTTTGTATAATCTCACCTGTTTCGTCTAACAAATATTCTTCTCCTCCATTTCGAAGCGCGGGAAGAAATTCTCTTAACTGGGTAGGTACAATTTGTCCTGCTAAAATATTGTTTGCGTATTTTTTAATAAGATATTGAATATGAGGCATTTGATTCTTGTACCAAGGGATATCCCATTTGTGCTCCGGTGGCCTAGTAAATAGACTAGCTAAATCTAGATATTGTGATTTTAATTCTGGAGAGAACCCCCCTCCTAAAGGGATATCTACTTGCGTAAAAGTCTCGCCATTGGTTGTCATTCGCGTCACTAGAGCCAAAGGCTTTTCGTCGAAATTACCGAAATCACGAACTTGCGCTAATCTTTCTATAATTTGAGATGGAGTTAATTGTTTTTCTTTTCCAGCAATCTTTATATGCTTTGAAAGTAGAGGAATTAAAGTTTGATGAATAAATAAAGCTAAATAAATTTCGCGTTTCCCCGTTGTGTCTTGCTTTTTCATGGTATTGTAAAATTTACTTGTCTCATTTTTAAGTTCGGTTTTAAATTCATGGGTTTGTTGTATACCATGTGATTCAAATAAATTCTGTGCAGCAGCAGCGTAGTTTATTCCTAAGGTAGCCCAATCATAGTAATCTTTGTCAGATGTTGGATGGGTATCTTGTTGAGTTGCATCGCGGAAAAGTACTTGAGTGCCTGCTAACGTTTTATATTCAGATTTTATGCCTTGACTACGATCTTTACGGATCCGAATAGCTGCCATAGCCTCGGTAAACTCTCCATCTTTTATCATTTTAGAAATTGATTTTGGGGGTGCTTTCTCTTCAATAACCTCTTCTTCTTTTTGATCAGATGAATTGAAGATATCATTCTGAATAGCATTAAATAATTCTGCTCTCTGTTCAGGTGTTTCAAGCAAAGCAGTTGAAGCTTGTCTCATTCCACTATGCATATCAACCTCTCCTATCAATATCTAATTTAATAATAAAATTAACCAATTGAGTATAAACGATTTACTATAAAATTCATCCCATACTTTCTCAAAGAGAAGACTATCGTTCAAACTATATTGGATTTACTCGGTTTTTGTATGATCACTTGTCACATAAATAATATTAAAAATGGGATCAAGCACAGCGGTTCCCGCTGACATTACGTGATGGGGGATTCTTAAGGAGGAGAATCGCGATTCTCCCCCTTTCGTTGCCAAGCATAAGCTTGTGCGTTGCGCAGCATATAAACAAGAAAGGAGTTCCCGCGCTTCTTAGCGGGAACTCCTGGATCAAGCATTATTTAGAGACTGTCAGTGAGGCGAGTTGAATGTCCAACCTATTAGGCCCAATGGCTTAACACCTTAAACAAGATCCATTTTCTCTCAAGCCAGTCTTATGCTAAGATCACCGTCTGTAATTAAAGGATAATCCCCAGGATCAACTGTATGCCCACCCAAATCACCAAAGCCATTTTCCCCGTGGCAGGCCTCGGCACCCGATTTTTACCCGCCACCAAAGCTAACCCAAAGGAAATGATGCCCATCGTGGATAAACCACTCATTCAATACGCAGTAGAAGACGCCCTAGCTGCCGGTATCACCGAATTGATTTTTGTCACTAGCAGCAGTAAACGCGCCATTGAGGATCATTTTGACTCTAATTTTGAATTAGAGTCCAGTTTATTAGAACGCGGTAAACACGATTTACTCGATATCGTGCAAGGCATTTTGCCCCCCGGCGTCTCTTGTATTTATATTCGTCAAAAATCACCCCAAGGACTTGGCCACGCCGTACTTTGCGCCAAACAGCTACTCTCCAATGAACCTTTTGCCGTCTTACTCGCCGACGATTTAATCGATGGCGGCAAACAATCCTGCTTACAACAAATGATTACTGTATTTCAACAAACACAAACCAGCCTCATTGCAGTAGAAAAAATTTCCAAAGAAGATACCCAAAAATACGGTGTCATTGATACAGAATTCCCCGAACAACCTATCATGCAAATTCGCGGCATCGTAGAAAAACCCGCTGCAGACGTTGCACCTTCCAATTTGGGTGTCGTAGGCCGGTACATTTTAACCCCTGCCATTTTTGATTTACTAGAACAAACCTCTCACGGTTCAGGTGGAGAAATTCAATTAACTGATGCAATTGCAAAATTATTAAAAAAAGAAGCCGTGAATGCCTTGCAATTCAAAGGCAAACGTTACGATTGCGGTAGTAAACTCGGCTATCTAGAAGCCACGATTGCCTACGCACTCAAACACCCCGAAGTCTCCGCTGATTTCCAGTTATTGCTCCGAGAATTCGCTGCATGCACCGTTTAACATCCACACGCTATCTGCCGTACTTGATTGCCGCATTACTCAGCGTATTGTGTTCAATTTGGATTAATAGCCGTGAAGTGGTGATCAACCCTGATGCCATTTGTTATCTGCAAAGTGCGGCCGCCTTCAAAGACGGTATTCATTTCGCTATGAATTTATGTGGCCAAGCAAAATGGCCTTTTTATTCTTTATTAATAGCTGGATTTGTTCATCTTACCCATTTTTCATACGAAATCTCTGCCTACCTACTCAACGGCTTTTTTTCATTAATAACCGTATTGGTTTTTATGAAAATTATCTCGGTGCTCACAGAAAAAACCCACTTAGAAAAACATAAAACAGTGCTTGTTTCGCTCGCCGCCGCCGTCATTTTATTGGCTCATCAATTCAATGCGGTTAAAACCTATATCATTCGCGATCATGGTTTTTGGGCATTTTATTTATTATCCCTCTTATTTTTAATTCAATATTTTCGCCGACATAAAAATAGTGATGCGATTGCCTGGAACTTGAGTATCATGATCGCTACCTTATTTCGAATTGAAGGCGCTATTTTTTTATTAGTGATACCCTGGATCGCTTGGTTTGATTATCAACAACCCTTATCCGCTCGATTCCGTTCTTTTTTAACATTAAATAGCATCAGCATTCTTGCTGCTGCTGTCGGCGCAAGTGTGCTCTTGTTTTATCATCCGCCCATCACAGGACGTCTTTACGAACTACAATTTCAACTTTTGCACGGATTGATCGTGCTTCAGCAAAATTTTCAACTCAAAACCATTGGCTTAACACAGGCTGTGCTCGGAGAAAGTGGGGCAAGAGATGCTGTTCCCGTGTTATTTATTACCTTATTAGTTTGGTACTGCATCAGCGTTATTACAAATTTATCGTGGATCTATAGTTTTTTAGTGTGTTATGCCTGGATTAAAAAATGTTTGATAACGGATCGCATGTCGCAATTAGCAATCTGGAGTTACGTGATTATTAATGTGGTTATCACCGCGATTTTTTTAGGCCAATCTCTGTTTCTTTCTAAACGCTATTTAATTGCGCTATCCTTGGTGCTGATGATCTGGGTTCCTTTTGCGCTGATGTCTTTAGTCCAATTATGGAAAAAACGAAAATGGCCTTTGTTACTCGTGCTTTTTTTCATATTACTTTCCGCCATAGGCGGTCTATTTAATTTTGGTTACTCCAAAAAATATATTCATGATGCAGGGCAGTGGCTGTCACAAAATGTACCTGCTCAAGCTATTTTATACAGCAATGATTTGCAGTTAATGTACTACTCACAGCATTTTGGCGATCAAATTTATACACAATACGAAGCCTATTCAAACGACAAACCACGCAACAAAAAATATGATTATTTAGCCTTGCGTACCGATCAAAAAGAATTACACTCTGCGACACATCTTAATAATGAAATATTGGTCCGAGTTTTTCAAAATAAACGCGGTGACCAGATCCAAATTTACAGGAGAGTTTCGTGAACATTACTGTTATAGGCGCCGGTTACGTTGGCTTAGTTACCGGCGCATGTTTTGCTGATTTAGGTAACCATGTTACCTGTATCGATGTTAATAAAGACAAAATTGCCAACCTTCAAAAAGGGATATTACCTATTTATGAACCGGGTCTTAAAACACTCGTTGATTTAAATGTAGCCGCAGGACGACTGCACTTTGTTACTTCACTTAACGAAATTTCTACTGAGCCTCAAGTTATTTTTATTGCCGTCGGTACGCCAAGCGACAAAGATGGATCAGCCAATATGCAATATGTTTTAGAAGCAGCACGCCAAATTGGCGCCCACATTCAAAATCATTGCGTCGTGGTTGATAAATCCACCGTGCCTGTGGGCGTTGCCGATCAAGTCAACCATGAAATCCAAACACAATTAACAAAACGCGGCTTAACTTTCGATTTTGATATGGTGAGTAATCCCGAATTTTTGCGCGAAGGCGCTGCGATTGATGATTTTATGAAGCCAGATCGCATTATTATTGGTTTAACTACAGATAAAGCAAAAACAATCATGCTTGATCTCTATACGCCCATTTTGCGTAATCCAGAAAAAATTTATTTCATGAGTGTCAAAGATGCTGAAATGACAAAATATGCGGCTAACGCGATGTTGGCAACCAAAATTTCTTTTATGAATGAAATGGCCGTCTTATGTGAACGTTTAAACGTCGATGTTGAAAATGTCCGTTTAGGCATTGGTTCTGATTCTCGCATTGGTAATTCATTTATTAACCCGGGATGTGGTTATGGCGGTTCTTGCTTTCCCAAAGATGTAAAAGCATTAATTAAAATCGCTGAAGATAATGGTGTAGATCCGCTCGTTCTAAAAGCAGTAGAGGCGCGTAACTTCCATCAAAAACAATGGCTGCCTAATAAAATTATTCAACTATTTGGCGAAGATCTTTCAAGTATTACCGTAGGTGTATGGGGATTGTCTTTTAAACCCGGCACAGATGATATGCGCGAAGCATCATCCTTGGTTTTATTAGAGCAGTTATTAGCTCGCAATGCCCGCGTTCAAGTCTATGATCCAGTGGCGATGCCCGTTGCGCGCGAGCTTGTGCCCACGGCTCATTTTGTAGAGCAACAATATGACGCATTAAAAAATGCCGACGCACTCGTGCTCGTCACAGAATGGAAGCCATTCTGCTTTCCAGACCTTGCCCTCATGAAAAAATTGATGCGTCAACCTATTATTTTAGATGGTCGCAATCAATATGATCCTAAACAAATGAGAGAAGCTGAATTTGATTATTATGGAATAGGTCGGTGAAGTTGTGATTCCAACCCGTTGAAATAATTAATAAAAGTAATAATTTCCAATCGGGTCCACTTATGTTATTATTTATGAACGTATTTTTAAAAAGCGGACACAGGAATGCTAAGACAAAGAACCTTAAAGAATGTTATTAAGGCAACAGGAATCACTCTACATGGTGGCGAGCGCGCCGAACTGATCTTAAGACCAGCCCCCGTCAATACCGGCATTATCTTTAGACGTGTGGACATTGTTCCCATCGTTGAAATACCTGCGCGTGCAGAATTTGTAGGTGATACCACGTTATCGACTTCTCTAGTAAAAAATGGCATACGAGTCGCAACAGTTGAACATTTGTTATCAGCGTTAGCCGGTATGGGGATTGATAATGCTTATGTTGATGTGAATGCTTCTGAAATTCCAATTATGGATGGCAGTGCAGCCCCCTTCGTATTCTTAGTACAGTCTGCAGGCATCCAAGAACAAAATGCGCCCAAGCGATTTATTCGTGTTAAGCGTAAAGTTGTTGTCAAAGACGGTGATAAGTGGGCTTGTTTTGAACCCTTCGAAGGTTTTAAAGTGACTTTCAGCATTGAGTTTAACCATCCTGTTTTTCTATCTCATAGCAAAGTAGCTACTTTAGATTTTTCTAGTACCTCGTATGTGAAGGAAGTAAGCCGTGCGCGTACCTTTGGCTTCATGGCTGATTTTGAACGATTACGTGCGATGAATTTGGCACGAGGGGCCACCTTGGATAATGCAGTCGCCATTGATGATTTCCGTGTATTAAATGAAGATGGCCTGCGTTATGAAGATGAATTTGTGAAACACAAAATTCTTGATGCGATCGGCGATCTTTACCTACTGGGCTCTAGCTTGATTGGTGCCTTCAATGGTCACAAATCAGGACATGCTTTAAATAATACGCTATTACGTAAATTGTTAGAGCAACAAGACGCGTGGGAGTATGTGACCTTTAATGATGAATCCACCACAGTTCCTATTTCTTATCTACGCCCGATGTTGGCATTTGAAGCGTAATTTATTTCCAAATGAAAACAAGAAATCAAATAGCAGATGCAACCTCAACGACTTCTTCGATAGATAATCGATTGAAACAGACAACTCAATCTGCCCCTCGAATGCGAAACCTGCAATCGGATAGACAGCCAAAGAAAGTTATTTATAGACTCGTTCCTCGCGATTTTTTTAATCCAAATAGAAATACAATTAATCCGATTATTATTGAATTTTTTAATGCGATAAAAAACCAAGATTCAGAATTAGTGAAATCTCTTTTAAAAAAGAACCGGACGTTAGCACATGCATGTCCAGATGCAGAGCAAATACTCGGTGTTGCGACTCACTTAAAAATAATTACCCCTTATCAGTATGCTTTTTTATTTGGAAATCTCACGATCTCGATGAGTATTTTTAAATGTCTCGGAAGTGAAAAGGCGCTTTTGCAAACTCAAGCATTGGGAGATGTTAAGGATATTTTGGAAAAAATAAAGGATAAAGACTTTCCTAAGTTGAGCGCAAATAAGCGTTAATTCTTGAGTGCTAACAATTCTCCGCAATTTTTACCAATGAAGCTTGAAGTTTTTTATCCGAAATTTTTTCAGCGGTATCCCTTAGCGTCCGTGCGCTCTTTTTAGAAAGCTTAGATTGAGGCTCCCGTCCCTTCGGAGTCACAGGCACATAGCTAGGCTTAACCTTGCAACAAATTGATTGAATCATTTTAAAATCATCATATTTTTTTAATTTAACAATCAACGCAGGAATATGAAAACGAAATCGCGTCATCCAATGAGGATTATCCGCAAATACGATCAACGATTTTCCAGAAAGGCTTGTAATAAAACAATGTTCTGATAAAGCAGAGTCGTGTTCTAAGCTTTGCTTGAGCCAATGATTCCATTGTTGAAGCTGGCTCACTCTGGCTGCGAGCTTCCCTAGCGCTTTACTATCGTGTTGTAGATATTGTGTAATCGAATATTTCATTAGCAGAGTATAAGCGTTATCTAATACCGTTGTCATCTTAGCTCTTCGCCGAGGGTTTTGATTGACTTTTCACTTAAATTAGGTGATGCTTCAACACTATTTTTCCCTACTTAATCAATGTGAAAGCCTATGATCTTAACTCGAATTTTTAATCTGCTATTTGGTAGTCGTAATCAACGTATTTTAAAGCGTATGTGGGGAGTGGTGGCGGAGGTAAACGCATTAGAGCCCCAAATGACGGCTCTTTCCGATACAGAGCTACAAAATAAAACAGCTGAGTTTAAAAACCGTATCCAACATGGCGAAACATTAGACAAAATATTACCAGAAGTATTTGCCGTTGCCAGAGAAGCAGGGCGGCGAGTGCTTAATATGCGCCATTTCGATGTGCAGTTACTCGGGGCAATGGTCCTGAATAATGGCAGTATCGCTGAAATGCGAACCGGCGAAGGTAAAACACTGGTCGCTACCTTGGCCGCTTATTTGAATGCACTCACAGGCAAAGGCGTGCATATCGTTACGGTCAATGATTATTTAGCGAAACGTGATTCCGAATGGATGGGTCCTTTGTATGCATTTTTAGGTTTGACTGTCGGCGTGATTGTGCCGAATATG
>Ga0207129_1132_pt2 | contig 10741 bp, 9 predicted proteins | sample Alteio_BWMinHeat_15_FD_153517 | JGI IMG/M metagenome (GOLD analysis project Ga0207129, IMG submission 153517) | Enriched cells from forest soil in Barre Woods Harvard Forest LTER site, Petersham, Massachusetts, United States -... | ecosystem: Environmental > Terrestrial > Soil > Temperate forest >... | reverse complement strand
CCGCCTATGAATTCGAGCACAAGGGGACGTTCAACCGCGTGCAGGGGCAGTATCAGCATTATGAAGAGCGAGATGGTGAATTAGGTGTGGCGCAAGGGGTGGGGCATTGCAAAGACCCGCATTTTGGTCCCTATACTTCATACCAAAAAGGGGATCATCGTGTGAGCTTAATCGGCGATACGCATCCGGTGTTCCATGGCAATGTGGTGAAGGCCATTGCTTCTGGTTTTCGCACCTATCCCAAAATTCTCGCGAGTTTGCAGCATAAATTAGGACAAAAGGGAGATCAAGCTGAATATCAAGCGTTTGCATTAGCCATGCAGGAGGCTTTTGCATCGCACGTGTTAAGCGTCACACGCCTGACTGAGACCATCGTTGAGCTCGTTATCCACGCGCCACAAGCTGTCAAACATTACCAGCCGGGGCAATTTTATCGTTTGCAAACACTGGCTATTACCCCTGCTGCTTGTGACAGAAAGCATGGCACGCTCACTTTTGTCATCCATGAAGACACCGTCGCAAGCAAGCAGATAGCGCGAGCGCAGCCCAATGAGCCGATTGCGCTGATGGGCCCAACAGGGGTGCGGGCAAAAATCCCGCATTTGCATGAAACGCTCTTATTTATTAGCGATCAGCGTGGTTTTTCTTTTGTACGCAGTGTGGGTAAAGCGGCAAAAGAGATGGGGAATCATGTGATTTTAGTGTCATTGGCACCACCTGCTGATGTTTATTGCCAAACTGAACTAGCCGCTTCGACCGATCACATCATTTGGGCAGGTGATGATATCATCAGTACCCTGCTAGCACACATGCCCCTCTTGGGCGATGCCGATCGCATCTATCTGCACGGCAGCACGGATTTGCTGCGCCGTTTCCAACATGCGCGAGAAAATGAGCTAAAGCCCCATTTGCTAAAAAACCCCAGCGTGATTGGTGCTGTCTATGGCCCGATGCAATGCATGCTGAAGGGCGTGTGCGCGCAATGTTTGCAGTGGCAAATCGATCCTGTCACTGGCGAACGCACCAAAGCCGTTTTTGCTTGCTCCTGGCAAGATCAGCCGTTAGAAATGATTGATATCCACCACATCGATGAACGCTATCAAATCAATGAGTTAAGTGAAAAGCTGCATAGCGCGCGTAACAAGATTTAAGCTTTTATTAATAATTTCTATAATTATCATATAGTTAGATAACATTGCGTCTTGAATTGTGGTAGGATAGCAATATATATAATAATTATAAAACCAGTTGAGGAGTGCTCTATGTCTCGGTCTAGAAAATACAATATTCCTACTGATCTCTCGCCTTCTGCTATTGAAGCAGAAAGACGTGCCAGACGAATAGAGGCGGAGCTAAAGGCAGAGAAACGCGTTACGTTATCTTCTAACGAAATCGATTTTGACAAAGCAGCTTTCAACCAGAAGCAAAATAAGGTGCTTGAGAAGGTAGAGGTGGTGGTCGATAAGGTGGTTGATACAGCGAAGCTGGTCGTTTCTGATAGTGCTGTGAGTAATGCCACGAGTTTACTGGATAGGTTCCGTGCATTATCAGATCGAATGAGTGCTTCATTTCCTTGGCTTGCGCTTGTTTTTCGTTTTATCTTTGCTGCCTATGATCTTTACAAACTAGCGACCGACAAGAAAGAGCATGCTGTCATTAAGTATGGGCAAGTAGCCTCTATAGTCATAGGGATTGCTTTTTATCTGGCCCTTGCCATTTTGGCGGCATTAGCGGTTACCTCTGTTGGGGTATTGATGATCGTGAGTAGCTGTTACGGTGTGGGTGACTCGCTATTTAAAATGGCTATGTCTGGCGTGAAACTCGCGGGTTTTTTCTTAACGCAAGAAGAAAAAGCCATGCGAAAGAATGACCAAATAGAGGGTACTAACCAATTCGCCAATAAGTGTTTTAAAGACTTTGGCGAAGCTGGCCATAACGTTGTGATTTCTTGTGTTGCGGTCGTTGCCTCAGTTATTTTTTGTGTCAATCAATTGGTGGGAGGGGCTATACTTGTCGGTTTATTTGGTTATGGCGCCCTTGATCTTGTTGGCCTGAACCCTGTTCGCTGGATTGGTAGTAAAGTAGCTGATTGGATGTTGCCACCTAAGCTAACAAGCCCTGCAAAAAATCAAATGCAGAGCGCACCTGCAAAGCCGCTAGCAGCTAAAAAAGTTGAGCAGGTGACGGCAGAGAAAACAGCTGATAAGGCGTCGAAGCCAGCGCTTGATTTGAAACAACAGGCGCATCATTCTTCTGAAGCGGGGCTTTATTCACAAATGCATGTAGACACTTCGACATTAAAAGCTTCTATTAAAGTTGGTGAGCTACCCTTGGAAGTAGAACTGCCAGAAGCAGAAGTGCCTAAACCCATTACCCCGGTTGCTGATAAACAGGGCGAGCTGCAAGATGTATCGACCGCAGAAAAGCAGAAAGCGCCTGCGTCTACTGCAGAAGAAGAAAAACCTGCACCCTCACCGCGCATGCATCGCTAGTCATCGCCTCACCCGTATCACACTACTTGTGTGATACCATTGGTGTGATACCAATGATGCGATGAGGCGACCCATGGACAAATACTTCCCCCAGGGCATTGTCACTGACTATGCTTTTTGTAATCGAGAGACTGAGCGTGCTGCGATTAAAGCGAGCATCGCAAGCCATGAGCATTTGGTGCTGATTGCGCCACGTCGCTATGGCAAAAGCAGTCTTATTGCACAAGTGTTGAAAGAAAATCCCTTCCCTGGCCTTTGTATCGATCTCTTTTTTGTTTTAACGCAAGCCGAAGTGGTCAAAACAATGATCGTAGGCATATCGCAGCTGCTAGAAACGTTATTGCCTAAAACAAAGTTGGTTGGGAAAAAATTAATGGATTTTGTTTTTTCACTTAACCCAAAATTGATGATTAATTTGCTCGGGCAAAAAATTGAAATTAATGTTAGACAAGCAGATGAGCAAACCATTGCTGATTTACTCATGTTATTAGATAGTATCGCAAAACAAGTTAATAAGCCCTGTGTGGTTGTGTTTGATGAATTTCAACAAGTGGGCGAACTAAAAGAAAATCATGCTATTGAAGCTATGATTCGTCATGCTGTGGAACGTAGTCAAATGGTAAGCTATATTTTCTGTGGTAGTAAACGACATTTGTTGAATGAAATGTTTAGCAGTCGATCACGACCGCTTTATCATTCATGTGATTTAATGGTGATTAATCGTATAGAAAATGAGGCTTACCAAAAATTCATCAATAAAATGGCAAAAAGTAAATGGGGGCAATTGCTAGATACAGATGTGATATCAGCTATTCTTTCTCTTACAGAGAATCATCCTTATTATGTGAATGTACTCTGTCGGCAGTTGTGGCACAATCACAAGGCGCCTCTTTTATCGGATGTCAGAACAAGTTGGCACCATTACGTTATGCAACAAGTAGACTGGATGGTGAATGATCTTGATCGACTGACACTTAATCGCAGAAAAGTATTAACGGCGATTGCACATCAACCAACAAACGAACCACAAGGCCATGCTTTTTCAATGCAAGTTGGTTTAAGCCCTTCCACGATTAAAAAAACTTTCGCGGACCTGCATCAACTCGACCTCGTGTATCGTGATGAACGTGATTATTATCATGTGCTCGACCCAGCCCTTGCCTATTTTTTGCGCGCGAGCTTATCAGCGACCTAATCTCAGTATCGGTAGCGTTGCGCCAGGTGGTAGCAAATTATTCTGGTCATTGGACCTTGAGTTATTGGATAAATAAGCGAATAGCGTTGGCAGTATAAGTGCACTAGCTGAAATAATGAGAAAAATACAAATAGAAAAATATTCACTATGTTTTTCGGTTTTTGTTTCGTGTCTATTTTGTGGTCTGTCTTCGTTTTGACCAAACATCTTAATCTGATTATGATCCTTTGTTCTTTTGGGGTGGTTGCTTTTAACGTTTCCCACTCTATTATGCATGAATGTTGTTCCTCATTATTTGTATATTAGAAAATAAGTGCGAATTATGCCATTAGACTCAGTTAAGCACAATAATGATGCTAATAATAAAAGATAGACCTGACGCAGCTCACCAACACTCCCCCACCGCCCCCGCCCCGCTCACGCTTCTCTCACCATCAGCAGACAGCGTCAGCACGCCGCATGAGGCATCATCAGTCGCTTGCCCAGCCAATGGCGTTGCATGCAGCAAATAGCTGTTTGCGGTGGTTTCAAGGCTCAAACGATAATGCTGCTCTGCAACTAAAGTGGGAATATACAGCTGTTCTAGGCCGGCATTTTCATAGGTGTTGTTGATTAATTGATACTTTTCTAGCGCCGTAGCCGCTGCCATCAGTGCTGCTACCGCTTCTAGTCGTTTTGCTTTAGTCAAATAAGCGCTATAATGCGCAAGACTGAAACTTGCGATAATCGCAAGTATCCCGAGTGTGATTAAAATTTCTAATAATTGAAAGCCTAAAACAGAACGATGATGCGACTTCATTTGCGAACTCCTCAATATTACGTGCGTATGCTCTGGCAGCATCGGTTGCTGCGGTTTTTGTGCATGGGATCGTTGAATACTTTATTTAGCTATAGCTTATTTGCTTTGTTTATTTTTATTGGTTTTTATTATGTGTTAGCCAGTTTGTGTGCGTGGATTATTGGCGTGATGTTTAATTTTGTGACGATCGGCAAAGTTGTTTTTGCGAATAAAGAGAAAAATCGATTGTGGCGGTTTGTGTCAGTTTATGTGATTGGGTATTTTACCAATATTGGTTTGCTGAAAATAGGCCATTTTTTTTCAGGGAATTTTTATTTATTAGGCGCAATCTGCTCATTATTAATTGCCGGGATGACGTATCTATTACATAAATATTTTGTCTTTCGACCCATTTCAAACGCGCCCCTTCTCGAACAACAACGCAACTTCAGCTAAACGTTTGCCTTGCGCGAAACATAATCGCGCTTCTTCTGCGCTTAATTTATTCTTTTGTTCTTCATTTGCAATATGTGTGCTGCCATAAGGCGTGCCACCGGTATGTGTGGTGTTTAAATCATTTTCAGTATAGGGCACGCCTAGCAAAATGAAACCTAAATGAAACAGCGGCAACATCATGCTAAGTAGCGTGCTTTCTTGTCCACCGTGTAAGCTTGCGGTGGAACTGAAAACCGTTGCAGGTTTATTTACCAGGCTGCCATCTAACCATAATCCACTGCATTGATCGATGAAATACTTGAGTGGTGCTGCCATATTACCAAAACGTGTGGGGCTGCCGATGGCGAGGCCCGCGCAATGCTTTAAATCATCTAACGTGACATAGAGCGCGCCACTGTCGGGAATGGCGGGATCGACGGCTTCGGTTGTTGGCGACACGGGCGGCACGGTACGGATTCTGGCTTCCATCCCTGTAGCTTCAATGCCACGTGCCACATGCTGGGCCATTTGTTGCACGGAACCAGTGCGACTGTAGTACAAGACTAAGAGGTAGGACATAGGTTTAGGCCTAATTTTTGCATTGCTGCCAATTCTGCTTCAGCAAGCGTATCAAAATCAATAGTGGGATGAGCGACTGAACTGGTGCAATTATGCAGCAAATGCAGCCGATTCGCACGCTCAGGGGCATAGTGCAGCAGATGCTTCAAGCTTTCGAGTACGCAGTGTGATTTCGCTTCGCCTGCAATATAAACACGATCGTGAGCGGTAATGGCTTCAAGCAGGGGCAAATTAAACCTGCTTGCAGGGTCTTCCGGATCAACCACTTCAGCGCCGAATAAACTATAACACTCAGTACGTCGCGAGAGTCCCTTCATCACATAAACAGGCTGTGTGCGATGCGCGATGCTGTGTTGCGTAATGGCTTCGCTAAGCGCAAGAGGCAGGGTGTGGCCGAGCGTGCCAAGCATGGTGTGATGTGGCCAGATCATCAGTTCTTTTTGCGCGCTCCTTGCAAGCTGCTTCACATAATAAAGTGACCAATCGGGATCAAATTGCGCGATAAAACGCCCACTTTCAACATCATCCACCGTAATGGCGGTGAACGGCGCAACGGTCTTACCTTCTGCATCTTGCCACCAAGCTGGATAGAAGATATGCAACGGCAGATGCGTATCGAGTGAGACATAAAGCGTGGTGATCTCATGCGCGCCAAGCCATGTCAATAATCTCGCAACATCGTCTTGTGCACCCGGTACAGCGAGTGCGCCGGTAGGATTGACAAAATCATGCTGGTAATCGATTAGGACCAGGGCAGTGCGCGTCTCTTTTGGTTGTTTATTTGGCATTGATTAATGACCCAAGAAATTGGCAAAAAGGCATAATATCTCGTTTAACGCTCGCTGCTTCAAGTGCGTGCATGTAATCGGCGCGTTTTTCTACAGGAACGACCACCCATGGATAGCCGCCAGCAGCGAGCATGAGATTCATTAAAAAACGCCCCATGCGTCCATTGCCATCCATGTATGGATGAATATATACGAAGAAAAAATGCCCTAATACAACCCTGACAGTGGGATGGGTTTCTTCGCATAATAAATCACATAATGCTGGCATGAGATCGCGTACAGCTTCAACATTAGGTGGGACATGCATGGAATTTCGAATGTAGACAGGCGCATTGCGATAACCAGCCAGTGCTGCAGGGGTAATGATGCCGGCGGTTACACAAGGTGCAAACATTTCTCGGTACCACTCTCGATGATCTGTTTGAAAAACGTTACCAGGATTTTCTCCTGCAAAAATTTTTTGCACACTTTTTTCTACCCATTTAAATGCTTGCCAATATCCGCGTGCAGCAAGTGCAGCGCTATGCTCCCTATCTGCTTCGTCATGATCGGGATGCCAGTTGCCATCGCGTACGCGTTGAATCAGCGTAGTGTTTACGCGATAGCCTTCGATAGAAAGCGAGTGGTAAGCATCGGTGATGTAAATTTTCTCCATTTTTTTAAGATAAGATGCAAAATCAGTGTGACGAGCGTTATTTTGCTTTGGAAAAAGTTGTTGTACCACAACGCGCATTTCCTGCCAGCTTATTTGCAGGCGTTTAACATAAGGCGAGCGTTCTTTGCTCGAAACAAAAACAGGGGATATCGCTTGAAACGGGTTACTTTCGCGCACATCAAAGCCTGCAGCAAGCATGGTTTTGATGATTTCGTCAGCGATTTTGTCATAGCCAATATGCCGAAACCCACCCGCTAAACGACCTGCAATGGTGCTGTGGCCCTTCGTTAAAAGTAATGCCAGGATGTCTGAAGCATCCCGAATGAGGGAAAGCGCTGTGCGTGTATCGCTTGGATTCTGTGTAAAAAATTTCGGGCTGCAATGGACCAACGCAGAAGGTAATGCAAAAACATGCATGTTGTTAATGACAGTCATTTCTTGTGGCGCTGGAATAGCGCATCGCATATCAAACAGGGCGGTATCATAAGGCAAGGTTATGTTTTTACTGCTACCCTTAGGTGCGCGAACCAGAAGCTGCTTTGGTACGGTCCAATTACCAACATGCAATGAGAGAGATTGTTCAGGCGACAGACACCATTCATGATGGAACCGTTTATCAAGATAAGCAGCGCAAAATGCCCAAAAAGAAGTGTACCATGCCGTGCTGTCTCCGTTAAATGCATTGGGATTGGATGCGATATACCATCCTTTAATGACTTCTTGCAAAAAACCATTTTTGATCAATCGCTGGCGATGGGTTCTTGAGAGATCATTGGTGGCAATGGCTGTGGTGCCTTGATCTTGTTGAATTTTCAGCGTTTCAAGTGAATGGGCTAATTTTTCTGATGGCGATGCCATAAATCTTCTCGCAACTGTCGTGGGATTTATAGTATATCATGTTGTGCGATTTATAGCTTATTGTGTTGTGCGAAAAATAGTATTTCGTGCTGTTTTCGCCTTTATCTCTACAAATACATCCTCCGCAACACCTGTAAATTCTTAAGCAAAATGCTAGCTGAGAAGAGCAGCCCCTCTATATCCACCGTGTGAAATGATATGGTATTTAAGTCTTGTTGTAGGATTTGCAGATCAGGTAAGGCGCCGTCGGCTTTGGTGAGTGGGCTGTCGTTTGCTTTCATGGTTTGTATCAGAGGATCAAATGTTTCGAGGATGGCTTTATTGAAAGTGATAAAGCTTGGCATCGTTTGCAAAGTGTGAATGTCATCAGCGTGTGCAGTATGAAGCGCCGTACGCATAAAAGTGGTTGCACGCAAGATAGCCTTTTCGGCATATAAGCATTGCACAAATTGCGTGAGGTCGAAGCTCAGTCCTAATTTTTCTCGCGTTGAATCTTGCGCGAGACTGCGTTGCTTGGTTAGCGATTTAACGATGGATTCATCCATTTCATCGTAATGACTTTGGTCGGGTTCTTTTTCTTCCATCATGCCGATTCTGTAATAAGTCTGCAGTGTGCTTAAGGTATTTGCTTGCGCGCGGCGTAAATGGGTGCGGGCGTGAATGGGCAGGATAAATTGTGAGACGAAGGTTGCGATGATAATCCCGAGTGTGATTTCGATAAAGCGCTGGGAAGCAAGCCACAGCGTGGGCTGATCATTCAGCAAAATAATGACGGCGGAGAGCGCGCCTTGAAAAGTATAAGCTGCGCTTTCTTGGCGTGTTGCAATGTAGCCAAATAGTAAGCCAATGCAAGCGATAGTGATGGTGAGGCTTAAGGTACTGATGCCGACAAATTGGATCACAAAAACAGCGATTAAACAGCCGAGGGTCGTGGAGACAAAGCGCAGGTAGCCTTTTTGGATCACGCTGCCAACGGATAGCTGCGCGCACATCACGGCAATAATCGTCACCAGCACCCAGAGGTCAGAAGGGAAATTGAGCAGTTTGGTGATTAGAAAGCCAATTTCACAGGCAATTGCCGTTTTAATACTGTGGATGATGCTTTCGGGGTTGATGAACTTATTGAGTCGCATGGTAGCGTCCTTTAGTTTGCAAATCATTATAGCCCTTGCTAAAAATAAAAACATCGCCTACAATACTTGCCGTTGCTGCGGGGTGGAGCAGTCTGGTAGCTCGTCGGGCTCATAACCCGAAGGTCGTAGGTTCAAATCCTGCCCCCGCTACCAATTTACAGCAAGTTAAAAGGCCCCGAATGGGGTTTTTTGCTTTATGGGGCGAGTGTTACGCATGAAATTAGACCCACAATTACAAGCGCGATTAGAAAAAGTCGTGAACAGCATGGGTTACACCTGGTGGGGCTATGAGCGCACCAGTCAAGGCAACCTAAGCGTCTTGCGCTTTTACATCGATAGCCCCAATGGCGTGACGATCGATGCTTGTGCTGAAGTGAGCCGGCAGGTGAGTGCCTTGTTGGATGTCGAGTCAACTTTTCAGGGTCGATATGTGCTTGAAGTGTCATCACCAGGTATCGAGCGCCCTTTGTTTACGCTGGCGCAGTTCCAGCAATACGTGGGTCATACGGTGAATGTGAAGTTGACGGTTCCGATCCATCAACGTCGCCGCTATAAAGGCACGCTCACACAGGTGGATGAAGAAAAGATAACCGTGCAGGTGGAAGGTGAGACGGAAGCTGCTGTTTTGCCATTCAATGCCATCGAGAAAGCGCATTTAGTGACGACTTTCTCGATTTGATTTTAGGAGGCGCTATGAATAAAGAGACATTATTGATTGTTGAAGCGGTCGCGAATGAAAAAGGCGTGGATAGAGAAATTATTTTTCAAGCGATTGAAGCCGCTTTAGAAATGGCAACCAAGAAAAAAGCCAACGAAGCCATGGATGTGAAAGTCACTATCGATAGAAAAACAGGTGATTATACAACCGCGCGTCGCTGGCTTGTGCTTGAGGATGCAGCAGCAGAAGAGGTGGGCGATGGCGGTATTGCGACGCTTTCTTTAACCGAAGCGCGTGCACGCGATCCCAAGATTGCCGTTGGCGAATATGTGACTGAGCCGATGGAATCAGTGGAATTTGGCCGTATTGCCGCACAAAAAGCGAAACAAGTCATTGTGCAGAAAGTGCATGAAGCAGAACGTGCACAAATTGTGAATTTATACCGAGATAAACTCGGCCAGCTGATTTTAGGTACAGTTAAGCGCGTGACGCGTGATTTTGTGATTTTAGATTTGGGCAGTAATGCAGAAGCCTTTCTCTCGCGCGGCGAAATGATCCCACACGAAGCGGCGCGCGTTGGCGATCGCATTCGTGTTTATCTCTATGAGATTCAAAGTGAAACGGGCAAGATGCCACAGATTTTGGTCAGCCGTACCCGACCTGAAATGTTGATCGAATTATTTAGAATTGAAGTGCCCGAAATCAGTGAAGAGCTGATCGAAGTGAAAGCTGCAGCGCGCGACCCAGGCTTGCGCGCAAAAATTGCTGTCAAAACAAACGATGGTCGCATCGATCCTGTTGGCGCTTGCGTTGGCATGCGTGGTGCACGGGTGCAAGCGGTGTCTAGCGAGCTGGGCGGTGAGCGTGTAGATATTGTGCTGTGGGATGATAATCCGCCACAGCTCGTCATCAATGCGATGGCGCCAGCTGAAGTCGCTTCCATCGTGGTCGATGAAGATACACATACAATGGATATTGCCGTCAAGGCGGATCAACTGTCGCAAGCGATTGGGCGTCTTGGTCAGAATGTGCGGTTAGCGAGCGATTTAACCGGCTGGACCTTGAATGTCATGACAGAAGAAGAAGCACAAGCGAAATCAGCGGCCGAAGGCGAGAAGATGCAGGTGCTGTTTGAAGAAAAATTGGCTATTGAATCAGACGTAGCCGAAG
>Ga0207129_1140_pt1 | contig 10758 bp, 7 predicted proteins | sample Alteio_BWMinHeat_15_FD_153517 | JGI IMG/M metagenome (GOLD analysis project Ga0207129, IMG submission 153517) | Enriched cells from forest soil in Barre Woods Harvard Forest LTER site, Petersham, Massachusetts, United States -... | ecosystem: Environmental > Terrestrial > Soil > Temperate forest >... | reverse complement strand
AAAATCATAAAATAAATTCAACATGTCTACCTCATTAATGCAATTTTGTTGACGTGGGTGGATGCCCATTATTTTTAAAAATAGCGGCCACATCCACGCGATCAAAGGGATATTCTTTATTGCAAAATTCACAAGTGACAGTGATCACTTGTTTATTTTCTAACTCTTGTTCTGCTTCTACGTGTCCTAAAATTAAAATAGCATTTTCGCAGCGTTTGATTGAGCATGTGCATCGAAATGTCACAGCCGCTCCCTCAAAAAGGCGTACGTCTTCTTCTGAATACAGTCGATGTAACAGTGTGGGATTGTCAACCTGCAATAATTCATTGGGTTTGAGAGTGTCTGTTAAAAGTGTTAAATGCTCCCATTGCTGACTGAATAATTCAGGTTTTTCCTGTGGTAATACTTGTAGTAATAATCCTGCTGCGTGAGTCTCATTGACGGCTAACCACAGCCGTGTCGGCAATTGCTCAGACTGCATAAAATAACCTTCAATGGCCTGCGTTAAAGTTTCGCCTTGCCAAGCAACAATGCCTTGATATTTTGATGCATTCGGTGTTTCCGAGTCGACCATGATTGCCAAAACACCTTGTTGCTGTGCCTCAAGTAACTCACTGGATGATAATTCACCTTCATGCTGAACGATACCTCGAATATGAAATAAGTGATCGCATTGCGCTAATAGTAATTTCAATTTACCCGTCCCTCTAAATTGTAGAGTCAGGCGCCCATTTCCTTTGATCAGTGCACTCAAAAGGGTGACAACAGCCAGTGCTTCTCCCAATAGCTGGCGAATCAACGGTGGATAGGCATGCTGTTCAAGAATCTGTTGATAGCTATCATGAAGACGAACAATTTCGCCTCTAACAGGTGCTTTTTCAAAAAGAAATCGCTGTAGGTTATCTTTTTCATTCATATAGGGAGTACCCAAAAATTAGTGTAAGATTGTATCAAGAACCCTGACTCAGCTACAACTTAAACAATGACTAAAAAACCGGAATTAACTGAAGATCAAGCCGCCCTTCAAGAAGCCATGAAGGGTGTAAAACGGTTAGCGCCGACTAAAAAAAGAATTTCAACCTCCCCTGCTCCTGTCAAACCACGTCCAAAAGCATTCTCAGACGAGAATAGCGTAGATTTATTTCAATTTTCTGATTATGACCGCCATCCATCGGTGGGATCTAATGAATTAATCGAGTTTTTTCGTTCAGGCTTGCAACATAATATGATTCGTAAAATGCGTGCGGGACAATATGAAATTGAAGCAAAATTAGATCTGCATGGCATGATTGTGATGGAAGCAAGAGAGGCATTAGCGCGATTTATTTTTGAATGTCAGCGTCGGGGTATTCGTCAAGTGTTGATCGTGCATGGCAAAGGCCGTGCTCATCAAGATCCTATTTTAAAAAATAAATTGAATCAGTGGTTACGCCAGACAGCAGATATCTTGGGATTCTGCTCTGCTAAATCGAAAGAAGGCGGAACAGGTGCTTTATATGTATTGCTGAAAAGAGTATTGTAATAAGAGAAACGGCATGAAATTAAATTATATAACCTTTTGAAAAACAAGATAATTAGATTAAAAACAGCAATTATAGTATAATATTTGAACTGTGCTTTTATCCTAAGAGGTCATGATTATAATGAAACTAAAGAATAAGGTACTCATTGCAATCAGCGTGGTTTGGGCAACATTCTTGATTCTTACTTATGCCACTTCTCATTATCTATTGCTGCATAATTTTTTATCGTTAGAAAATGAGCGAGCTAACCGCGATCTCAACCGAGTCAGGCAAGTCCTTGAAGAAAATAGCGCGACTCTCCATACCTATGCGGCTGATTGGTCGCATTGGACAGATGCTTACAATTTTATGGCAGGTAAAAATCCTGACTTCGTCAATAATAATTTTAAAATGCCCACTTTTATTAACTCTAATATCAATGTCATTACCTACTGGAATACGGAAGGACAAGAATTAGCAGGTAAAGCCATCAATACAGCGACTCAACAGTACACCGATTATCCTAAAGGCTTTGAAAAATATGTTTACCCAGAGAGCCCTATGGTCAAAGCTAAGAACGATCAGCAGGGTTATATTCTCACCGCAAATGGAATTATGGTATTGGCTTCCACGGCCATTACCGATGGTGATAAAAGACAACCTCCTTTAGGGAAAGCGATATTTGGTCGTTTGCTCACGCAGGATATTCTGCAACATATTAATAAAGTGACTCAAGTGAACACGGTGTTGTATTTACCTCAACAAATCGCTGCGAATCCTGAGTTATCTAACGCATTACAAACAGCGATGACACAGCCTAATGGATTCACGCGTCCTTATGATAAAAATACCTTACGGGGTTATATTACGATTAAAGATATCAATGGCAAAGTGATTGGTATATTACAAACAACAAGTTCACGAATTATTTATTTATCGGGTTTAAAGATAATAAATTATTTCTTGGTGGAATTTTTGATATTAGGCGTTTTATTTTCAATACTGATGTTATGGTTAATGCGCATTTTAATTATTAAACGTTTGGAATCATTGGATGAAAATGTCGTAAAGATGAGCGAAGACACCACGCTTGCCAAACGGTTGAACAAACAAGGCAATGATGAAATTACATCACTCACTCATCAAATCAATACAATGATGGATATCATTGAAAAATCGCATACTGAACTCGAATTTCGCGTGAAAGAACGTACGCAAGAATTACAAAAAATGAATATTCAATTGCAACAAGAAATTGTTGAAAGAAGATCGGTTGAAAAAGAATTAACAACCAATAAAGAAAATTTAATGCGGGTGGCTCATTTTGATAGCTTAACGAATTTATCTAATCGTTTTTTCTTTAATGAAATGCTGACAAAAATAGTGAATCATACTAAACGTAAAAAAAGTAAATTTGCTATTTTATATATCAATTTGGATAAATTTAAAAATATCAATGACGCACTGAGCCATACGGTGGGTGATTTAGTGTTAAAAGAAATTGCGGGACGTTTTTTAAATATCACACGTGCAGGTGATATTTTGGCGCGATTAGGGGGTGATGAGTTTGTACTTTTACTCAATGATATTGACCATCCTAAATTTGCAAGCAGCGTGGCAGAAAAAATATTAAAGACGTGTGCAGAGCCTTTAAAAATAAATGGCCATGAATTTGTGTTGACATCCAGTATTGGTATTTGTACTTATCCCGAAGATGGTTCATCGTTGGAAGATTTATTAAAAAATGCAGATATGGCGATGCATAAAGCTAAACAAGCGGGTGGCGGTGTCTTTCAGTATTATACGAAAGAAATGGATTTGGATGCGCATCAACGCATTGAGCTTGAAGCGGCTTTGCGTAAGGCAGTGGCTAATAATGAATTTTTATTGCATTATCAGCCTAAATTACAGCTATCGGATGGTACTATTATGGGGGTTGAAGCACTCATTCGTTGGGAAAGCCCTACTCTTGGATTAATTAGTCCTGAAAAATTTATTCCATTAGCAGAAGAAACTAGTTTAATTTTACCGATTGGGGAATGGGCATTGCGTGAAGCCTGCAGAGTCAATAAAGCATGGCAAGATCAAGGCTATAAACCCATCACCGTCGCAGTGAATTTATCTGCAAAACAATTCCGTCATTCTAATATTGAGCAAGTGGTTGCTTCTGTATTGGCGGAAACAAAATTAGATCCCCAATATTTGGAGCTTGAGATTACTGAAACGGCGATTATGGATAATGTGAGTAGTGCTATTGCCACATTGAATACCATTGAAGAAATGGGTGTTAAAATCACGATTGATGATTTCGGTACGGGCTATACCTCCATTGGCTACTTAAAGCAATTTCCTGTGAGTGTCATTAAGATTGATCGATCGTTTATTAAAGAGCTGCCCCACAGCCAAGATGATGCCTCTATCACCACGGCGGTGATTGCATTGGCGCATAGTCTTAATATTAAAGTGGTTGCTGAAGGGGTTGAAACGCCGGAGCAGCTACAGTTTTTAACGGAACATGATTGTGATATGGTGCAAGGTTATTATTTTAGTCAACCATTAGCTGAAACAGCTCTGGTTATTCAATTAACGAAAATAAATTCTGAGGTTGAACGGGATACGGTATAATCATCAGCGAATCTGTCATCCAGCGATGCGAAAGATCGGTTTAAAATGCATAGAAACATAATAAATTCTGTATTTGATCACCCCTTCCTTTCCTTCCCCTTGCAGGGGAAGGGACGCAGCACACGTGCCCGTATCTACAAATTCTTTTCCTGCACAAATAAATCCATATCCTCGCGTCCCTTCCCCTGCAAGCAACTGTGTTAAAAATCAATAAAAATAACTAATTTTTTTAACACATTTGAGCTTTCCAAGGAGTATCATTTTTTAGTATTGCATTTAAAACAATCAATAGCTTTCGCATACAAGCCACCAATGCAACTTTTTTCACTTTTCCCGCATCACAAAGACGCTGATAAAAAACTTTTATTGCAGGATTAAATCGTATTGCCGTCAGAGTCGCCATATACAGTGACGCTCTAACTGATCTACGCCCACCCCATATACTCCGTTTACCTTTCATCGTGCCGCTATCACGATTTAATGGCGCAATTCCAACAAGCGCAGCAATTTCTTTATGGCTTAATTTACCTAGCTCTGGAAGCTCTGTAATTAATATAGCGGCTGTTATAATCCCCACACCCTTAGTCGTCGCTAATAACTTACTTTTTTCTGAGAACTCTTTATTTTTCTCAATATCTTCAGCAATCTTATTTTCTATCTCTTTCACCTGTCTTTCAAAAAATTTCAGGCTTTTTTCAACATACTTTTTAACCTTATCGCTCACTGTATGCAGTCGATTTTTCTCCATCACTAGCATATCAATTAACTGCTTACGTCTCTGCTGTAATTGCAGTAGGTCAAGCTGCTCTTGATGCACTGTTTCTTTAGGCATAGGCCGAATTGCTTCACCAAAATGAGCCAGAACTCCAGCATCCATACAATCTGTTTTTGCTAAACGTCCTGTGGCTTTTGCAAAATCCCTTACTTGCCTTGGATTCACAACGGCTACATCAAATCCTGCTTGTTGGAGTCCTATTAATGCATTTAATTCATAACCGCCCGTTGCCTCCATCACCACTAAACATGGCGAATAATTTGATAATTTTTTGCTTAATTGTTCCAAGCCATTTTTGTTGTTAGATTCCTGAAAGATCTCTCCTGTTGAACGAATATAAATATCTAAATTTTTCTTTGAAACATCGATCCCAATGTAGTTCTTATAAACAATTTCTGACATAATTAAAGTTCCTTAAGTTCTCAACCTACCGAATACGGAGTCCACTAAGGCTCCCGGGCAACTGTTCGAGATATTTATAGGTAGAACACAGCGACCCAGCTTGCAGACGGCCTTTATGGCCAAGGGGAAAACGGTCTGCTGTGCTCTTTTTAGCCGCCGGCTCTTTACCGGTGGCTAAAACTTTTTATACTCCTTCTTATCTCTCAAGTCATCATAGTAGGGGAAAACGGTCTGCTGTGCTCTTTTTAGCCGCCGGCTCTTTACCGGTGGCTAAAACTTTTTATACTCCTTCTTATCTCTCAAGTCATCATAGTAGGGGAAAACGGTCTGCTGTGCTCTTTTTAGCCGCCGGCTCTTTACCGGTGGCTAAAACTTTTTATACTCCTTCTTATCTCTCAAGTCATCATAGTAGGGGAAGGAAAGGAAGGGGTGATAAAATACTAAATTGTTGTTTCTTTCTTTAAAAGAGTAACGATCCTTCGTGTTGCTCAAGGATGAGAAATTCGCATCTTGAGGTGTAATAGGTATAGAAAAGATGTTTTTAACGTCTCTCCTATGGAAGTGGAGATAAAGTACTCGATTCTTTTGGCATAGCTAATGGGTCTTCTTTTATTTTTTTACTGATTCCAAACAATGTTAGCCCTATACCTAAGCTTATTCCACCTGCTGCAATGGCAAGAGGACTATGCAATACCATCAACAATAAAATCCCACCTGTTACTGCCGTCGCCGAAATCATTTTTAAAAAGAGTGAGCATAAGAAGATACCTCGAGATTCCTCCGGATCGCCATTTTTACAGATCCTATGTTGATTATCTTCTTCATCTTCGTCATCTTCGTCATCAGCAATATTAGAAAGATCAATTGGGAGCTCATCATCAGCTAAACCAATTTCTTCAGCATCAGTGCTTATGAGTTTATCACTTTGTTTTTTTTGAAATAAGCTATTTACTGTCGTTTGGCAATCCTCCTCTAATCTTACTAAAGTAGAGTCGACTGAATATTTGCCCTCTGCAATGATTTTATTTATTATCTGAAAGGATGGCTCCTCAGATAACTCTTGAAAATGAGTAATTATAAATTTAAAAACACTATGATTTCTTTCTGTTTCAGGGAGTTGTGTAAAATCAATTTGATTACTATTTTTATTTTTTTTTTCTAAAAAAGATTTAGGAATGCAAAAGTCCACATCTAAGTCTTTATATTCATTTTTTTGCAGTAAGAGTATTTGCAAGTAAGCTACAATATAGGGACTATTTCTAAAAAATCCACATCCTAAGGCGCCTGTAATTAATTTATGTGACTCTTCTTTACTCTCTTCGAGGCTTGCTGATTGCGTAGCTAAATCATACTGCGCATTGATGGTGCCTGCTAAATGTTGAAGATATAACGTAGGATTTTCACTTTCTTCGTATTCATCCCGCTGAGGTGCCGCAACAAATATAGGCACAAAAGGTATAGGCTGCTGGATTTTTCCAGCTCCATTCGCTAATAAAACTAAATCTTTATTATGTAAGGAATATCCACCACCAAAAATTCTAAACCCAAAATCAGGAGCACATGCTTTTTTGGTCTTCGCTGAACGAGGCTCTATTTCTTCTCCTGTATAGTGACCAGCGCTCCTAAAATTATCCTCAGAATTCCATCTAGTGTGCAAACTTACCGGCATAAATGCTCTGGCATTAGTATGTATTAGCATCATTTCTTCATGTGTTCGTTGACCACTTGGAAATCCATGTCCCCCTATGTACTCTTCGTTGGCAAAAACCGTTGCTGAAATTTTCTTATAATTTTGCTTATGAGCACGGATAACTCCATTTTCTGTGAATGAATCCTTGATGTTGGGAGTCTTGTATTTGGTGATTTGATTAATTTCTTTTTTGTCTTCTAGTGATTTAAAGTGATTTTTTGGAAATCGATGAGAGTCCTTGAAGTCTATTTCTATTTGTAACTTCTCATTGTAGAAAAAATGTTTTTTTAGATGAGCTTTTATTTTCTTAATAGGTACGCCAGGATTAGCAGAGCAATATATTTTAACTAAGTATCCCATTCTACTGAATGTTTGATTTTCTTTGGGTAGAAAGTCAACATCCTTGGGGTTAATCTTTTTCCTTTTAATTTTTTGATCGAGATATTCTTTAGGAACGGGCGTTGTTTGTAATTTTTCACAAAAAATTTGTCGTCCTAGCTCAGCAGGGGTTTGCGTATTAGAAATCATAGTTATGTCTCGTGTATTTTACAGTGTTTAAAAGGATACTTTTATTTGTAGCCAATGCAAACTAATTTTAATCAACTCAATGAGTTGTGGCTCTAAGTTTTTTGATGGCAACATCTTCATTGCGAATGGATTATTGTTATCAGGTCCTACATTATAATCATTACTTGTTTTTTAATAATTTTAAAAATGCATCTTCACTCAAAATCACAATACCTAATTCTTGTGCTTTTTTCAACTTCGATCCCGCCTCTTCACCCACCACCACAAAACTGGTTTTAGTAGAAACACTACCCGCTACTTTTGCGCCTAAGCTTTCTAATTTTTCTTTAGCTTGATCTCGTGACATTTGGTGCAACGTTCCTGTCAACACAAACGTTTTTCCGATAAAAGGTAATTCATGTGATTTTTTTTCGATTTTCGGCCAATGAATTCCCGCTGCAAGCAATTTGTTAATAATCTGATGATGATGTTTTTCAGAAAAAAATGAAACAATATGCGCAGCAACAACGGGGCCAATGTCAGGAATAGCTTGTAATGATTCTTCGGTGGCCGTATATAAACTCGGTAAATCACCCAAATAATTTGCTAACTGTTTGGCGGTTGTTTCTCCGACTTCGCGTATTCCTAATGCAAAAAGAAAACGCGCTAAGGTTGTTTTTTTACTTTTTTCTAAGGCATCTAAAATATTTTGCGCGGATTTTTCAGCCATGCGTTCCAAATTTGCTAAGGGTGGTAACGTCAATGAATATAAATCAGCAACATGGTGCACCAATCCATTATCGATCAGCTGGTCTACAATCTTATCACCCAAACCTTCAATATCCATTGCACGACGAGAGGCAAAATGTTTTATGGCTTCTTTGCGTTGCGCAGGACAATATAATCCGCCGCTGCATCGCGCAACAGCTTCACCTTCAATATGCTCTACTTTAGAATGACAAATAGGACAATGAGTGGGTAAACGAATTTCTTTAATCGTTTTAGAAGGGTGATGATCGGCGACTCTGACTACTTCAGGAATCACATCACCGGCACGTCGGACGATCACTCTATCGCCGATATGTATTTTTTTGCGGTGAATTTCATCCATATTATGTAAAGTTGCATTGCTAATAGTGACACCATGCACGAACACAGGTTGTAATCGCGCAACGGGTGTCAGTGCACCGGTGCGACCCACTTGAAATTCAACGGATTCAATCACTGTTTCCACTTCTTCTGCTGCAAATTTATAAGCAATTGCCCAGCGTGGTCTTCTGGATATTGAGCCTAGTTGCGTTTGTTGGTGTCGTGAATTGACTTTGATGACAACACCATCAATCTCATAAGGTAATTGTTTACGTTTTTCGACCATGGTTTGATAGTAATCAAAACAGGTTTTCAGGTCTTTTGCTATTTTCACATAAGGACAAACAGGTAAGCCCCATTCTTGAAGGGCATGCAATAAAGCAGCTTGATTGTCAGGGAGTTCTGTGTTTGCGAGATGCCCTACTCCATAAAAATAAATCGAAAGAGGTCGTGATTTTGTGATAGCCGAATCAAGTTGTCTTAAACTGCCTGCGGCTGCATTGCGTGGATTCACAAATATTTTTTCACCTTGAGCAATCGCTCTTTCGTTTAATTCAGCAAAGCCTTTTTTAGTCATGTACACCTCGCCACGGACTTCTAATATTGTCGGAAAATGATTGCCGCGTAATTTTAACGGTACCATTTTGATGGTACGAATATTTTGCGTGACATCCTCACCTGTTTCACCATCTCCGCGCGTGGCAGCTCGAACCAAATATCCTTTTTCATAACGAATACTGACGGCGACTCCATCCATTTTAGGTTCACAGACATATTCAATATTTTCGGTGTGATGCAGAAGTGTTTGAATACGTTTTTCAAAAGCCTGCATCTCTTCTTTTGAAAATGCATTATCCAGTGAACCCATGGGGATTTCGTGTGTGACCTGGTTGAATTCTTTAAGCGGCTTGGCGCCTACTCGTTGGGTGGGTGAATCTGAAGTAATTAATTCAGGATAGTGATTTTCAAGATTTTTTAATGTTTGCATTAAAGAATCATATTCCGCATCTGAAATGATAGGCGCGTCTAACACATGATAGGCATAATTGTGATTGTTGATGTCTTGGCGTAGAGCTTCAATTTTTTTGTGTGCGAGCGCTTTATTTTTTTTCTCTTCATCCAGAAGTGCTGACATGGGCTATACCATTTTATCAAGATAGTGTTGCTTAATTTGTTCGTTCCAAGGATGGCGAGTGCCTGCGCGTAACTCTCCCTGTAAATCTTCGGCTAATTGTTCTGCGGTCTCTACCATTAAATGAAATACTTTCTTTTTATCGGGGACTTGCTGCGTATTCATGAACAAGGTTAAACCGCTACAAGAAAAATTACCCATTTGGTTTAAGTCAAATTCACCCGGATCTGTTGCAGAAGCTAGACTAAATAAGGGTTTTTTTTCTATCGTCTGTGGATTGTAATAATGAAAAATGTTCATTGCACCAAATTGCATACCCGTTGCGGAAATTGCTTGAAATAAATCATAGGATGCAAAGGGTTGGTTGGGCTTTGCGACTACGCTAATGATAATAAAATCGTGCGCCCTATTATCGTTATCATGAGTCATTAATGTTGTACTCCTGCTAGGCTCATCGCCTCTTGCACATCCACAGACACTAATCGAGAAACACCGGGTTCGTTCATGGTCACACCGATCAGTGTATCTGCCATTTCAATTGCTAATTTATTATGGCTGATAAAAATAAATTGGGTTTTATCTGCCATTCGTTTGACTAATTGACAGAAACGGCCGATGTTAGCATCATCGAGTGGTGCATCGACTTCATCTAGCATACAAAAAGGGGCAGGATTTAGATGGAAAATTGAAAACACTAAGGCAATTGCAGTCATGGTTTTTTCACCACCTGACAGTAAGTGAATGGTGCTGTTTCGTTTGCCCGGCGGGCAGGCCATGACAGAAATACCCGCATCCAATAAATTTTCACCCGTCAATTCAAGATAGGCTTTACCCCCACCAAAGACGATAGGAAATAATTCTTGAAAGCGACCATTAACGATTTCAAACGTTTCTTTAAATTTTGTACGGGTTTCTTTATCAATTTTTGCAATCGCATTTTCTAAAGTGGCTAATCCTTCTTGCAAATCATCGCACTGCTTATCTAAATATTGTTTGCGCTCAGAGCATGTGGCAAACTCTTCAATCGCTACCAGAT
>Ga0207129_1139_pt1 | contig 10859 bp, 11 predicted proteins | sample Alteio_BWMinHeat_15_FD_153517 | JGI IMG/M metagenome (GOLD analysis project Ga0207129, IMG submission 153517) | Enriched cells from forest soil in Barre Woods Harvard Forest LTER site, Petersham, Massachusetts, United States -... | ecosystem: Environmental > Terrestrial > Soil > Temperate forest >... | reverse complement strand
ACGGGATCGAGCCGACGTTCTTGCCGGTGGCGGGATCGATCACGGAGGAAGACTTCGAATCGCCATTCATGGTGTAAACGCGTTTGGAGGCTGAGTCATAGAAAATGGCGTCAGCGTCATCCTCGGCCTTGATCTTGTCGAGGACCTTATAAGTCGTGAGGTCGAACATGATGACCGTGGCGTCGCCACCGGAAGTGGCGAAGCCGCGGTTGTCCGCGTATGAGAATGCCACACCGTGGGCGCGGTTGAACCCGGGCACCTCACCGAGGAGCTTGCCGCTGGCGGCGTCCACCACCATGATGCGGTTCTCGCGCGCGATGAAGATGCGATTCCCTTTTGAGTCAAATGTCAAGTAATCCCAACTGCCGTCGCCGCCGAGCGCGTAAGTGTTAACAATGTGGTATCCAGGAGCCTGATAGGCTGCGACCGAAATGGTGAATAACAGAACTGCAATGAGAGTGAGAAGGCGGAATGATTTCATGGTGGTTCCTCCAGTGTGGGAGTAATTATATTTGAGGAAGTTCCCTGTTTCATGTTAAAGAACAAAAGCAGATTCCACGCTCCGCCCGGAATGACAAATATTAGGCCTGATGTCCTGATATCATCCTCACCTTTACAATTGTTAACAGAATGTTACAGCCCCATAGGAGACCCCATGTTCAAGCTGCTGATGCCGCGTGACACGCAGTTCAATGTGATGTTCACGGAGATGTCCGCCAACATCACACAAGGCGCCACCCTGCTCAAGGAGATCTTCGCCGACTTCACCGACCTGCCTGTACGCATCCAGCAGCTCAAGACCATTGAACACAGAGGCGATGAGATCACGCACACCATCCTGATCAAGCTGAACAAGACGTTCATCACCCCATTCGACCGCGAAGACATCCACGCGCTGGCAGCCAGCATGGACGACGTGCTGGATTACATCTATGCGGCTGGGTTACGTATCGTCACCTACAAAGTCACTTCACCTCCGCGCGCTTGCGCTCTGACTGCGGAGATCATCATCAAACAAGCCCATCAGATCGCCAAAGCCGTGAAGAACCTGGAAGACCACGAAAATGTCCTTGCCTGCTGCGTGGAGATCAACTTCCTGGAGAATGAAGCCGACCGCGTGACCCAGGAAGCCATGGCCGAACTCTTCGAAACGGAGACCAACCCCATCAACCTGATCAAACTCAAAGAACTGCTGGAAACACTGGAACGCAGCACTGACAAGGCCGAAGACGTGGCCAACGTGCTGGAATCCATTGTGCTCAAGAGCCGCTGATCCCCCCGAAACGGAGACCTGACCCTTGGACCACAGTTTTCAGCTTGTTGCAGGCACCATCTTCATCGCCCTGACGTTCGACTTCATCAATGGCTTTCACGACGCTGCGAATAGCATTGCGACGGTGGTCTCCACACGCGTGCTGCCGCCGAAAGTTGCCGTGCTGTGGGCGGCATTCTTCAACTTCATCGCCGCATTCCTTTTCGGCACCGCAGTGGCCAAGTCCATTGCCAGCGGAATCATCGACCCCAAGCAAGCTTCGTCATACGTGATACTGGCGGCGCTGGCGGGCGCCATCACATGGAACCTCATCACCTGGTACTACGGCCTGCCCAGCTCCTCCTCGCATGCCCTGATAGGCGGATTGGCAGGAGCAGGAATCGCGCGCGCTGGATTCGATGTGCTCGTCCGGGAGCCGAAGCTGGTGTTGTTCGGATGGCACGTTCCGGGATTGGGAGCGAAGTGGGTGCAGACGCTGGCGTTCATCGTGATCTCACCATTGCTCGGATTCGTGATCGGATTGGCGCTGATGGTGATGTGTGCCTGGATCTTCAGGAGGAAATCTCCGACCACGGTGGACACGCTTTTCCGACGGCTGCAACTGATGTCAGCCGCAGCATTCAGCATCGGACACGGCGCCAATGACGCACAGAAGACCATGGGTATCATCGCCGGAGCCCTGCTGGCGGGCGGCTATCTGAATGCTGATGAATTCGCCCACGGCTGGGGTCCGTATAAGTGGTACATCATCCTGGCCGCGAATGGCGCAATCGCACTAGGGACGTATTTCGGGGGGTGGCGGATCGTCCACACGATGGGATCGAAGATCGCAAAACTGCAGCCCGTGGGTGGATGCTGCGCGGAGACTGCGGGCGCACTGACGCTGTTCATGGCATCGTACTTCGGTATACCCGTGAGCACGACACACACCATCACCGGAGCGATCGTGGGAGTTGGATCAACAAGGAGATTGAGCGCGGTGCGCTGGGGTGTGGCTCAACAGATCGTGTGGGCGTGGATATTAACCATTCCAGCGTCTGCGCTGGTGGCAGCAATCGTATATCTATTGATGCAAAACCTGTTGCACGTTTCCTGAGCGGACTTCCATTCAATTCGCGGCCACGGACCGCGTTTTAGCTGCATCCGGCGTTCCATTCTGCCGGATCACCCAGATCAGATATGCCACGATACAGAGATTGAGCGCAAGCACAAGCGCAGGTGTCGGATGGGTGAAAGCATTTCTTACCAAATTCATGATCTCGACCGGAATAAATACGCTGGTTAGAATGACGGTCATCCACTCCGCCCAGCGCTGTTCCTTATACAACCCCACACCTTCAATGACGAACAATAATGCCGCAATGAATGAGGAATAACTGAAGTAGATGATCTTGCCGTTGGGAACATTCGGAAATTGGCTCAGCAACCACACGACCAACGGTTGCTCAGGCCCGATGTGCATATGAAAACGAAGGAAGTAAGCGACTTGGGTTTCAAGGTCTTCCCCACTATGGAACATACGCAAAAGACCTACACCGATGATGATCATCCCCAAGGCTTTCAAGAGTTTCACAATAGCGATGAATCGCAGCCCTTTGTGTTTCAAGGTTGCCGAGTCCATGGAATATGAGACCGTTCCGCGCGGGGGAGGCGCGCCTTTTTATGAATTGCCAGCATGGTGACCCCGGGAAGATTCGAACTTCCGGCCAACGGTTTAGGAAACCGCTGCTCTATCCAAACTGAGCTACGGGGCCACTCACGACATTCTACAGTGAAATGTTTTTACACGAAGTAAGACCACGCTGACAAGCCATACACGGGCGCGTGCTCATGTAAAATCCTTGCAACAGACATGACCGAGAAAATGGCCGGCAAAATCACATTGCGGGAACTTGCTGAACGAATCGGCGCACGGCTCGAGGGCGGAATGGCGGAGACGAACATCTTAGGCATGGCGCCGCTGGAGTCCGCCAAGGCCGGAGACGTGACCTTTCTGACCAGCCGTAAATATGCAGAGCAAGCGCGAGCGACAACAGCAAGCGCTGTGATCTGCACGGAAGAGTTCACTGGATTGCCCAAGGAAGGTACTGCAGCTTTGCGATGTAAGAATCCAGACCTGGCTCGCGCAAAGGCCCTTAATATCTTCTTCCCGCCACACAAATACCAAGCGGGGATCCATACAACAGCCGTCATCGATGCTTCCGCGAAGATCGGAAAGAATGCGCACATCGGGCCCTATGTTGTGATCGGCGCGAACGTTGTACTCGGCGATGATTGTGTTGTGCTCGCGCATGTTGTGATCTATGCCGGCTCCAAAACCGGCAACCGGTTCTTCGCCCACGCTCATGCCGTGGTGCGTGAGAATTGCATGATCGGCGATGATGTGGAGTTACAGAATGGCGTGGTGCTGGGAGCGAACGGATTCGGCTTCGCCAAGGACACAGAGACCGGACGCTGGCACAGGATCCAGCAAACAGGACAAGTGATCATCGGCAATAATGTAGAGATCCATGCGAACTCATGCATTGACCGCGCCAGCATGCAAGAGACACGAATTGCCGATGGCGCACGCATCGATAACCTTGTGCATGTGGGGCACGGAAGCACAGTGGGCGAAAACTCGCTACTGTGTGCACAGGTGGGATTGGCAGGATCGACTGAAATCGGCAAGAATGTAGTGCTCGCCGGGCAAGTGGGAGTAGCGGGACATTGCCGCGTGGGTGACGATGTACAAGTGGTGGCGCAGAGCGGCATCCCCGGAGACGTGGAGGACGGGCGGATCGTAAGCGGCTCGCCCATCATGGACTTCAAAGTGTGGAAGCGCAGCACTGCTATCTTCCCTAAATTGCCAGAGATGGCACGTGCAATACGTTTACTCGAAAAAGGACCAGAAAAACCATGAAGCCCCGGAACCTGATCGCCGCCTTTATGCTTTCCCTAACACTCTGTCTGCTAGCAGGATGCAAGACAAAGGGGCTCTATGTGACCGTGCAGAACCATTCCAATGAGAACATCTTCCGTATCGTGGTGTTCTATGGAAGCGGTAGTTTCGATATTGAAAAGCTGACACCCGGCCAAACGCATCACACATCGATCAACCCACAACAGAGCAACCTCATTGAATTCAGGTTCACAGACAAAAATGGACAGCTCCACTTCCCCTATAACGGACCCAAAGTGGGTTTGGATTACGAAGGGAACATTATCATTGAAGTGAAAAATGAATATAAGGTTGAGTTCCACGGTGAAGCGAAACCGACTTTGTGAACCACCAATCCTAATAAACCAAAAGATCAAACAGCGCATAGAACAAATTCAATCCAATGGTTTCATGTGGCCCGGTAGCGCACTGGCTATTGAATCTCTGACTGATTGTGTCAAAGCTTCGCGGTCTTTGAATCCAGATGGATCCATAGGTGGATGAAAGACCAGCGTAACTCTTCCTGGCAATACCCTCATGGTCCCCTTCGGCATCAATGTCTCCGAACCGAAGATGGTCATGGGAACGACTGGAAATCCAGTTTCCATCGCCAAATGAAACGGGCCTTTTTTGAAGGGCATCAAGCGGCCGTCCGGTGAGCGGGTGCCTTCGGGGAAGATCGTCATGTGGACACCACTTTGCATCACCGCACGCGCTTTTTCCACACTTTGAATGGCCGATTCACGATTCTGGCGGTCTATTGGGATCATGGACGCCAAACGCATGGCGTAAGAAAGTATGGGAACGCGAAAGACTTCTTTCTTCACAAGAATGGATGTACGGCCCGGTATCGATGCCACAACAATGGGTGGATCCAAATTCGAAACATGGTTGCACATGAAGATGTAACTCTTCCTGGGTCCCAGATGCTCCAGCCCTTTAACATCCACTTTGACACCGGCGAATAACACTCCGTGCAATGCAGCCCACATCGCACGGTTGTATAACCATTCCACATTCCCAGTCAGAAGTGTCCAAGGGATACCAATAACGCCAATGATAGGAACGGCGAACATATAAAACACAACAATCATGAGAGCGCGGAACATGGCTAACTGTTTCCCTCTTTCATCCCATGTTTCTTCCTGAGCATGATGGGCAACGAATCAAAGATACCGCCGAATCCTCCGTTGGAAAGAATGCAGATCACATCTCCTGAGCGCGCTTCTTCTGTGAGGATGGCAGCGATAGCGTCCGCGTCCGGCATGGCCCGCGCGTTCTTGCTGCGCTTGCGGATGCCAGCGATGACATCCGCAACTTTCAGACGCTCGTCTTCGGCGATGACTTCAGGACGGAAGACCGGCGCAAGGATGACTTCATCGGCCAATGCAAGGCTATCTGACAATGGTTGTTCAAATATTTTTCTGCGCAGTGTGTTCGAGCGGGGTTCGAAGACCGCCCACAGGCGAGCATTGGGATAGCGTCCGCGGAGGGCGCGCAGTGTTACTGAGATGGCGGTGGGATGATGAGCGAAATCGCTGACGAGAGTGATGCCATCCACTTCAGCAAAGACCTCCAGTCGACGTTTCACGCTTTTGAATTCGGCCAGAGCCTGCGCACTTGTCTCACTGCTGACCCCGTAATGAGAAGCCAAAGCGGCTGTGGCTGTCGCATTGAGGACATTGTGTGCGCCGGCGAGAACAGTCTCGAACTTCTGCCATGGTTTGCCGCCGCACAATACTGTCCAACGGGTTTTTTGTGTGTCTTGTTCAAGGTCGGTCACGCACCAGTGTGCGGCGTCGGTGAAACCATAGCGCTCGACTTTGCAGAATGCGCGGGTTAGGCAATCATCGACGTTACCATCGCCATCCCAAGCGATGGCGTACCCTTTCCGTGGAACAAGATTCACCAGACGTTTGAATGCGACCTTCACTGCGTTGAGATCAGGGTAGATGTCCGCATGGTCGAACTCCACCGAAGTTAAAATTATGGATTGCGGGAAGTAATGTAGGAATTTGGGCCCTTTATCAAAGAACGCGGTGTCATACTCATCGCCTTCCAGAATGAAATCGTCTCCATCTCCCAATTTGAAACTTGCGCCGAAGTTCTCAGCGACTCCACCGATCAAGAATGATGGCTGCTTCCCTGCTTGCTCAAATATCCAAGCCAGCATGGAAGTCGTGGTGGTTTTTCCGTGTGTTCCGGCTACGACAAGAGGGCAGCGTCCACGCAGAAAATTCTCGTGGAGCAGGGCGGGCAAAGATGTGAATGGAATACGCTCATCGAGTACGCGTTCGAGTTCGGGATTGCCACGGGAAATAGCATTGCCCACAACGACAAGATCAGGGCAAGGATCAAGATTCGACTCTGCGTATGGTTGAAGCACTGGGATCTGGAGGTCAGACAACAGATCACTCATCGGCGGATAGACGGACTGGTCGCTACCGGTGATTTGATTTCCCATTTGCTTGAGTAATCCCGCAAGTGAGGCCATTGCAGTTCCACAGATGCCGATCATGTGGATGTGGGGCTTTTTGCCGCCTGCATCCACGATCATTGTCTTGCTCCGTTGGACCCATTGAATCCATGATTGCGTTGCGGATAACGCAGCACTATCTCCTTCTCTGACACTTCGAGATCGATGGCAACGCCGATGGGCAGCATGATGTTCGGCTGCGCGGTCACATGTCCGCTGTGCAGGCCGAAGCCAACGGGCACATCGATATCGTGGAGAACGCGCATGACCGCATCTTGAAGTGTGTAATCCTGGCCGCCGGGCTGCTGGCAATCTTTCATCTCACCAAAGACGATACCGCGCACACCATTCAATTTGTTCGCGAGTTTGAGTTGCATGAGCATTCGGTCGATCTGGTAAGGCTTGGTGTTAATGTCCTCGACAAAGAGAATGCACCCTGCGCAATCGATCTCATAAGGCGTACCCAAAGATGCCGCCAGCATGGAAAGACATCCGCCGTATAGCACGCCACTGGCTTTGCCCGGACGTGGCTGCCGTCCCGGCGGCGCAGCGCGGATGACGAATTCACTGGTAGCGGTGGCGGCGATCAATGCGCTGGCTGCAAAATCATCGCCAGCAATAGCGTAGTCACTGGTGACCATGGGGCCATGATATGTGACCATATCTGCATGGTCGCAGAAGTACGTGAGCAAGGTGGTCACGTCGCTATATCCCACGAATATTTTGGGGTTGGCGCGTACCACGTTGAGATTAAGACGGGATAGGAGATGGTTGCAGCCATATCCGCCGCGTGCGCAGACGATGGCAGCGATGTCCTGCCGCTGGAACATCTGTTCGAGTTCCCAAACACGCCGACGATGTGTACCCGCGAAGTAAAGATCACGGTCAAAGATGGAATCGAAGTAAAATGTGCGGTAACCGAGCTTGTGAAGGACTCCACACCCGGCTTCAAGCCGGTCGCGGTCGATGGGACTGCCCGGTGCGATCACGCCAATGACATCAGAATTATGCGCACGCACTTGGCGCGGGAAGATACGAGCAGGTTGTCCGGGAGTGCGCATGGATGAATAATTTTAGCGTAAGACATGAATTACTTCTCCGCAGGGCTTTTGCTAATAGCATTTATCAACTAGAATTTCTGGCCAGCTACTTTTCACAACCGGGAGTCGTACCTATGCGTACCATCGCAAACCGCACATTATTTACTTTCTTCGCAATCACACTCCTCTGCAGCCTCACCTATGCACAATCACTCGATCTTCCCCAGCTAAGTCAATACTCAAAAATCACACAGCGGATCGGCGTCACGGACATCACGGTCACGTATCATCGACCACTCATCAACGAACGTAAAGTCTGGGGCGGCCTGGTCCCCTACGGCCAGGCATGGCGTACGGGCGCGGATGAGAACACCATCATCGAGTTCTCTGACAATGTGATGATCGAGGGCAAGCTGCTGGCTAAGGGCAGCTATGGATTGCATACCATCCCCAATGAGAACGAATGGACGATCATTTTTTCCAAGAACAATTACTCATGGGGCAGCTTCACATACGATCAGACCGAAGATGCATTGCGAGTGACTGTAAAACCGCGGTCAAGCGAGTATCGAGAAACCATGTCTATTGATTTCGACAATGTACAACCTGCTTCTGCCCTTCTGACCATTCGATGGGAGAAACTTGCCGTTCCGGTGAAGATCGAAGTCAACATCAACGAAGCCGCCGCGAACTATATCCGGAACCAGTTGAAGTCCTGGACCTTCCGGTCCAACTGGTCGGCGTTCAACGATGGCGCCAATTACTTCCTGAATAACAAATTGAACCTCGATGATGCTTTGAAATTAGCCGACCAATCGGTACGCATCGAAGAACGGTTCGACAATCAGATGACCCGGTCACGGATCCTGGATGCGCAAAACAATCCCAATGGCGCTGCTGCCGCCAAGAAACGCGCCATGGAAATTGCAACTGCAGTACAACTCAACAACTACGGACGCAGCCTGCAACGGGCAGGCAAACAGGAGGAAGCATTCACTGTCTTCCGTTACAACATCAAGGAGCGACCTGACGATTGGACATCCCATTCGCAACTAGCGCGCATCGCCGTTGCAGCAAAAGATTTCGATACTGCGTTGAAAGAAATGAATTTGGCGCTCAATGTGGCTCCAGAACAATCCAAAGTCGGATTGCAAACAACGATCAAGCGTTTGGAGAACAAAGAAGACATCAACAAGTAGTTATGGCTCAACGAATTCGCCGGATCCGGTGATCACAGCGGGGCCGGTCAGGAAGACCTCACCTTCACAACGCACAGTTTGTGAGCCACCTAGGGCATGGACAGTGACGGGTGAAGACACTCGTCCCGAATGAATAGCTGCGACTGCGGAAGCACATGAGCCGGTTCCGGATGATAGAGTCTCCCCCGCTCCACGTTCAAAGAAACGACATTCGATGGAATGTTCCCCGGTCACGCGGACAAAATCAATATTCACACCATTGGGAAATTGCGGTCGAGACTGGATGTCTGCACCGAGGCCCTGCCAATTCTTTGGGAATTCATCAATGAAGATCACGCACTGGGGGTTTCCCATATTCAAAAGCAGACCGTGTAGCTCAGCTCCAAGATGCGTACTACTGTAGACACCTTCGATCTTTGGCACGCCCATGTGGGTCTCGAATTCAAATTGTGGAGATGATGCACGCATGAGACGACACTCTTTCACTCCTGCTGCGGTCTCAACGCGGACCATATTTCCACCATGTTGCAGGATGTAACTCGCGGCGACACAACGAGTGCCGTTGCCGCTGATCTCAGCTTCACTGCCATCCGCGTTGAAGAGACGGATGCGGATATCCGCTTTTTGTCCATTGGTTGGAGGGTAAAGCCATTCGACACCATCAGCTCCAATACCGTTTTTTCGGTCACACATGGCTTGAGTGATTCGTGCAAGTGACGAAGCATCACTGGTTGAATGGGCGTCGCCCACCAACAAGAAGTCGTTTCCGCATGCGGAGGCTTTGGTATATGGGATAGTGCGGGATGTGGTCAACGTGTCATCCTTCATAATTCGGCGAGCGGATGACCTGCACGGAGTCTATATTCGTACTTTTGCGAAGCTTCTCGGTCAGCATTTGATGGACATTGTGGACCGCCTGAACAGTGAATTGCAGACGGTAGGAATCTTTACCGCTGACAAAATGTACACCATCCATGATGAGGTGTTCTTCCTCCATTGCATTGTTCACAGAAGTCATCACACCCTCGGCATCCTTGCCTTTTATTTCGTACTGCATGAACAGTGCTTTTAGATTGAAGCGCGCCTCCAATTTTCCAAGAACATGTAGACCGGTCAAGACAAGGATGGTTGCGAATACAGCAACTTGATATTGGCCCCCACCGACGGCCATGCCTACGGCGGCGACCACGAAAATAGTGGCGGCGGTTGTGATCCCGGTTATTCCGCTCTTGGAGTGTAGGATGGTGCCCGCGCCGATGAACCCGATGCCAGAGACAATTTGGGCCGCGATGCGCGTGTGGTCATCGAGGGTGCCCGTAAAGGCGAATGAAAGGATGGTAAAGAGAGCCGTACCCACACACATGAACATATTGGTGCGCAGACCGGCGGGGCTCTTATTGATCTGCCGCTCCAAACCGATGGCAGCGCCCAGAAAGGCGGCGACGATGAGCTTGATGAGCGCCGCTGCGACAAACTCCGATGGATGAAGTTCGGGGCCAAGTTGGTGCCAAAGTGATTCCATCATTCAATCTCCATGGAGCGAATAATCGAGCGGATACGATTTTAACGCGGCTTTAACTTTAATTGGGAGCGATATAGATTCGCTTGTTTTTGTCCGGGAACATGGATGACGGCAAGCTTCAATGATCCATCAGAGTGGGCGTGAACAGCGAGATCCACAGGGTCGCCATCGAACGCAATGATGTAATCCGCGTTCGCGGCGGGGTCGGCGATGGCATTCTGCCAGAACGGCCAGTTGTTCTCATTTACGACATTTCTCAGAGGGATGTTAGCGCGCATCAGTGCACCGGGATGGTCCCCGCAGAACATCAGCAGGCGGGATCCTGTGGGAAGTTGTTTAAGGTAGTCAGCCAGCGCGATCTCCACTGCGGACTTGGAATTTCCATTGGCAAACGCTTCCTGACCGCATGGGCCATCATGGGGCTGCTTG
>Ga0207129_1137_pt1 | contig 10890 bp, 10 predicted proteins | sample Alteio_BWMinHeat_15_FD_153517 | JGI IMG/M metagenome (GOLD analysis project Ga0207129, IMG submission 153517) | Enriched cells from forest soil in Barre Woods Harvard Forest LTER site, Petersham, Massachusetts, United States -... | ecosystem: Environmental > Terrestrial > Soil > Temperate forest >... | reverse complement strand
GGTTTAGTCCCCAAAACCTCAAATATATGCGTAAATTTTCCGAAGAATATAGCCTGGACGAAATTGGTCAACAGGCTATTGACCAATTGCCCTGGGGTCACATTGTAACGCTAATCTATGCTGTTTCGGATAAGGAAGAGAGACGTTTTTACATCGATGCAACCCCTCAAAATGCTTGGTCGAGAAACATGCTATCAATGCAAATTGAAACAGCGCTCCATAAAGACAGGGAAAAGCCATCACTAATTTTAAAGATAAATTACCATCGCCACAGTCAGATTTAGCTCATCATACACTGAAAGACCCTTACATCTTTGATTTTCTCAGTATTGGAAAAGAAGCACATGAACACGAGGTGGAAAAAGGGTTGGTAGCGCATATTGAAAAATTTTTACTTGAGTTAGGCAGAAATTTTTCAACCGACTTAAATATTTTCCAATGGTCGTAAAGCTGCCCACCCAAATTTTTTTCTGACCTTTTCATTGGATGGATTTTCTCCTTGGCTCAAGATCCGTTCAACTGCCCCTGCCACCTCTTGATAGGTAATACCCAATTTGGACATGCTTACTCCTTAATGACACCCTGGAAAGGTTCTTTATGCCAATTTTTTGGAAAACCCATTTCTTGAATGGGAATTAATTGATATTTTTGTAATAATACGAGGAGCTTCCCTTCCCAATCCGCATCCATATCTATGCTTTTTAGCAAATAAGACAAAACTGCCAATTGTTCATAAATTAGTCCGTGCCAGTCCTGATCTTCTCGCTTAGGAGTGGCTACTTTTTGATGCTTTTTATATAAAATCTTTGGGGTGACTGGGTAAGTTCTTCTCCATACGATAGCATGATGAGCGCATAAATTTCTTAAAATGGTTAAGCAATGCAACCAAGAATCTAATACTTTCGGAGGTATTTTGAAATTAATAGAAATTTCCTGCCTATCGGATTTATTCCTTAAATGCTGATACATCAAGGACCAAGTTCCCAGTGAAATTGCTTCGGCGATCATCCAACAAGGCGGCAGCTCGGGGGAATGATATTTTTGATAATAGGACTTGAAGATAATATCTTGTGTTAACTTATCTTTTTCTCCATCTCTTCTTTTACCCGTTGCCTTTTCAATCATAATTTTTAATTTTTTATGAGTGAAGATGGCGGACTCTTTAAAACACTCTTTTTTTAGAAACCAATGTGGATCATACTTAGTGCTCATTACATTATTGATGGCTGTTCGGACAGCGACTTCTATAGATTCAATCGCATCTAAGATCAGAAGGCGAAGTTCTTTATCAAAGCTATATAAAGTGAAAATTTGCTCAAATGTGGTCCCAGGAATAAACCCATGCAAGCAATCACCCGCTTGAGTAAAGTATCTGGCATAACCGGATAAGCGATAATAGGAAATGGCACTAAGTTTTGAAGCAGAAAATGCTGGATTTGGGATAAGGAGACCCCGGGATTGGTATAATTTAATCTGATCGAGGATCGTAAGAGCTGGTTTTTTGTACAGTGTTTTTTCGTTCATCAAAAAATAACCCGCCAAGTTTCGCATTCATGAAGAGGCGTGGCGGGTCTTATTACGGTAAGTATAACCCAAGTTTCATCTTTAAAACAACCCACCCGTTGCCAGTTTGACTAGGTCAATTATAACACATATACACGTTACAAACATACGTATCGATACATACGATAAATAGCTCAAAAGCGGTTCAAAATAGGTTCAAAAAACGTGATTTTTTACATATTATAATTTTTACACGCGTACAGTTGGAACCGATTAAGAGGAGCGATTCCTGAATACACAGGAATTCTCAATGCAGTGTTTGACAGCCCCTCTCGCGCAACTCTCGCGCAACTCTCGCGCAACTCTCGCGCAACTCTCGCGCAAAAAATCATAGCTTAAAGTTACGGTATGCGCGCGCTTGCACGCAATCAAAATCCAGCGCATAATTAAATCACTGGTGTCTTTCTTGAGACCCATAATAGCGAAGCCCTGGCGATCGTGAAATCCCCAAGGCTTCTGATTCTCCACTCTCGATAATAGGAATATCGATCATGAAGACCTTTCTTTATTTTACGTTGCCATTGCGCAAAATTCACGCACTAATTGCCTCCAAAGCGTTTTTATTTCCACATCGGCCCTATTCGACCTAGCAAATAACTTAGCAAGCTAAGTATTTATCATTTTTTGCTTACTCGATACAGGATGTCGACATATGAACGCAATGCATGCTCAATCAAAAAACTCCGATAAAATTTACAACCCCACCCAAGGAATCTTTATACACCCAGTCTACCAACATACCTGGTTCAAGATGATCAAAAGCCGAAAATTCACCCGAACCAGTATAGACATTTGGCTTATCCTGTCCTCCTGGGCCAATGTTAATGAAGAATTTCAAGTAGACATCGCAGCCCATGTCTTAATGGAAAAATTCGACTGCGGGGACACTACGCTGAGAGAGTCGCTCAAAAGCCTAGAGGATGAAGGCTACCTTATCCTTAAAACCTCAATTGTAAATTACCGGCGCCACTATACCCTAACCCCCATTCACCCCAGAGACGCCGAGCACAACTCCGAAAAGAAGGCAGCGTCAGAACCCCGCGAAAAACCGCAACTCAAGCCAGATAACCCCTGCGGATTTCCGCAGACTGCCCCGCGGAAATCCGCGGGTATAAATATAATAAGAAACTCTAATAAGAAAACAACGTTAACGTTAGCGTCCAAAGAGAAGGAAAGAGAGCAGATACCTGAGTCAACCGAGATATCTCCCACTTCCGAGACTCCCCTGCTCTCGGAACAGGTCTATATCACCTATGAGGGTGAAGTGCTCTCGCTTGAAGACATCCCATCACCTCCTCAACCCGTTTTGCCAGAGAGGCCTATAGTTCCGGGAAGCATCTTTGACCCTGAGCCCCAGGAATCCGACCTTGAGGCCATGAAAAACATTATGGATGGCGCTCGTACACTGTCCGAGAAGGACGAACGAGAGGCCTATTTAAAACCCCACCAGAACTTGCTCTGCCACCTGTCAGGTTGGGTCATTAATCAAAAAATCTTTCCAGGACCCTATGCTTCCTACCTCAGCGAGCTGAAAAAAGATTTTTTCACACACCCAATGATTCGTCTCTGGGTGAAGTACGGCAACCATGAGAGTCACACGGAACAACATTGCTACCAAATGGCTTTGGAAAAAGCCAAAGCCACAGCAGCGCCTCCATTGCCACCCTCGATCGTGACCTCTACTTCTCGCGCCTGGGTGAATCGTATACAGACACTAATTCGGAACTTTAAGCACCCGAACCCAAAGACATTGCTACTAGAAATTGTGTACCACATGGAACATTTCAGGCCCACTAAGATCAGCTGGAAAACCGAAGAGGAGCGCCTCAAAATAAATTTCTCTCTGGCCATTCGCCTGCTCAAGATGCAATCCTGGTCAACCCCGAAGGGATTGGCGAGTCGAGTTACGCGCTGCCAAGAAATGGGAGGGATGTAACATGGCGTTACGAACATTCACCGCCCTATCCTGCCTACTTTCCCTTATATTCTCACTGTGCTTTTGGCACTCAATGGCATGGGGGGATAAGGCATACCTATTCTCATCCTTAGCTATCGTCTTTGAGGCCGGAAAATGGTTCGCCTGGAGTACCTTTTGCCAACAGCTCCAACAAAAGCGCTGGGTAGCTCTATGGGTGCCAGGTCTTATTTTCATGTCCCTGATGTTGCTCTCCGTGTTTTCCACAAGCGCTCAGCTGTACCAGTCGCACAAACACTTTGAGCATGAAGCACAACAAAAATCTGTCGCCTATCAGCAATTATCTCAACAGATTCTAAGAGCTCAGCAACAACTGGAACTTATGATTCAGGGCGCCCAAAAAGACCTACAAGGCGGCTTTCGTGCTCGTGCCCTGAATGTGCTCGAGCACACTGTTCCCAGACACGAGCACATCCTTCGTGAACTGATGACTAAACGGGGCACGCTCCCACAGCAGTCCCTAGTAGGCCTGAATGGCTTGAAATCATTGGTCCTGTGGGTGCCTGTGTCCGAGCACGTGCTCGAGAAAGGGTTGTGCTTCGTGCTCGGATGTGTGCTCGATGTGGTTTCGTGCTTCCTTTTATGGTTACGCGGTGGGCACGACACTGTAATCAAACAAGATCGATGGAAACCAACTCCCCTAGAAGTAACTCAACCGTTCAAAAGAAAGATATCTAACAATCAAAGGGCAAAAAGTGAAGAATACCAAAGAATCAGGCAGTGGATAACAACAGGAAAGCATCCGCCAATTTTGCGTCTGATCAAAGAGATTGCTCAAATAGGAACAAAGAAGGCGAAAGTTTATTTTCAAGATATGGAAAAGGAAGGAATTTTAATCAAGCGGGATATGCGCTATGCACTAACCTCATAAATTTTGGTAAAAACCAGCGTTGATGTCAAAAGTAGATTCAAATATAGGAAAAGCAACTTCTGAAAAAGTGGAGACAAACTGGAGACAAAGTAGAGACAAACTGGAGACAGGTCGAGTAGCAACCGGATACACGATACTCTTTAAAGCAAACAACCCACCTTGGTGGCACTGATATTATCCAAGTAATCGGGTACACAACAGAGACAAAACTATTATCAGCGCTCAAAATAAGGGTATCCAGGCTTGTGGTTTCTAGATCCGTTATCAAACCGTTAGCATTCTGATTCAGAGACGCATTGAGAAATGCATCCACCAATTTTGCGTCTGATCAAAGAGATTGCTCAAATGGGAACAAAGAGGGCGAAAGTTTATTTTCAAGATATGGAAAAAGAAGGGATTTTAATCAAACGAGATATGCGTTATGCACTAACCTCATGAACTTTGGTAAAAACCAGCGTTGAATGTAAATAGTAGATTCAAATATAGGAAAAACAACTTCTGAAAAAGTGAAGACAAAGTAGAGACAAACTGGAGACAGGCATTATGTAAACTAGAGACAAAGTGGGGACAAACTAGAGACAAACCAAAGAAACACCATCACTTTAAACCTGAATATTGACAGAAGTAGACCCTAGAACTGAAGACAAAGTGAAGACAAAGTAGAGACAAAGTAGAGACGGGATATAAATTTTTTTAGATTTTAAAAATGTAAAATCTATTTAAAATCAGAAATACTTCGAAAAATATAGATTGTTTTTTTAAATTTCAAGAAGTAAGTTATGGACCAAACTATGCATATTTTTTAAAATTGTTATTTACATACATGATTTTTTATCTTAAATTAACATAAGTATCTAAACTCCACTTTTTTGAAAAGAGGTTGCTCATGAAAGCCGAAAAGGAACTATGGTCCATATCAGAAATTGAAAAGCTGTTTAGATTGAAACAAAAGATAAAAAGTCGACAAACTTTTTTCAAACTAGAGGAAAAAGGTGTTATTCCAAAATCTACACGAGTTAAACGTGGAAAAAGCAACATACGGCAATGGCATATTTCTCAACTTCCAGAAATAGGGGCAAAATGCGGCTTTTTAAAGCAACCCAGAAATCAAAAAATCATTTGTGTTTACACCGCCAAGGGTGGAGTACTAAAAACCACTTTATCTTATAACCTCGCTAGAACATTAGCCCTGAATGGCATTAAAACCATTATTGTTGGACTAGACATCCAGTGTTCTGTTACAGACATTGCCCTTCCTCTAGAAGAGGCTGAATCATTAGAGCAATCTAGTGAGAAATCTTTAGGGCTGTATAACCACTTAGTTGAAAAAGTACCTATTAATAAAATAATTAAACATACAGACATTCCTACATTAGATATTATACCCGAATCCCCCGATCTCAATATACTTGAAAAGAGAATTCGGATTATTAATAGAAGGGAGTATCTATTCAGGGATAAATTAATTCCAAAATTAAGTGATTACAAGGTCATTATTTTTGACAATGGTCCAAGTTGGAATCAACTGATTGAAAGCGCCTTAACTGCTTCTAGTGTGGTCCTCTCTCCTATTGGATGTGACATTGGAACGTACCAAGCATTGCAGACAAACTTAGAGACACTAACCGACTTCAGTCATACAATGGAACTGAAGTGGAAACATTTTCTTTTAATACCAACCTTGTTAGAAAAAACAAAGCTTAGTCAACAGATTTACGGTTCTTATTTAAACCGATTTCCAAAAACGATTATATCAGCACCAATCAGGCGTGCTGCAAAAGGACAGGAATCCATTGTTTTAAGGCAAAGCATTTTTGAAAATGACCCCGCCTCTTTGTTGGCACAGGATTATTTTGAGCTACTACAGCTTGTGTGGAATAAAATTAACTAATTCTAACCCAAGGAACCACCATGGCCTTAAAGGACGAAGTATTACAGAATTTTTTTAAAGTAGTGACCTCGAAACAAGAGCGTCACCTAACTCAGAAGTCTGGGAATAGACGCAGAGTATTTGATGAACCAAGCATGTTGTTTGACGAACTTTCTGATTTGGAAAGTGGAGACAAAGTAGAGACAAACCGGAGACAAAGTGGAGACAAACTAAAGACGGAACCAAAGACAGAGTGGAGACAAACTAAAGACAAACTGAAGACAGAAAAAAAGAAACTAGAGACAAAAGTGGAGACACAACCAGAGACAAAAGTGGAGACAAATCAGAGACAAACTAGAGACAAACCAGTGGTTTCTGAAAGAAAAAATGTCACCGCCGTAAAAGCCGTTGACCCAAACAATGTTAGTTTCTCAACTCTCTCTGGATCTCAAAGAAGAATTTTATTAAGTATTTATAAATACTGCTCTTTATCAAGTAATTTAGAAACAAATCCATTATCTATAGAGAATATTGCTTATAATTCCAACGCTTCTATACCAACATCAAAAAAAACGTTACAAAGACTTGAAAAACTGGGATATATACGGAGATGTTCATTCAAAAACGGCAGGGGAGGTTGGACTATTTACAGCATGGATAAAACTCTCTTTCAAGAAATTAGATTGTCTTCAGAAAATCTAAACCAGAGACAAAGTGGAGACAAACTAGAGACGCAACTAGAGACAAAAGTAGAGACACAACTAGAGACAGGGCCCTCCTATAGTAGTAGTAATCTAAATATTAATAGTAATAATACTACTACTGAAGGATCCGTTTTACCGGGTGAGTGGGTTGATATAAATTACTCTGAACTAGCAGGTATTAGGTTCAGCAGCTCACATATAAAGCAAATTTTTAATAAGGGCCTTCTTTCCGCAAAAGAGGTCCAGGCATCTATCGATGCCCTTGCTTTTGACATACGGGTTAATCAGAAAGATAAACAAATCAAAGTAGACATGTTGAGGTACTTCCTTGGAATACTAATCAGGGGTTCGGTTTACAACCCTCCATCAAACTATGTTGACCCGGTGGAGGAAAGTCTCAAAAAATATCATGAGTCTCAAAAAAACCTGAGCTCTAAAGTCGAGAATGCCTTGTTGGGAATTAAACAACAGGAGTTTAGTAAGTGGTCTGATTCGTTGTCGGAGCAAGAGCATGATAATTTTGTACCAGAGGACATGAAGAAGGGTGGATTAATTCCAAAAGCTGCGATTGCTAGTGCTAAAAAAAGGGAGATGGAAGCGTATTTCAATGAAATTATTTGGCCAAAAGTTAAACAAGATCTAAATGAACAAGTTCCAGGGCTATCGAAATTTGAGAAGGAGTCTACTTAGGCTGGGTTGTAGGGCGCTCTAGAATTGTCTGTAACGCTTGAAACTGTGCCACCCTAGGAAAAGGGTTAGATTTCAGAAAACATGCCAGTATGGAGTTCTGAGAGCGTTTGTTATTATTGCTGTAAATTTGTATGGTCTTAAAAATTATCCTAAGGCAGCTTGCTAAAATATTTTACTAAGGTGGACCCCGTGGTTAAGACTATCCCCTAAAAAGTTGGCAAGCTTAGCTAACTAATTTGTTCGGGTTTATAATAAGGCGTTTTGGAAAGTTGGTGGTTTAGAGCGTTGTATAATTTATTTAAAATAGGGTTTGCAAGCGTTATAGAATGGCTTGAATTTGCATTATTTGGGTTTTTAGCAGCCTCATTTTCATTTAATTTTTTTGTAAGTTCTGACTTAAAGATTGCATGGGTAAAAACTTTTTCGTTAATTTTCGCTGGATTTATATCTAGACCAATTGGTGGGCTATTTTTCGGTTATCTTGGGGATAGGAGAGGTAGGTCTTTTTGTTTAAAAATAACACCAATTTTTCTAACAGGACTTACATTCTTAATGGCATTTCTTCCGACTTATCATCAAATTGGAATTTTTTCTCCTTTATTTTTAGTTTTTTTGAGATTTTTACAGGGGTTTTTTATCGGCGGTGAGTACGCTGGTAACACTTTATATTTTTGTGAATCAGGCAAGAATAAGTATTATTTAGGTAGCTTTGCTAGCTGCTGTGGTACATGTGGGATATTTTTAGCTTCTGTTCTAGTTTCTATAATGTACTTTTTTGGCGGAGAATCTTGGGTTTTTGATGGGGGTTGGAGAGTAGCCTATTTGATTACTGGCTTGTTGGGAATAATATCCATCTATTTAAGAAAAAATTTACAAGAGACCTCAGTTTTTAAAGAGTTATTGCTAAATCATAAGGTGTCAAAATCTCCCATTCTGGAAATTTTTAGATTAGAGAAATTTAGAATTTCATTATGTTTGCTTTTGATGTCTGTGCATGCTACTAGTTTTTATTTTGTGTTTACTTACTTGCCAAATCTAATGCCTATGATTGGAGATTTTGATTCTGTGGGGATATTTGGGCTTTTTTCTCTTTTTCTGCTTGTCAGGTTGTTAATTATACCAATAATAGGGAAATTGGCAGACCATTATTCTGGTGAGAATTTTTTGTTAATATCTAGCCTTTGTTTTTTATTCCTTAGCATGCCTCTGTGCCATGCCATTCTAAATGGGGAATTTTTGTTAAAGATTGTATCTATTGGGATATTGGCGTTTTTGACGGCAATAAATGCCGCGGTTATTCCAGGTATTTTGGCAAAAATACTTAGAGCTAGAACAGGTTACACGGGCTTTGCTATCGTAATGAATGTTGGTTTTGGGTTTTTTGGGGGAATAGTCCCATTGGTGTCTCATTTAATTTTTAGTTACACTGCTTTTAAGAACCCAGGGGTGTACTTATCTTTCTGTGCCCTGATGGCATTAATTGGATTTTTTTATAAATGGAAGTACTTAGATGGGCAAATACAGAGCTGTACTGAAGAACGATTTGAAACTAGACTTCAGTCAGTATCTTGATTTATTTAGTTGCAAAACTATAGATTATATGGCAGTAGGCGTGCAAAATAATCTGAAGAAGGTTAGTGCTTCTGTGATGTCAGACGAAGATTGGCAAGAATTATATCTTAGGGAGGGATTTGGATCACATGATCCCCTTAGACAGGCGGTTTTTAATAGTAATAGAAAAATAATTTTCTTAGATGAGTTAGAAGTCAGTAGTTCATTTGGTGAGTTTATTATGAAAAAAAGACAGTCCTATAATATTAGGAATGGTATCGTTTTTGTCCAAAGGAATTTGGATCATAATTTGTTAATTACCATTGGAACCGGCTATAGAAAATTTAAGCCAGTAAAATTCTTTATGGAGAATTTTAATAGTATTAATATGGCTCATAAATCAGTTTGTGAAAAAATGGGGCATATCATTGATGATTATCAAACTGTAAAACCTTAAGAAGATAATCTTCTATGCCACAGGATAGGTGCGATTTTATTAGGCTCAATTTCTAGATCATATATAACGGGTTCAGATAAGCTACCATAATAAGGGTTTGTGGTTATCAAATTAACTCCCCCAGACTCGTTTTTGGTTAGTCTTCTAATTAATATTTTTGAATCTATTTTAACGATACAGTTTGAACCAATAATAGATTCAATGTTTTTATTTTGGTTAAATCTGCCGCCCACATAGTCCCCTGGTTGATAAAATGGCAACATATCATTATTTGTAACCATGATTACCACTGAGTTTTTGGATAAGCTTTTGAAAAAATCGGCTTCTTGTATTAGCAGAATTTCATCATTTATAGATTCTTGTTCTAAGCCAGATTCCTGTTGTTTTAAATATTGGTTGATATTTAACAGGGTTTTTGGCTCTAATCCTTTTCCAGTTAATAGCCACTCCTGAGATACCAGTAACCCTTCGTTCCCGTAGATATCTATACATTTCTCTAGCCCTTTTTTTGTTATATTGCTTTGATTATTTTCCCAGGATTTTAGAGTGTCGGGAGATAATCCATATTTTTTGGATAAAAATGAGCGGCTCAAGTTTAAAGTTTTTCTTAGGCGTTTAAGCCGCTCACTGACTGATCCTAAAATGTTTTTTTCAACGATCACTTATTGCCTCAGGGTTTCGGTTTTTTGGTCGAGGGGCCCAGGTGGGAGCCCGCGTTAACTCTAAAAAGCTCTCCAGTCATCGCATTGTTTTCATCCACTAGAAAGCTGGCTAATTCGGCAACTTCTTCAGGTGACACTACTTTGTTCAATAAGTTTTCTTCAGCCATTTTTTTTTGAAAGGTAATTAATTTGTCTTGGCAATTGAATCTTTGATCCCACCATGTTGACGAGACAACGCTGGGGCATATCGCATTTACCCTTACTTCTGGGGATAAGGCTTTTGCCAACGCCAGAGTCATTGTGTTGAGCGCTCCTTTAGAGGTGGCATAGGCGATAGAGCTGCCTATGCCTGTAATTCCAGCTTGTGAAGATATGTTTACAATAGAACCATTTGACTCTCTTAAATATACCTCAGTTAGTTCCGTCATGTAAAAAGCTCCCATGAGGTTTACAGAGAATATATTGTCAAAAACTTCTTTAGTCTGTGATTGTAAGTTCGAATAGTCAGAAAAAACAGTAATGCCAGAGTTGTTAATCAAGTTGTTTA
>Ga0207129_1136_pt1 | contig 10992 bp, 10 predicted proteins | sample Alteio_BWMinHeat_15_FD_153517 | JGI IMG/M metagenome (GOLD analysis project Ga0207129, IMG submission 153517) | Enriched cells from forest soil in Barre Woods Harvard Forest LTER site, Petersham, Massachusetts, United States -... | ecosystem: Environmental > Terrestrial > Soil > Temperate forest >... | reverse complement strand
CCATCATATTTACAAAAGGCAACTTTTCCTGTATCAAATGATATACTATTATCAATTTGGAAAGAGAGAAGTGATCTACAAAAAGCATTTCCCGAAGTAGCAAAAGGAAATCTAACTAATCTACAGAAATGGGCCACTACAACAGGATGGAATGAAGACACACGTCTAGCTGTACTAATTCCTCCTGGAAATGTTCCTGCCTATACGCAACCTCAATTCCCAAAAAATGAAACATCGTCTGACTCAAGTGACAGTTATACATCAATCCTACCTATTCTGGCGGTTGGAGTCATTATCGCAATTGGTGGAGTATTTGGCTATAGATTCTTTAGTCGCAAGAAAAGTCATACGTGAAGATTAGTCTGTTTTTGTATAATCGTATTATCTTCTTGTAATATTTGATTACTGTTAGACTGCATTTCAGAATATGTAGCAGGTAACGATATTGCAAACATAATTCCTATGACTGTGATGATTAAAAGAAAGTCTAGTTTCATGATATCTATAACATTGATCTAGAATAAACGTAGTTGTACTACGACCATCCTCTGAATCTAATCGTTTCCAAATATGGACACCATATTTTTAATAGTTGGTACGTTTATGCAAGATGGGTTTGGGCATTTGAAAAAAATTTCACTTTTACCTATATTGATAATTCTTGGCGCAACTACAGCTCATGCTGAAACTTCTAATGTAACTAATGATATTCTTTTGTCAATCTGGAAACAAAGATTTGATCTTCAATCTGAATTTCCAGAAGTTTCACAAGGTAATCTAGACAATCTAAAGAAATGGGCTACAACGACGGGATGGAAGGACGACAAACGTCTAGCTGCATTAATTCCTCCAGGACAAGTTCCATATTATTTATTTGATTCACTCTTGTCAATCTGGAAAGAAAGAAGTGATCTACAAAAATCATATCCCGAAGTTGCACAAAATAATTTAGTCAATCTAAAGAAATGGGCTGTAACAACAGGATGGGATCAAGATCCGCGTTTATCAATATTGGTGCCACAAGGAGAAGTTCCGAGTTATCAAAAAAACCTACTGCTCCAAATCTGGAAAAATTCAGCTGATCTTCAAAAAACATATCCTGAAGTGAAAAATAATGATCTAACCAAACTAAGAAACTGGGCTACAACTACTGGATGGAATGAAGACAAACGTCTAGCTGCACTAATTCCTCCAGGGGAGGTTCCAAAATATCTTGATGACTCACTCTTGTCAATATGGAAGGAAAGAACTGATCTACAAAAATCATTTCCCGAAGTTGCACAAAACAATCTAGTCAATCTAAAGAAATGGGCTGTAACATTTGGCTGGAATGAAGACAAACGTCTAGCTCCATTAATTCTTCCCAGTCAAGTTCCAAAATATCTTGATAACTCGTTATTATCCATATGGAAAGAAAAAGCATATCTTCAAAAATCATATCCCGAAGTAGCAAAAGGTGATCTAACCAAACTAAGAAACTGGGCTACAACGACGGGATGGAATGAGGATCCACGTTTAGTGGTACTAACTCCAGCTTACTTACCTCACGAAGATCCATCCTCGTCTTTTCACATAACAGATATGGTTCTTTTATCAATCTGGAATGAAAGAATATATCTTCAAAAAGCATTTCCAGAAGTTGCACAAGGTAATCTAGATAATCTAAAGAAATGGGCTGTAACATTTGGCTGGAATGAAGACAAACGTCTAGCTGCATTAATCCCTCCAGGTAAAGTCCCATCATATTTACAAAAGGCATCTTTTCCCGTATCAAATGATATACTTTTATCAATCTGGAAAGAGAGAAGTTATTTGCAAAAATCATATCCTGAAGTAGCAAAAGGAAATCTAACCAATCTGCAGAAATGGGCTACTACAACAGGATGGAATGAAGACAAACGTCTATCTGCATTAATTCCACCTGGTAAGGTGCCTCAACATTTGACTAATCCTTAATTTTATTTGCATCTTTCTCCAAGCAAAAACTACTGTTTTTTTAATTCATGATTGGTAGTTAATATTTCACAACATGTGCCATTATACTATCCGCTAGTAAGTTTTAAGAAATGATTTCTTTTAAATTTTTACAGACAAAAGAATTCAGTCATAGTTTTACTTGAGATCTCTCTCCAAGCAAAAACTGGTGCTTTTTTGCCTGATGATTATTTGTGATTTGAGAGCCATGAGCAATAATACTATCTGAGATTTGTATTTTTGTATCAATTGAGCAATCATCCATTAGAATAGAGTTTTCTACATCACAGTATTTCAGAGAGCAGTTGTTTCCAATGGAAACATGCGGTCCTATCCTAACAGCTGGGCCGACATTGCAATTGTCTCCAATGATAGCAGGACCAGTGATAAAAGAGTCTCTGGATATGGTGCTATTTTTGCCCAACACTATATTTCCCTTAACTTGGGATCCTTCACTTAATACAAACTGATTTTGTGTTCCTATAGTATCAAGTATTAGCTGGTTTGCATGTAAGATATCTTCTGGAGTGCCTGTATCTTTCCACCAACCAGTGACTGTATCATATTCTATAGTGTTGCCATTTTCCATTAAGAGTTGTAATGCCTCTGTAATCTCAAGCTCGCCTCGCCATGATGGTTTTAGCTTGTCAATGATATCAAATATTTTAGGAGTAAGAAAATAGACACCAATAACGGCAAGATTTGATTGTGGTTCTTTAGGTTTTTCCATAATTTTTTTTATTTTTCCAGAATTAGTCTTGTCAAGCTCTGCTATTCCAAATCTGGATGGCTCATCAACTTCACACAAAAGTATCATTGCATCTGATTTTGATGATTGAAACTTTTTTGTATAATCAACCAATCCCTTTCGTAAAATGTTATCACCAAGATATACGATGAACCTGTCAGTTCCGATAAATTCCTTGCAAAGTCTAATTGCATGTGATATTCCTTTTGGCTTGTCCTGAAAGATGTATGTTATTTTTACACCAAACTTTGAACCATCGCCATAGAATTCTTGAACTTTTTCTGGATAGACATCACCAATTATGATTCCGATCTCTGTAATTCCTGCCTCTCTAAGATCCTCTAGAGCATATTGCGACATTGGTTTGTTTGCAATTGGTAAAAGCTGTTTTGGTCCTGTGTGAGTAAGAGGTCTAAGTCTTGTTCCGTGACCACCGTGAAGTATGATTCCTTTCATTTTTGAACTAAGTAATAATATGTAATATAATTGAAGGCTTCAATTCCCTCATTGTTTTATTAGTTACATGGTAATATTTTCTGCAATATCGTGGAAATTCCACGGACCACACTTATTTGGTGTATCATCTATCTGTAAAATTCCTTTCTCGTGCATCTGCATGATTACATACACAGAAAAGGGCAAAGCCCCTGTCGCGCCAGGAGAATTATAATTTAGAATATGAAATGACATTGGACCCTCTTTCAAAACAGCATCTGGTACAAAGGTAGCATTCTCATTTACTACAGATGATCTGATACCTGCAGTGCCTCTTTTTTTAAACGCACTTGGTTTTATCTTAGGTAGAAATTCTCTTACTCTATTTATCATGACGGTTTTTGACAAGGAAGAAAGAAATTCTTCTGATGCCAATGACAGGAATTGAGGATCAAAGATCACTTTTCTTGCACCAGATCCAAGTATCTCTATAATCTTTGGAAATAGTGATTTTAGATTACTTTGAAAATCATACGCATAAGGACTTGTTACAGGTACTGCGTTAGGTCCAATTTCGCGTCTTCCATCAGCTCTAACAATCCAGTGTGGATCTAAAAACGGATACTGCGAATGTTTTGGCACAGAATAAACACTAACTTTGGTCAGATCTTTGTATTCAGATCCAGCTTCCCAATACTCGCCCCTAAAATGAATATCAGTTAGGTTTTTTGCAACATCCGCATGATGAGCTATATCAATTGCCTGTCCACCTGCTGCATTGATTAAAAATTTTGTTTTTATTGTGTCATGATTAAGTGTATCAATCTTAATGAAATCGTCACTGTGGGATATCTTGGTGACTTTAGTTTCTAGTAGTATAGCTGCCCCATTTGCCTTTGCATCATTTGCTAATGCATTTGTAAAGGCGCCATAATCTACAGAACCGTCTTTTGTGCAATAAATTGCCTTTTTACATTTTACTTCAGGTTCCATCTTTGAGACTTCGGTGTTATCAAGCAACTGAAGTTCATCTTTTTTTAGACCGTTTATCTCACCCCATCTTTTGTATTTTTCTAGCCGTTCGATTCCTTTTTCATCTGTAGCTACTTCTAAGACACCATCTCGTTTGAAAGGCAGGTTTTTTATCTTTGCATAAGTTTCCCACATCTCAAACCCCATTGATGCAGCTTTTGCAAAGAGTTTCTTTTTCTCTGGATCGTAAAGAAATGGTGCATGTACCTTCCCGGTGTTTCTTGAGCTGGTGTGATATGCGACAGTGGGCGCTTGATCTATTACAAGAATAGATTTGTTTTTGATAATAGATGATAGGAAATATGCAATGGAAATACCTAGAATCCCGCCACCAATTATTGTTATATTATTTGTTTTTTCCAATTTTTTTCAAAACAATTTTGTTTTATATTATTTTACAATACTGTATTTTTGATAACAATCGAGTCTGCAATCTTTTTTGAGTCAAGTAGATATTTGTACCACTCTACGGTCCTTGTTTTAATTGAATCTGTAAGTGTTCCTTTCTGAAGCGCTGAATAGATCTCCCTAGATCCATCTCCTACTGTAAATTTTGTTTTATAACCTAGTTTGTCATTTATTTTTTTGAAGCTTATTTTGTATGATCTAGAATCAGGGTCTCCGTACCATTTTTTCTTAAAAGGTATCTTGATGGATTTTGCTACCTCTTTTGCTAGTGAAAGTATTTGGTAATTTTGTTCGTCAGAACCTACATTGAATAGCTCTCCGTTGATTTTATCTGCTGGACTTTTAATTACTTTAACGTAAGCCTCTGCAACATCTTTAACGTGTATGAATGGCCTCCACTGTGTCCCATCTCTCATTATAGGAATTTGTTTATTCTTGAAAAACCCTAGAACCATTCCGTTAACCGCAAGATCAAATCTCATTCTTGGAGAATAACCAAACACAGTAGCAAATCTGAGCAACGTTACAATGAATTTTTTGCTTGCGAGTTTTTTTGCGCTAATTTCTGCCAGTCTGTTAGCCTTTGCATAAGTTGTAAGAGGATTTATTGGAGATTTCTCGCTTAGAAGCCCATCTCTAAAACCATATATGCTGCAGCTTGAGGCCAGAATGTATCTTTTAACACCTGATTCTTTGCTTAGTCTTGCAACTCTTGCTCTTCCTTTATAGTTGATATCCAGCGTCTTTTGTGGATCAAGTTCTCCACTTGGGTCATTGGACAGAGCGGCAAGATCCATCACTACGTCAACATTTTTTAGAATTTTTGGATCGAACCATCTGGTGTCATCTTGAATTAAGGTAAGGCGTGGGTTCTTTGAAACAGATTCAAGTGTTTCTTTACCAAAGAAAAATCTGTCTAGGACCTTGACTTTGTAACCTTCTTTTAACAATCTGGGAACAAGGACAGAACCAATGTATCCTCCGCCACCAGTAACTAAAACATGCACATTTCGGAACATCGAAATTTGTTATTTAACTCTATTGGAATTTTAATTATCTATATACAAAGTTGTTGTCAGAATTCTTTAGGACAGGTTGTTCCATGTCTTTTTTAGACACAATAGGTTTGTCAATAGGCCACTTAACACCTACCTCAGGATCATTCCAAAGAATTCCCCTGTCGTTTTCTGCAGAATACTCTGAATTGACTTTGTAAAGTACGTCAGATTCGTTGCTCAAAACTAAGAAGCCATGTGCAAATCCTTGTGGGACGTAGAGCAGCCTATGATTTTGATCAGAAAGTATTTCGCCAATCCATTTTCCATATGTTGGCGAGCCTTTGCGAATGTCAACTGCAACATCAAATATTTCTCCTCTTGTTACCATCACTAGCTTTGCCTGAGCTTTTGGATCCTTTTGGTAGTGCAATCCTCTCAAAACTCCCTTAATTGAGTGAGAATAATTATCCTGAACAAATTTTGTGTTTATGCCGTTGGTTTCAAATATAGATTCTTTGAAGCTTTCCATGAAAAATCCTCTTTCGTCTGGAAAAGGTTGAGCTTCTACTAAAATTACTTCTGGGATATCCATTTTTTTGAATTTAAAGGGCATTGATAATGTGTGAGAAAGACAAAATAAATACCTTCATAATTTATTTTGATAGGAAACTTCCTCAATTTTTGACATTTATTGTGATGCTTGAAAATGTGTTATTTTATAATTGATATAAGATGCGGGGCTTCTTTTTCCACTTGACTTTTCATTATATCCATAGCTTCGTCTGTGGTAAGTAATCTTAATCCAAATTCTTTCTTAGCTTTTTCACAATTAAGACATGAATATGCAGGACGTTTTGCCTTTTGAACTATGCCTGAAGACGTTATTGGAGAAATTAATTTAGTATCATAACCAAACTTTTCGGCTAGCTTTACAGTAAAAGAATACCTGCTCTCACAAGACAGTCCTGATAGGTGGTAGAGACCAGATTTATGTGATGACGCAATTTTGAGTATGGATTCGGCAAGTGAATCTGCTAGTGTTGCAGATGCAAACTGGTCTGTGACAATTTTAAGCGGTTCATTTTTGTGAAGTTTGGTCAAAAGCCACATTGCAAAATTCATTGGTTTTCCAGAACTCGAGGTTATTCCTGCCAACTCCAGTGGAGTCCATCCATATACAACACTGGGTCTCACAACTACATGCGACGAGTTCTCCAATATCTTCTCACCATCTAGTTTTGATTTACCATAATAGCTTAATGGCAACGCCTTATCATGCTCGGAGTATGGGGAATTTTTCTCTCCATCAAAAACATAATCAGTAGATATATGAATTAATCTAGAACCAATTTTTTCCGAATTTTCATAAAGAGTCCTGACCGCTTCTGTATTAACTCTAGTTGCCACGTCCTTATTGTCCTCACAATAGTCTACATTATGCAGCGCTGTTGCATTTACAACTACATCAGGTTTTATTTCGTGAAAAATTCTGCTCACATCATCTTTGCTGGTTAGATCTAGTTTGTAAGTTGTACAATTTTCTAATTTTAGACTCCTAATGTTAAATGTGCCAAAGACATCGTATTTTTGAATTGCGTTTTTAGCTATTTTGTAGCCAGTTAATCCACTTACACCAAAAATCAGTAATTTTTTCTTCATATATACAAACTCTCCAGAATATTCTACTATTTATTGAAATAAATAAATGTAATTTAAGAACACATCTAGATTTGATCAAATTTTGCCATCCTTGATGCAGTGAAGCAATTTGCCACGATATGAAATGTTGAACGTATTGTATTCAAAAAAGGAATATTGCATTCATATTGTTGAACCAATCAAGAATTCACTGATTTTCGGCAGGGTAGTATGACCAGTAACCAGACATGGATTTCATGGTATAAGCTCCATTCACTGCAGCTTGTTTGGGATGTTCTAATCTCTCTTTCCAAGGACCTATGTAAAAAGTGCCAAGTGCAAGACCAGTACCAGCACCTATTAGGCCTGGCGGTGTTCTGTTAAAGTTTTTTCTCCAAAATTTCTCGGAATAGAATAATGCTATGTAATCTGTGTCCAAACACTCATCTATAAAAATAAACCCGTTTTCAGTAAGATTCGACCAAATGTATTTAATACAAGTATACAACGAGTCTTCGTAGTCAACGTCTACATACGCAAGAAGTATGGATCTGTTTAACTGAGGCAACGTATCGGAAAACCATCCTTTAACAAACTCACAGCATTCTATAGCACCATATTTTGAGATATTTTTTTTTACTTCTTCTAATGTGCCAGCGTAATCACCCTTCTTGTAATCTCGTGCCTGTCTATCACTTTTTTTCGGTTCAGGTAAACCTTCAAAAGAATCACAAATTATTAATTTTCTTCCTGTCAATTTGCACATTAATGAAAGACTGCAAGCTGTAGCACCCTTCCATGTTCCACATTCTATAACATCACCCTTAATTTCTGGAGATATTTCCAATAATTTTAACAGCATGACAAGATGAACTCTGAAGCTAGTGCCAGATTGAATTTTTCTATTGATCCTTAATATTTTTAGTGCAAATAAAATTTTCTTCAGCATTGTTATGTTGTAGGAAGGTTGAATTTTTTTTGAATCTAAAATATGAATTACTACACTAATTACTGTTGGGACATTGATCATAGTACGAAATATAGCAAGGAAATTTTTCATTCTTAGAGACACTACACTTCTCCATTATAATAAATTGTTGTCGGTTTGTTGGGGCTACTTTTTAACAGAAATTGTATCTTCTCATAAGTAACCGCATAACAAATATTCCTTCCATTTCTTCGGAAAATGTACACTTGTGCCATTATAGAATAAATGGATTGTATCAGCCCTTAGAAAAATTAGAAATCTATTTTGTACTGAAGACTTTTTTAATAATTATTTGTAGATTATGCAATTTTCTAAATTTGTCCTTCTAATATTGAATGTCCGAAAGATATAGACGAATTCAATTGCCATAATTTTACGAAATATCCTGCTATTGTTCTGTTTTTTTCATCGTTTTTCTCCTTGTTAACAACGTAGCAAACCCAATAACTGCAACTGCTGCCACCTGTAGGAAAATCCAATCAACATGTGGGAAATGAATCATACCACTATAGAATGGAGTAAAAATTGGAAATTTAGAATCATTGCCTCTAAACGCATCAAAAGAAAGATGTGCAAGCAAGCCACCAATAACAGTAGCACCTAAAAGATAATTTTTTTTTCCAAAAAATGACATTATAATTATGAAGGAAATTATTCCAAATACAATAGAATGGCTCATTCTTGATACACTTTCAATATTCAACAATCCAATCAAGTGATCCGAGTCTACTAGTATTGCAAAAGATCCTGCTAGAAGGAAATACCTCAAGCTAATAGTTATTGCACCTGCCACAAGACCCCACAAAATGTGACCTAAGACCTCTTCTGCGCTAAACGAGTAAAGTGGATTTACTTGGTGTACTTTTTCTGGCAGAAAGATGCCTATTATCGAGAAACCAAAGGCAAGAGCACAATACAGTCCAGCTGTCTTTATAACAAAAACAAGGTCTGGCTTCAACATTTCTTAGATGAAGACACACAAAATATTTAGTCTTATGTAATATCATAAAGATACTCCATATGATCAAATGGAAAATGCCTTATTATTCACAAATCTATAATTTTCTACAAGTTTGTTTAAAAAGTAATCTTGTCATCGGAACACATGATAATGCGATTACAAAAACAATCCAATCAAGTCTTGGAAACTCGGGAACTGCAGCGTTAGAAACGACACCATTTTTTACAACCGTATTATTTTCAAGTATGAGATTATCTACACTAGTAAAATGAAATACTTGTTCATCTGGGTTGTCGGCACTAACGATAATCTTTGAGTTTGCAACTTTAACATTTGTAATGTTAATATCTTTTACAAAATTTGCTACAAACGACTGACCTTTGTGAAGAATGCCTGCTTCTACCCTCTCAATCAGTATATTTCTACTCTTTGTATGCATTTCAAAAATGTTGTGAGTGGAATTTATTATTCTAGAGTCTCTAATGGTTACATTTACACCGTCAACTTGCCATGGCGATATTGGATTGACTAGTGTGATATTTTGATAAAGTACGTTCCTTGGCAGGTCCTGAATGAGAAATAATTTTCCAGCATCTTTTGTTGTTGGAGCAAAACTATTTTCCAAATAGACATTCTTGTATGTTATATTATCATCACCTCCTTCTCTGTCGTGACTGTGCACATCTAATGAAAAGGCTTCATGACCTGTATTGTCGTAATTTTTTATATTTTTTTCATATCCATTTTGTGCAGTAACATTTTTTGCACCAGCGTCCATCTCGATTCCCCTATCGCTGTCTATTAGCGTGAAACCATTAATACTAACGTTTAGTGTATTTTGTCCTGTATGGATACATGCAGCCCAATCCTGTTTGCTACGAACATCCTCGCATCTAATATTCGATAATGTTACATTGTTTGAATACTCAAGCTCTATACCATATCCCAAATTTGAAACGACGATGTTATCAATACGTGTATTATTTCCAGTGTATATTTTTTGAGTAAATTCTTTTGGTAATGGATTTATGGATCCAGATATTTTAATATCTGTAAGCGAAGAGCCATTTCCCATTACTATTGCATTTTTATGTCCAATATTCGAAAAATCAAGTACGGTGTTGTTACCTTGTCCATGAAAATGCATACCCCCTCCAAGAATTATAGTTTCATTCAAGGTATAAGTGCCATTATGAACAAAAATGTCTCCACCGTTTGAAAGATTTTTCATGGCGATTTGTATAGCTAGATCAGCATCTGTATCATTGTAAAGATAATGACTTACCACATAATTCGGGCCTTCTTTGTAAATATCGATAATGCCAGAATTGTTGTCAGCGGATAAAATCACGAAAGTCGGTTTTATGGGTGTTGTTTTGAGCAATATAGATTTAGATTCCATGGATGACTGACCTTCTGGTACAAAGGTAGTTCCAACTAAAAATAATGCCGTCCCAATCAAGATCAATTTAATTTCTTTCACAAGTTACAATTTTACCTAACACTAGATAAAAATTTGCTCACTGGTTCTTTTGTACTTCAAGATTAATAAGGGAAATCACATTGGATATTACAGTACAAGTAAATACCTAATAAATAAAACATGCAAAATATTTAGTCTTATGTAATATGATGAAAATATTCTATTAGACTGGTTGGAGATGCTTTATTATTCATAAATTCGTATTTTTCTACAAGGTTTTCTAATTCTTCTATGTGTTTCATTGCCATTCTGATAAAATTATGAGTTTTATAATTTAGGTTTTGAAAGTCAAGACTTAGATCCTCAAGTGTCGTTTCTGATTTATAA
>Ga0207129_1098_pt1 | contig 11112 bp, 11 predicted proteins | sample Alteio_BWMinHeat_15_FD_153517 | JGI IMG/M metagenome (GOLD analysis project Ga0207129, IMG submission 153517) | Enriched cells from forest soil in Barre Woods Harvard Forest LTER site, Petersham, Massachusetts, United States -... | ecosystem: Environmental > Terrestrial > Soil > Temperate forest >... | reverse complement strand
CTAGTCGGCCTGATGGGCGGGACAATTAGTTGCATTTCAGAGTTTGGCAAAGGTAGCAAATTTACAGTACTTATTCCTGCGAGATTACCTCAGGCGGAACTAGTCCAGCCTGTAGCAGTCGATCCTATAGCCCCCGTCATTGCGCATCAACACCCAACAGTTTTGGTCATTGATGACGATCCGGCCATTTGTGAACTAATGGAGCGCTTTCTGGGAAGCAAAGGATATAATGTAATTTCCGCAGGAGATGGCGACCAAGGCGTTGCGTTGGCGCGGGAGCGCCAGCCCGCAGTCATCACACTGGACGTCATTCTACCCGGTGGAAAAACCGGTTGGGATGTGCTCGGGCAGCTTAAAGCTGATGCACGCACCGCGGAAATTCCTGTCGTCATTATTACTTTCTTAGAAGATTCACGTCATGGCTACGCACTTGGCGCCGCTGACTACATCGTCAAACCTATAGAATGGGAAAACCTCCTTCGCTCGATCAAACGGATTGCTGGCATATCGCCTTCAGGATCCCCGGTATTAGTCGTAGAGGACGATCCAGACATGCGCGAGATTTTTCACCGCCAGCTTGTTGAACGTGGCTTCGATGTTGTGGAAGCGGCCGATGGAGTTGAAGCATTGAACCGCCTTCAAGAGATTACTCCGTCAGTCATTATTCTCGATCTAATGATGCCAAATATGGATGGTTTTGGCTTCGTCGCAGAATTTAACCGTCATCCAGAATGGCGAGCTGTACCGATTTTGATCGTCACCGCGAAGAATCCCACGGTCGAAGACCGCGAACGCCTGACCGGGACCGTCCGCGCGGTTCTCGCAAAGGATGGGACCACGCTTGAAGAGCTGCTAGCAACAATCGCGAGTTTGATTGATCAACGGACGCCAGTGGTGCGTGGCTGAATACGGAGAAAATTGAGAAAGTGTTATTAAACTGTGCAGTCTATGAAAGCTTACCCGACGTTCACTGAAGTCAGCAGTTGCGAGATCACGAAGGCGCAGTTTTTGGAGGACCTGTTTGAAACTTGGGCTGAAGCTCTTCCTTACGGTCAAATCTTCGTCGCTGACGCGCGCGCATTCTCGCGGCAGTGGAACCAAGATCTGCAGAAAACGCTGAACACGAAAACCGCGCTATTGAATGATGAAATAAGAGAGCTGCGTGCTAGAGACAAGGCCAAAGATTACTTCATTGCCGAGGTGAGCCATGAGATGCGTAACCTGCTATTTTCGATTTTTGGACGCCTCGAATTCGTTGAAGAACCGAATCTAACTGAGAGTCAACGCAAAGACATCAGTCTGGTGCAGTCTAGAGCAAAGTATTTTCTGGAGCTCTTGACCGACATCCTGAACTATCAAAAGCTTATTCTTGGAGGAGTAGTCTTGGAGCCGGGAGAATTTGAAACAGCGGAATTCCTCAAAGAGGTATGTGAGGCCATGACACCTCAGGCTCAGGAAAGAGACAATGAGCTCGAATGTAATGTGGGACGAACGGTGGGCGTGCTATACCAAGATCCGGCGCGACTAAGACAAGTCCTTGTCAATCTGCTATCGAACGCCTGTAAATTCACCGATCATGGGACGGTCACGCTGACTGCCGACAGTGAGTTAGATATGGCGGGACAAAAATCGATCAGGTTTGAAATTGCCGATACCGGCCGCGGAATTGAACCTGAGGAGTTGGACAAACTTTTTGTACGATTCAAAAAACTGTCTGAACGTCAGGGCAACCAAAGTGGCACTGGCCTGGGTTTGGTAATCTCCAAGGAGCTAGTCGGCCTGATGGGCGGGACAATTAGTTGCATTTCAGAGTTTGGCAAAGGTAGCAAATTTACAGTACTTATTCCTGCGAGATTACCTCAGGCGGAACTAGTCCAGCCTGTAGCAGTCGATCCTATAGCCCCCGTCATTGCGCATCAACACCCAACAGTTTTGGTCATTGATGACGATCCGGCCATTTGTGAACTAATGGAGCGCTTTCTGGGAAGCAAAGGATATAATGTAATTTCCGCAGGAGATGGCGACCAAGGCGTTGCGTTGGCGCGGGAGCGCCAGCCCGCAGTCATCACACTGGACGTCATTCTACCCGGTGGAAAAACCGGTTGGGATGTGCTCGGGCAGCTTAAAGCTGATGCACGCACCGAGGAAATTCCTGCTGTCATCATCGCCTTACCGCGTGACCGACGCTATGGCTACGACTTTGGGGCAAACAACAACCAATAATAACTATGGCACGCATTCTCATTGCCAATGATGATCGGGATATACGGGATGTCTTCTCAAGAAAGTTCAATGCTTGGAATCACACGGTAGTCATGGCGTCAAATGCAGCGGACGCCGTAACATTGGCGAGCGCGGAGATCCCCGACCTGATAATCCTTGACTCCAGAATGAATCTGAGTGCGAACGAAGACGTCGATGACCGCGCAGGTTTGCAAGTTGCTAAGTGTCTTAAAGCGAGAGCAGAGACATCCAGCATTCCTATCATCGCTATCACTAGTTACGTGCTTGTGGAAGACCTTTGCAGTTTGATGGTGAGCGCGGGATGCGTGGCGGTTGTCGAAATGCCGATTACTGACTACCAGGAGTTTCGCAAGATCGTCGAAGAGGCTCTGTCCGGAAGACAGCCATGACTTCCCAATTCTCAGCAACCTTACGAAATCTTCAGAATCAGGTCCAGGATAAACGACAATGAATAATAACTATGGCACGCATTCTTATCGCCGATGATGATTGGGATACACGGGATATCCTCTCTAGAAAGTTCAATGCTTGGAATCACACGGTAATGATGGCGTCAAACGCGGCGGACGCCGTAACATTGGCGTGCGCGGAGATCCCCGACCTGATAATCCTTGACTCAAGAATGAATCTGAGTGCGAACGAAGACGTCGATGATTGCGCAGGCTTGCAGGTTGCTAAGTGTCTCAAAGCGAGAGCAGAGACATCGAGCATTCCGATCATCGCGCTCACTGGTCACCTGCTTGTGAAAGACCTTCGCAGATTGATGGTGAGCGCAGGCTGCGTGGCGTTTGTCGAAAAGCCGATTATGCCGATTACTGGCTACCAGGAGTTTCGCAAGATTGTCGAAGAGGTTCTTGCCAAACGACAGGCATGAACTCCCAATTCTCAGCAGCGCTACAGAATCTTCAGAATCAGCTCCAGAGACACGCTGATGCAATCTCGAATGCGGCGCAACTGATCCTTCAGGGCAGTGAGGCGAACGGCAAGATCTGGCGCATACATGTTGAGAAGATCCTAGCTGGGGCTCAGGCAATCTTTCGGTTGTCTGCGGAGAGGCTCAGGCCCACACAATACGAAGATGATCGGCCTACAATTAAAAACGAAATCCTCGTGATCCGCCACGAACTTCGCGGACTTCTCAATAACCTTTTTGGGCGTTGCGATTCAATCTTCGGTCTTGCGCCGGAGGACGCGACTCTATTGAGAGAGATCACCTTCATTATTGATCACGGCAAAAGATGCGTCGAAGCGCTCGACCAACAACGGGATCTTGTTCCAACCGAAGCGACAGCTTCAGAGGCATGCGAAACGAGTCCTTGGACAGTGCCAACGATGCCAGTGATGCGCCGCTCGGTCGCGACGGCCCGGATTTTGGTAGCGGACGATGACGCAGACAGCCGGGAATTACTCGGACGATTCGTTTCGCAAATGGGATGCTTTGTCGTATTCGCGGAAAATGGCAGCGAGGCTCTGCAACGCGCAGCTGAAACAAGCTTTGATATCATCTTGCTGGATCTTCTGATGCCACCGCCAAATGGTCTTCAAGTACTTCAAGAGCTGTCCCGCACGGATCAGCTTGATCGTACTTTTGTCATCATAATCTCGGGCCTCGACGATGCGTCTAACGCCAGTCTAGCAATTAGGTTAGGAGCGGTCGAGGTCCTGGCGCGGCCCGTGGATTTCAGCCGTCTTCGAGCCCGTATAGAAGCATGCTTGCACCGTCAAAGAGTTAGAAGCGATCGCGAAGAGGAGCGGGTAGTTGAAATAGCGCAGGCTAAAATTCTCATAGACACCTTTTCCTCTTCGCGCAACGCGACCTACAGTACATTACGCGTACAAGGATTTATCGAACAAGCAACGGAGATGGGCGTCGGGGATTTCTTTTTTCACTATCCGCTAAGCCCTCGACAGCTCTTGGCCGGGGTCGGCGATGTTACGGGCAAGGGTCTACCTGCCGCGTTGGATATGGGTCGCTTCGTCGCCTTGATCAAGCACACGGTCAAGAACTGCGCACCAGCCAATTTCGCGGATTGGCTAGTCGAACTCAACAATACCATGTACGGCGTGATCAAGGATGGTGAGAATGCTGCGGCGCTTACAGTACTGCTCTTTGACTTAGAAACTCGACGCGTACACTTAGCGGCTTTCGCTCAGCACTTCCCTCTAAGGCGCGATTACGTGACCGGTATGTGGAATCCGGTCCCTTGCCCTCGGTACAAGTTATTTGCCCATCGCGAGCTGCGAGAGGTAAAAGTTGCTACTGTCTGTTTGGCCGCCGGCTCTCACTGGCTACTTCATTCCGATGGCATTACCGAAGCAACTCTTACCTCAGGCAAGGCGCTTGAGCAGGAAGGAGTCGTTGCTCTTTTGCAGGGGGGGACGCAATGGCCCAATTACGATCTCAGCACGTTCGTGAAGTCCTGGAAGCGTTCTCTCAATGGACGAAACGAAGACGATGCCACACTCCTCTTGATCCAAAACCAGGAATTGCCGCCGCCGCTTGAATGTTCTGGGTTATTAACTTTGGAAAAAATCTCTGAGGTTCGGGATTTTTTCGAACAATGGGCTCGTTTTGCTGGCCTTAGTGCTGAAGCGACAACTCCGCTGTTAGTCGGTTGTGACGAAATCCTGAATAATATCTTTCGACATGCTTATGCTTCGGAATCAGCTGGTCAATTTTCGTGTGTCGCCGTGATCGAGCCCACGATTCTGCGTTTTGTCATCCGTCACAGCGGTAAAGGGATCTCCGAAGTCGAAGCCCAAGCCCCAATTCCAAGGCGGCAAGAAGGCGGCTTGGGGCTCAAGTTAGTTGGACATGTTTTTTCGCGTGTGCATTTCTCTGCAGGTGACTCCTCCGCCGGAGCAGAAATCGTGTTAGAAAAAGACCTGTTTTAAGATTTCCCCTGGTGAGGTGTAGGCGATGCTTTGCCAGGACCCCAAATCAGCATCTGGGGGCGTTTTTCGAGTCTCTCTCCGAAGGTGGTGAATTCTTGTGAAAGCTTGGAAACATCCTTACCTGCTGCTCCGATCTTATCGAACTGGCCTTTGCTGCTCGCTATGACGTCTCCTGCTTTTTTGAGAGATTTGGCCGTCTCGGCGAAGACTGGGAATAACTTGATCAATCCATCCTTGCCATCCAGAACGCGTTGGAGCGAGTCGGAGTCAGCCTTAAGATCGTTTGTAACGTCCTGTAGCGTCGCTCGTAGATTAGGATCGCTGCTCCCATCTTGGCCGTTAACAAAGGTCTGAATCTGTTGAATGAAAGTTTGTAGAGGCGTCAGTAGCCTAGAATTGATATCATCTTTAAAGTCGTTGACATAAGCAGTCAGATTACCAAGGGTACCCTCTGCGAGATTCTGGGCGGTTGTTAGGCTTGATTGCGCGGTTTGCAGCGTCGATTGCAGCATTTTAACCGCCGTATCAATTTGTGGTGAGAGTTCCTGCTTAACCCCGTCTACCACCGGAGGGCTTGAAATCCTAGCTCCTTTTTCTGGTAAAGGAGTGTTGTATCCGGGGTCCTCTGCTTTTGCCGTATCAAGGTCTACGGTTGCCTCGCCCATTAGCGAGGTTACGAGATATGGTTGGATATGATCGGGTACGTCTTTCTGAAGGTCGATTCGCACGAGGGCCTTCTTCCCTTGGATATCGTAATCTAGTGCCCCGATAGTACCGACAGGTATTCCCTTAAATAAAACGTTCGATCGCAATTTAATGCCAGTGGCATCATCGAAAGCTGCTATAAAAGACCTTTGCGTTGCTTGATTCTGGGCATTCATCGCCATGTGCAGGAAGAAAACCAAAATGCCGGCTACGGTGACCAATAAAAGTACCATCAGCGAATCAATAGAAGCGAGTGATTTGGGACGGGACGTTGGATTCATGGCGGTACGGGCAACTTTTGATAGTCGGGTTTATTTGACTAACTAGCTAACTAACTGTTTCTACTAAAGTATTCACGAACTAGAGGATCATCGCTCGCATAGAAGTCGTCCCGGTTCCCCTCCAGGATGACAGTGCCACGTTTTGGGCCGTCGCGTTCAGCGCCGAGGAGAATGCCTCGCGTAGCCACTCTGTCAAAACTTGCTAAATCATGCGTCACCAGAATGACTGTGGTACCGCTCTTCCTGCTAAGTTTGACAGTCAGCTCATCTATTTCCCTGGTGCCAACCGGGTCTAGGCCCGAAGTTGGCTCGTCGCTGATGAGTAACTTTGGATCAAGCGCGAGAGCTCGGGCCAGTGCGGCGCGCTTTTTCATGCCGCCACTCAGTTCTCGGGGATATTTAAATGCGTGGGGTTCGAGGCCTACCGTCCTTAGTTTCAATCGGGCAGTGTCTTCCACCAGTTGTGCGTCTCGCATAACTTCTGGGTACCTCTGAAACGGCAACGCAACATTCTCAGCCACCGTCAAACCTTGTATCAGGGCACCAGATTGAAACAAAACGCCGATCTCTTCGAGCAGTTGTTTGCGCTCGGCTGTCGGAAGCCCGTGAATTTCCTGACCAAGAATTCTCACGGTGCCAGAAGATGGCTCGTCAACACCCAGAAGGATATTCAGTAGCGTACTTTTTCCACAACCGGAGCCCCCTAGAATTGCGAATACATCGCCTGCCGAAACTTCGAAACTAACCTCATTGAGTACGGTAGTACCGTCCGGGAAGGTCTTTACAAGCCTGGTTACTTCAATTATCGGAACCTTCTGCTCACGCATGTTGTATTGCTCCCCTCTAGTAAACCGTCAGATATGTGACGACCGCGTTAACGACAGTGACGGCTAGCAGCGCCGCAACTACTGCCTCAGTCGCGACTCGACCAACCTCATCAGAACCGCCGGTTGCATTGAGGCCCTTGTGGAAAGCGATCATCGCGACAATCACGGAAAAGAGACTCGCCTTGCCGATTCCATGCCAAATCTCTCCGGTCGTTGCATTCTCGATCGAGCGGAGAATAAACTGCTCGGGAGACATCGCTAAGCTTTGTGCTAAAATAGTGTAGCCTCCAAAAAGTCCGACAGCGACCGTAAAAACTTCCATTACTGGCAGCATTATCGCAAAGGCTGCAAACATCGGAAACAGCAGGTATCCTGACACGTCGATACCCATCGTTTCGAGAGCCTTTATTTCCTCGGAAACCTTCATGCTGGCGAGTTCTGCTGCCGACCCAGAGACGCTCCGCCCGATAAAAACCACTGCCGTCAGGACAGGTGCGAGTTGCTCATTTAGAATTATCCAGATTAGGCGGGGGACACGATCGTCCATTCCAAGCTGGGCTAACTGGGCTTGAAGTACTAAGGCAATGACGAAACCTATAGCAAACGCCATAACGAACAGCGTTGGACCGGCGCGAACTCCAATCAATAATGATCGCGAGATAAATAATCGCCAGGTTTGCGTGGCGAAGATCTGTCTCCGGAAGATAGTAACACCCAGATTACGCGCAAGTGCGAAATAGGTGACGGCCCCAGAATTCATACTTTGATTTTAGGCGCGCGGGTCTTCAGCAAGGGCTAGGTTCCAGGTTTCGTATGTCTTGATGGCTGGCTCGTCGTCGGATGCATCGCCCAGCATAACTATCTCAAAAGCTGACTTCAGTCCTGGCGACATGCCAGCCAGAACTAAGCGAGAGCTTGGTGATCCGTCTAAGTTGTACCTCTGAAAGGCAGCCCAAAACGGTGTGTTAAGAAAAGTAACATTCGCCAGATCGACGACAACAAGGTAAACCCGTTCGGCTAGCAACTGCTTAAGCAGCGTCCGCATTTTTGGTGCAGCGATAGTATCCGCTTTACCAACAAGGTGAAGCACGACGACGCCTTGCTCATCACGCGTTGTCTCACAGGTCAGATGTTGCGACAAATTCATACTTACAGGGCCGCTTTTCTCTAAGTCGTCTACCGTTTGATAGGTGTCTAATATATCGGAGTAATAGATGCCCGAATCCTCTGAAAGTTTCGAGAAACAAGTATGTGTTTTTACGGACAGGGTTGCCCAGCGGTAGGAACATCTCGCCTTATCAGTCAGTTGCGCTGTGATTTAGTATTTTTTAGGAGGACCCCGTTTACTGTTTCTTCAGTTGTCGTTCTTTACTCCGGCTCTACGCGCTTGCCTCTTTCTTGGTTGACCGGTGCAGGCGAGGTTCTCAACCCGTTGCGGTGCAGCGATCGGCTATATTTGCGAGTTAAAACCTCAAAGTAGTACCTCGACGAAAGAAACTATCAATGAACGAGGACCGAGCTCCCGCTTCAATATCGTAAAAGTAGCGCGGGTAGCGCAGCTCCTTTGAAACAATTCGGTGTAAACCGATCGCTATAATTCATAGGCTTTATTGCACGGGAGGCTGTCTCGCCGCAATACGTCAAAATGCGTATTGACTGAAATTCTAACATAGGCGTGGGAACAATTTTGACAGCGGGGATTAGGCAGTGAGCGAATCCTCAAATGTCGTGAAAAATGACACGTCATGTCATCATCCTAACGCTGGATATGATACATAACCCCTTTTATGTATCATAATTCCGCGTCATTCCTGACGGAATGATGAGCGTCAAGATAGGCTTTCAAATGGGGCAATCGAAACCACTTCGCCACAGCAGGGGCTGCGGATTCGCACCTTTACCCGGGTCGCAAGTCGCGACGGCTTTCTGCCTGCTCGGTCCCAAAAGCAAGCTCGCCAAACGATTTCACCAGCTCGAACTTGAGGGGCTTTTTCTCGAGTTCAAGCGCAGAACATGAAAGGTGTCCCGGTTCTGCTGAATTGGCCGAAGTTCTAAATGTTACACCACGAACGGTCAGAAATTAACGCCGCGAGCGCTTGCTTGGTGCATTCAAAGTGTTGGTTCATTGGTGCAACGAAAACGGGGCGACGGGTCTACCAGAACTGCTCACCATAGAGGGATATGCAGTGCGAGTTGGGTTTTCGGTTTGCGAAGCAAGGCGCAAAATTTGGGAACAGGAGTACTCTCGACCAGTTCGGTACGGCGGCGTCGACAGCCAACAAGAGACTTGATGAGCTTCAAAATTCCTTTTTTGGCCATATTATATTTCGACAAAAAATCAGCAGCCAAAATGGGCACAAGTGGCAGTCAGATGAAGGCAAGTCTGCCACCGAGATGAGCTTTTTGGCATTCACGGAGTGGTGGCATGCGCGGAACGGATTGCTATTAGCACCATTTATTCACCATCTTCCTGAGCCGAGTCGGATTAATGATGAACTGTAGAGCATTTCTCTCGCGGAGTATCAGAAATCGCGGGCGAATGACTTGCTTTGCTACGGGCATCTAGTACGCCACGTCGGTGGCCGTGGCCGAGATAAACTCCACACCAATATCGAATTCAATGACGCAAAGATGTGATGGGGGCTTAGCTGGTAGCTTCTGATGGGCGGGCGAAGGCCATCTTTATAGCGGGATCCAGACTCTGGAGGCAGGGTAGCGCCCTTTGCTCTGACTATTGTGTCCGCTAACAAGGATGCGGTGTTCACGAAGTTGGTTGGTACCTTGTCTGGGATAGCTAAATCAGGATGTGTTTTTACAAGTACTTGATCAGTCGGCGGCTTGAGACTACACCAGCGAGGGTGCCGAGCAAACATTGCTGCCGCTCCGTCGAGAGGTCGAACGTTTGGGAATGTAACGCATTAATTATTGTCCTTCCCGTCGTCACTCTGCCAATTGTCGGGTTGCTTTGCATTTGCGTTGGAATTAGAAGCCCCTTCAAAGGCAGCTACAGTGTTTCGGGCCGCCTTGAGCACTTTGGCGGTGGTGCTCAACTCTATTGCGGAACAACAGCACAGCGCTAGAGCTAGCGCACCAACACTTAAATAACAAATCTTGATTGCGAGTGTTTTCATGCGTTTCTGATCCGACCGACAGCCTGGCGAGTCGTCTAACAGGTACTAAAATAACGAAGGCGCTGAGTTTCAGTTTCTTTGCACGAACGGCTAAGGCTTTAACGGCTTTAGAGCATACGTCCAATTCGGAGCCTTCCGACTCAGGCAGTTCACCGCGGTAACTTGGTAAGGCCTTCGGGGTTTCTTCCCTGAGACTGTCCCAACCGCCCAAACAATAGCCGCGATCGGAAACACAATGGCAAACGTTGTCAGGTAGAAGTTCAGAAAATCACCATCCTTTTCAGGAAGAAGTCACCGTCCGGTACTTTTAATAGAGCCAATGGGATCGCAGCCGCCGGAACAGCGCACCGGAATCGGACAATCAGGAAAATGCCGCGTGGCACTGACGATAAGCGATTGTGTCACGCGGCAATCGCCTTCGAGGCGGAAGCGCTTCATTTTGCCTTCGCAGGGGATAGGTAGTCGCCGAGTATCTCAACAGTCAGTCGGCCTTCTTGAAGAGCCCGCCACGCCTGGCGTGCGGCTTTTGTTCGCTTGCGCGGAGATGCTCACTTGGAATCGTTGTGTTCAAGTGAATACTTGCAACTGGATGACATAACGAAACCACCAACCCCGAGAAATACTCAACGAAACGGAAGAATAGGCCACTCGAAGAGTTGAGTGAATCAAACTTCTTGTTCGATGTCCTCCCGCTCCTGGATCAGTTCGGGGAGCGACGAAAGCGGGCGAAGGGAATCAAACTTTCTTATGCATTGGCCCATGGCCGCAGGAATGGTCAGCTGTATATCACGTTGGATCATCAGAATCCCCTTCCCGGTCGATTTAATGTGTGATAACGTCCTTTATCACACGCTAATGAAACCAGCAGGGGATGGCAAAAACGAGCTGATCATAGCGCCTTCAGCAGAGCTCCTGCCGGCGCCGCTATTCGCGCCGACGCGAAAAGCCGCGAAACGCTTCCTCGAGTTTTTCACGGCCCAGATCAACAATGCCCATACGCGACGAGCCTATCTAAACGCGACCCATCGC
>Ga0207129_1102_pt2 | contig 11123 bp, 8 predicted proteins | sample Alteio_BWMinHeat_15_FD_153517 | JGI IMG/M metagenome (GOLD analysis project Ga0207129, IMG submission 153517) | Enriched cells from forest soil in Barre Woods Harvard Forest LTER site, Petersham, Massachusetts, United States -... | ecosystem: Environmental > Terrestrial > Soil > Temperate forest >... | reverse complement strand
GTCGGAGGCAAAAGTCGTTCCGGTGAAGTAGTCCGCATCCGGAAGAGCGGCCGGCCCTGATCGTCATGCGCACTCGTGGCCTGTCGGTAGGTGTCAAAGTCCTTTCGGCAAAACATCAGGCCTTGCTCTGGGCTCAGATGGACAACCGGGAAAAATCGGTTTATGGCAAACTACGCAAACCGGACGCGGTGAAGCTGCTACCCGGCAACCGGGCAAAGCGAATGAGGTTCTAAGATCGTCGGCCAAATCACCTGGGTCTCGAACTGATCGCCGCGCTCCTGGATAGAAATTCGTGACACATGTCGCGCGCTTGCCTACTGAGTTTTTCGAGAACAGTTCGCTCGACCGGCCGGGCGGAATCTAGCGCCGATTCGATGTGTTCAGCCTTCTTTAGGGAAACACACTCATTTAGCGCCAAGTCCTCAACTAGACCTCGGACTTTATCATTTCTACAATAGGCTACCGGCGCACTTCCGGCCCACGCTGCGATCAGGGCACCGTGGTAACGCGTACTGAGACATCTTCGGATTCCCTTCCAGGGCGCAACCAAGTCCGCTAGGGAGGCCATTTGATAGTCGCTCAAGCCTAACGCCAGTCGTCGTTGCGTCCGTTGCGAGAAGAAGTCTTCATAAATTGTTAGCTCGGAAATGGATAGCTTCCGACACTCCTGGCAAATCCACCGGATTTTCGGCGCGCCCGATTCCGCGGCGTCGGCGATATAGCGTTCGAGAACTTCTATCGAGAGTTGGGAAGTCTCTTCAACGTTTATAATAAAAGCGTCGGGGGAGGTTACATTTGCTGTGATCGGTTGGGGAAAGAATTTTGCTAACGAGACATTTGCCAAGTCCGCGCCGAGACCCAATTTTTCCGGACCACTTAGTTGCGATGCCAATAAGTCATAGGACTGCTGGTCACGGGTCCAAATAAAATCCAGCGAGGGGAGGATCTCCCGAGACTGCGGAGTGCCTAAAGCGGCTGAATCATTTATGCCGGTTCCCAGAAAAAACGCAGGCTTTCGCTCTCTGCGGCAGATTTTTAGATCTGTTGAAATCATGTCCAAAAACTGCATCCCGGAGGTTGTTTGGAATGGCGAATCGCCTAAACCTAACCAAATGTCGCACCACTTGATTGCTTCTTCTCTGGCGGCTGGCGTAGAAGGCAACCACCGAATCGATCGAAACCTTCGCTGTTGCGAGAATAGCGGGAATGCAGACAAGCAAGCGAGTTCAAACGAATGGTCTGAGCAGGCGTCAAGAAATCCCGACAACATCAAATCGTCGCCAAGATTTCCAGCTCCAAAAAAGTCGAATCCAATAAGGATTTTCATGCCGTTCGTGTTCTATTCTACCCAATGCGAAGCCCGCTTGTCGCGTTCATAACGAGGGTCACTGATCAGCGGATTAGCCAGTGGTGCGATGGGCCTAGCACTGCCGGCATCAGAGATCTCCGATGAGCCCAAGTATCCAAACAACTGGTGAACCACTGGCTGACAGAGCGCCGGGTCCAGAGTCTGGAGAATTTCTTCAGGCTGAAGGAATTCCTGAAGAAGCAGCGCCGGCGAAGTAACCGCGGCTGAACGTCGTGCTTTGTGTGACGGTCGTCATGACTAAACCGCATGATTTATTCGGTTGTCTTTTGACCACTCAAGTCGCGATTTTTCGTGTTTCTCCAGAATTTGGCTTTGAGCAGAGCAAAAGGAAGGATGAATTGCTGCCTTACAACATCTGTCCAGCGCTTCTGCGGTCGGTCGAACAGTGCTCCGGCCCGAATCACATGGAACCTGATGTCTGAAAACTCAAGGGTGCTGGCGCCGCCAAAGAAAAATATACTGAGAACCAGACTACCATAGGCGATAGCTAACCGAAAATTACCAAGTGCGCAAAGACCCAATGCCGAGCAAACCGTTGGTAGTACAAGAATGGTTGTCAGCCCCAAAATAAAAAAAGTCCGAGTAGGCAATAAAAACGACCAAGCCGAGGCCTGTTCTATTTCCAGTCGTCCGACATGCGAGACCAAATACCGAGCCAGGGACCAAAACTGTAATTCAATTATCAGCAATAGTGGTGTGCCTAGAATTGGTACTAAAGCGCTAGAAAATTTGACGCCAAACACTTCTACCTGTTCGTTCGATATCTTGGCTGCTTCCTCGAGCGATGGCAGTAAAGAACTAAGCCGTTGTTTTTGATAACTATCAACGAGTTGATCCAAATGAGGGAACTGCCTCGCAAAAGGCTGACTTTCATCAACGAGGCCATATTTGGCAAACAGGGAGGTGTTATCGGGCACCGCGGACCAGGAGGTTTCCAAGTTTGCGTTCCTAGTAAGGACAGATTCAACTGGATAAATAGAAACTTTGCCAGGTTGGCTCGGATAGTGTGGTTGATTCCAAAGACGAAAAGCACGCCGTAGCAGTGGTTTAACTCGGTCACTTTCGGGGGACAGCTCGTAATATAAAATGACTTTCTCTGGTGTGATCTCAAGTGGCCCAGGGACAACATGATCCCGCACCGGAGGAGAAAGAAGAGCTAAATCGAACCGGCCGCGTTTCCCTATGGTCGCGGGTGGCCGAATAGAGGCGTGCAACAAAAGAAACCCACCAAAACCGTGAGAACTTAGAACGACCGTCCTAAGACTTTGGGGGATATATCTCTCAACTGAGCAAGCGGTATCCCAGGTGTTGCGTAGCTCATCTAAACTTGCTGCGTCGCCAAAGCGCTTTTCATACCATTCTGAATCATGCGATTCGTCATCGAACCGGAAGTGGCCGAGGGTAACGTCCCCCAAAGCGAAACCCTCCTCGGATTCAATATGAAATGAGGTTTCGATCAACTCGGAGAACAGGACTTCTCTCGGCGTTCGGTCTTTTATTTTTTCAACAATTGCAAAAAGTCTCTTGAGCTCCTCTGCAGCCTTAGAGAGCGTGCCTTGCTGCGAAAGGACAAAGTTCGAAAACAAGGCGACCGATACGACTCCAATGGCGAGGCTTAACTTCTGCATGACATCGAGCAGATTTGAAAGCGTCTTCTCCGAAAGGGCCATGAATCCCGCTATAAGATCACGCTCCCAGTGTGACGACTATACGCTAAAATACGTACACACTTGAAACAGGTAAAAATATGTTCTAATGAACATGCATGGATGTGTACGAACGCCTCTGTCAAAGCGAGCAAAGTCGCCGGCTAGCTTGGCAGGTTCTGCAGGAGATTCGCCACGTTCTAGAGATCCTGGGCGATCAGCGGATACCCTACGAAGGAGAGACGAAACGGTTCCGAGCCGAGGGCGATTTTTTGGTCCGGGCTTTAGTTGACTTGATTGCGCAATGCCGGAGCCAAATTTACCAGCTCGAGCAGGAGTTCGAAGAGCTGCGGACACTCGCCGGTGAACGTGAGCTACCGCGAGACATCGCTCAGGCGATGCATCACATGGCCCGCCGGCAAAAGGGTTTGGGCTCTACCGAGGAGCAGCTGCGCGAGCGTCTGATTCAATTGCAGGAGCTTCACATCTTACCAGAACACAGAGTTCAACCAGATCTGAACTCCGATGAGGAAGCGGAAACGTCCGGATGTACCTTGGATAGGGCAGCAAGGGAACCCATCAAGGTGTTTGCCCGAATTGCGGGGCGACCGGACCAGGCGCCAACGTTACGACGAGGCCCTAAGGGCGCGGAATAGAAGGGAATAGCAAACGTGGGTGCTGGATTAAACCAGAGTATTCACGGGTAAATATAGGTCGCGTTTTGCAACGAGGAATCACATTAAAAATTATTGTATTTTCAAGCGCAACTGAAAGTGATAGAAGGACAGCCGATTTTGGCAATCCCCCACAAAAGAGATGTGTTTCGACATCTTGTATGAGTCAACCGCGTGAAATTCGTGACCCTATTCACGGGTTTGTTCGCTTGCTGGGAAGAGAGTGTGACATTGTCGACACTCCATTATTCCAGCGCCTTCGACGGATTCACCAGCTTGCCATGGCCTACATGGTGTATCCCGGGGCCCTGCATACACGGTTTGATCACACCTTAGGAGTGACGGACGTAGCCGGAAGGATGTGCGACCATCTGAGAATCGACGAGGGACATCGTACTTTAGTCCGGATGGCGGGGTTGCTGCACGATGTGGGGCACGGCCCTTTTTCACACGTGTCAGAGTCGGTCCTTAATGCATTGTCTGAACCGGAACTCGAGAAGACAGCTGGGAAAAAGGAAAAGATTCACGAGCTAATTACGGAGAAGATAATCCGGCAGCACCCTGACTTGTCTGGTCCGTTGTCGGGTAATGATCGTGAGGAGGTCGCTAAACTATTGAAGAGCGGCCTCGACGAAGCGGTTCACCGCGACATTATTTCCGGACCGTTGGACGCGGATAAACAGGATTATCTTTTACGTGACAGCAAGTATTGCGGAGTCACATACGGAATTTTCGACATTAGTCAGCTTCACTTGACCCTTTGCCAAGGCCGCCAGGATGGCAATCGTCATCTGATGGTGAAGGAGAATGGCATTCATGCTTTGGAACAGTTCGTTCTCGCAAAGTACTATCTCACCACGCAGGTTTACCGACATAAGGTTCGGCTCATCACAGACCAGATGCTTGTTCGGGCCATCTCGCTGGGTGTTGAATCTGATAAAATTCCAGACTTGGAAAAGCTCTATCGTTACAAAGATACCCAGGAGTATATCGACAATTACTTGAAATGGGACGATTACCGACTGACTACTGAGCTTCTCCGAACAGACTACGAAGGAACGAAGTGTGGTCGAATGTTTCGACGTTTAGTGGAGCGAAATCTGTTTAAAGTCATATTTCAGATTCCTCTAACGGACGGTCGATTCAAAGGCTCCGCGGTACCCGTTGCTCTACCTGAGCAGTTCCCTGCGATCAAAAAGGATATGGAGTCTCAGATCGCCGGGGAGCTTTCAAAGATACTTTCAGAAGATGTCGAATCCGACTTTGTGATCTTGCATTTCTATAGCATCCAGTCCGTTCGAAAACAGTCGCGCAACGATGAGAAAGCAATCATGATCGACATGTCCGACGTACCGGAGCCTTTCGAGCATCGTTCACGACTTTTTCAATCCATAAACGTCGGTATGAACGAAGAATTCATCGAATGTTATGCTCCGTGCAACCTGACCGACGAGATGAAAAAAAACGACCTGCGTAACGAAATGAGAAAATTCGCTGTAAGCTGGTTACTGAAAAGATTCAGCGCTTCGGAAGATTCAAAGCTCGATTCGAAACCCCAAGATAACGTAGTAGTTTCCTGACACCCCCATGCTCACCCGCAACATCATCCTTCTCGCTTTAAACGTCTTCGGCAATAAGGCCCAAGAAGAGACGATGCTTCAAAACCGTCTCTATTTTCTCGATAAGCTTTTCGCTAATGCATCCGGTATCGATTTAAACTTTCAGCATAACTCATTTTACTGCGGTCCCTATTCCGAAAAGATATTGAACGATATTACTAAGCTCGTGAATTATCGCCTTGTTCGTGAAGAGATATCTGGTGAATCATACCGAGGAGTACGTTCAGAATTTCTGAGTTCCTTCTACGAGTTGACTTCTGCTGCGGAGCAAGCGTTGAGGTGGATTGAGGAGCAGCATAAAGAGGAAGCTGAGAAGATTAAGGAACTTGCCAGGATCATTGACGAGACCGTAGAGCAGATGAACGACAAGAACCTCAGTGTTGCAGCAACGACTCACTGGGTCCTTAAGGCAACTGGGGAAGAGATGACTGCGCAAAGCGTTGCTCGAGAGGCTAAGCGCTTCTGCTCCAACATTACCGATGCAGAGATTGATCGTGTTTTGGAGTTCCTCAGAAAAATAGGCCTTTCAGAACCGTCCAAGGATAAGTCAATCGGCTTAGCCAACCGGGGGCAAAGGGAGGTCAGGCCACCAGAGGATTGTTCTGTAGGTCTCTCAGACGACCTCTTCCCGAGTCGATCTCATTAACGAACCTTACTTATTGCTCAACGACATCTGCGAAACTCAACGTGTTTTTATGACTTTTGTTATGAAACGCGCTGATATAGCCGCACTATTTAATCGTAAATCGTTGATTGCGAACATATAAGGCGGGGGCGGGAATCGAACCCGCGAGAGAATTCCCCCGCGAGGGGATTTATAGAGGACCTGGGTGCGGATTCAATTGTCGTGCTGAGCCATGGGAACTGAATTTGCAGGTACGATTACCGGCAACGCATTTAATTCCGGACAATTTTATGGGCGCGGCTTCAACTCTCGGGGCCTTTGGTCTTCGGTAGGGGATCGATCATTATGGTCAAGTGGCGCTAGGATCCTCAAGCGTGGCCACGTTGTCGCCGTGCAGGGAATTGTTTGTCTCATTCGAACCGCATACGCTCGCCCAAGAACTTCACGGGGACGGCCACTCCGGATTGGCCATTGCGATGTTTGCGAATTAAAATTTCGTATTCCTGAGTCTCCGGATCAAGAGGCTCGATACTTAATACTAGGTCTGCGTCCTGACCAATGGTGCGTGATTCACGCAAGCGACCTTGGTCATTTAGCTGAGACAACGACAGGACAACTATATCCAATTCGTGGGCTAGCGTTTTGAGTCGGTGGCTTACCGCCGCAACTTCGCGCTCTCTGTTGGCGTCGCGTCCCGCTTCCGCAGCACCGACGAGCTGTAAATAGTCGACGACAATCAGTTTGATGTCATGTTTGGTTTTGAGCAGGCGCGACCGGGAGCAAATGCCGCTGATGTCCTGGCCGAAGTCATCCTCGATGAAAATGTTATTGCGCTGGATTAGCAACTCGGTGGTTTTAGTCAAAGTGATGCGTTCGCATTCTGCAAACGTGCCTCGTCTCAAGGACTTCAATGGGAGGCCAGCCTGCATGTGCATCCTCTCCATTATCTGAACCCAAGGCATCTCCAAAGTGAAGAGCGCGGAAGCAAGTCCACGGTCGAGCGCTGTCGTTTTGACGACCTGCAAGGCCAGAGCAGACTTGCCAACACCGGTATCGGCTGCAATCACCCCGACATCTCCGGGCTGTAAGCCACCGATTAATTCATCGAGACCCGGCAACCCGAATGTGATTCCGGTGATTCCACGGACCTGACTCCGCTCCTGTAGAATGTCTAGGAAGTCGTGGGCGTGATCCTTGAGCATCTTCTCGGGCTGACTTCCCTGGATAGCAAGCTTGGCGAACGTGCGTTCGGCTGTTTCACGTATTGTTTCTTGGACTGGACTGTGCAAATCATACATCCGCTCGGTCAAGCGCTGAGACTCCAAGATCGCGACCCGGCGCTGATAATACTCGACCACTCCTTCAGCGTAGTAATGCCAGTTCTCTCCGGTTGGGACGAAATCCCAGATTTCGTCAAGGAGCTGCAATCCGCCAGCTTCTTCCAGTTTTCCGCTAGTCCTCAGATATTCGCTGACTGCGAGGAAGTCGATTCCGGCTGCCAGCAAGGAGGAGCGCTGAGCGACCGCCGCAAACGCTTCCAAAATAAGAGCGTGAGCCGGGACGTAAAACACATCGGCTCTTAAGACATCATGAATCTCATCAAGGATATCTGGCCGGTACCGGATGCTACAAAGAAGACCCTTCTCAAAATCTTCGCTGCAAGGCAGCAGTTGTAGGTTTGTCATCGGAAATCCCTCTAGATCAAATTGCCTCGGATGCCGTTTTTGGCCCTCCGCTCTGCTAATTTTTTCTGGCTAGGCAAAAATCCCTGGCAGGCCCGGGAGTCGATCACGGCCTTCCAATCACGGATCGGCCTTCCAGCGTTCGTGAAACCGTTGCTCCTCCAGTTCGCCCACATGTATCGTCCGTCTTCTTCCTTGTGACCGCGTGATAGGACGTACGCGATAACCTCCGCCTCCGATTCTGGTCGCTGTCCGGAGCTGCGTGGATCCCTCCGAAGCTTAGCGCGTTCGCGGAGCGGCCAGTGCTTGGTTTCGGATCTAGTGACTGAGAAGGAAGAGTTCTCCGGTGGCTCAGCCTTAGTTAACAACTGGTACCCGGGGTCTTCTTCTTTTTCAGTTACCTCTTTTTCTTTTTCATATGAAAGGGATTGAGTCAGCGCGTTAGCGCTGCTCCGGAGCACCTTATTGGAGTACCTTATTGGAGTACCTTCGGGCGGCTCCATCCGCTCTGGGACTTGATCCGCGTGGTTAGTGAGGGAACACCCCGTTACCTGGGTAGGTAACACCCCGTTACCTAGGTGAGTAACACCTCGGGATTGGTCACTGTTACCTAGGTAGGCAACACTTGCTGCTTCGGCTCTCGTGGTTTTGGGCACCACCTCAGACCCAGGTTTCAACTCCGGGAAAAGGCGGTAGGCAGTAGGTCGTCCCGGCTTTCTATTGGCTAGCACGAAACGGAATTGTTCCAGTTCCCTAATTGCGTCGATGACCGTACCGCAATTCATGCGACATGTTTTTGCGATATTTCGGATGCCGGGAAACGCCACACCCTTGTTGCCAGCCCGCCTCGCCAGGTGGCAGAGCACGCGAAACGCTCCGGGGCTCAAACTCGCATCGTCGATCGACGAATGAACGAAGAGGGGAAGTTTGAAACCGGACTCGCCGCTCATTGTTCAATCTCCAGTGGCTGCTCCAACGTATGTTTGCGGACTCAGAACGGGTCTCGAATGCGATGCTCGCAAACTCTTTCGGCAAGCGATTACTGCCCTTCGTTTAGGCTGGGACCCACAACCCCCTGCTTTCCTTTTGGCGCTTCTATTGTACGTAGGCGCAAGCGACGGCAACCTTCACACTTCGCGTATTTGAAAACGCCCCTTGATTTGCGCAGCCGCTTATGGCCTGGTTGATTCTTCATTGTGTTCTCTCTAGCCCGTTTGGAATGGCGATCCGGCGGGCTTGTTCTTTCATGCGTTCTGTCTGCACCAAGTCGGGTTGCCCCCGTTGCAAGGCATTCAAACAGCCGTCGATAATGTCCTTAGAGCAACGGCGCACGACGTGGTTGTCGGAGTTTAGCGGCCCGATCACTTGCCTCCATGAGTTACAAGTGCCTGAGATTCGGCATCGATGATATCGCTCAGTCGGTAGCGCACACATCGAGAGTTAAACCGCACATCAGGAACGAGTCCGGCGCGAACCCTTCTTTTCACGGTCTCAACGCCGACCTTCCAGCGGGCAGCTAGCTCACGACGGGTAAGAAAAGTTTCCGAATTTTGGTAATCCGTTCGAAATCGTTCTGTCATGCGGCTGAACTAAACTCACATGAGCCGCGCAGCGATCCGGAAAAACCCTATGCTAGAATTGTCCGGCTGAACTGAAGACAAACTGGCACATATCGTGCTGTCCCTCGCGAAAAAGCAAAAGGGACAAGGGCGGTTTGCCGTAGGTGTCCCGATAATCAGACCAGCTCTTGAGTTTGAGTTTGGCGATGGTCTTCCTAACCACTTCAGATTCGGCGCCGTGCCGGGAGCGGATTTCTACACCATATAGGCGGCGCAGGGCTTCCGCCTGATCGATATGGCTAAGTCCCCAGAGAAAGCCATATGTCCAGCCGACGGAAACATAGAACCGCAATGATTGGCGCACGCTGCTGCGAGTGGACCGACACTTGATCGTCCGCGCTAACGCTGTCTTGAAAACCTGGTTTTGGGCGTATTTTCCGATCAGGGAGGAATATTTTTTGAGCGCAAAGGCGAGATCACCATGTCTTAACTCGATGAATAACAATTCAAGTTGTTCCTGTTCTGCGATCGATTCCGCTTTCAGCCCCTTTGGAGTGCCGACGTTCAGCTCGCGAATCGCCGTTTTGCAAGACAAGTGAATCTCTTCAAAGAAGGGTAGTGATTTTGTTTCTTCAAAAAACTCAGTATACCCAGAACGGAAAAGAAATTCACTGCCCTGGCGCTCGAGGTATAATTCTTTGATCGGCGGCACCTTCGGGCTGCCCGCTTGCTCGTTCCCCGTGTCGATCTCCCAGCTCATGCCCTCATAATTTGCTCTCCGTTGCCGTGCCAAGTTGCTTCGGCGGCTCTTGGTTGGATCGAAAATCGACCTGCAGCGCTGGATTCGGCGAAGGCGTCAGTAAATGGCCCAACCCAACCGTTACTCTTCTCCGTTTATCGAGATAGTGCTGACTTGTAATGGCGATATCAGCGTGACGCAGCGCTCGACTTGCAGCGTAGATCCCGAAACGATCGCATACCCGGCTTCCGAACTCTTTCCGCAAGGTGTGGAGCGGACGTTGAGCGGGAAGGCCTTTTGATCTGAGCCACGCATTGAGCCTTGCAAAGATCCGTTGGCAGCGGTAGTGCGCATAACTTGCGCCTGCTCGAGGTCGTACATCCGATTCGATTACGAACTCTCCGACTGCCGTCGCTGCAGAGCCCCGGAACAGGGCTAACAGTTCTGGGTCGATGTCTACTTCAGCGATCGAATCCTCAGACTTCGCGCTAAAATGGTCTGTGACCTCTATGTGTAACGTGCCTCGGTGCCAATCGAAAGCGGCCCATGGTAACTTATCGATCTCGTTGCGACGTAGCCCCGCCATACAAGCGAGCGAAAAGACTTTAAGCTCTTCCTGACCCAATTCCGCGGTGGCCTGAGCCACCACGTCTTCAATCTGAAAGCTGCTGCGATACCGCATCGATTGCCTAGGTTCGAGTTCTATTCCGTCGAACGGAGACCGAAGCCCTTCGAGCCGTGCGAATTGGAGCCGTCTCGCCGAGAAAATGCTACGTGCTTGGCGTAAGAGCGAATTTACGGAAATGCGAGCGGCCCTTTGCTTCGCGGGGCTGGCACCGGCCCGGCGCAAAAAGTCGATTTTCCACTTTTGCACCAGCTCGGGCGTGATCTCTTCCAGCTTTACCCTGTCGATACGTTCAATCCAATTCTGTCGACCGCCGTTGCGGTAGTCGTACTTCGCTCTGCCGCCATCTATTTGAAAAATGTCGGCGGTGATACGGCGGAAACTGCGAAAGTAGTCCTCATGAGTTCGGCCTTGTCCATTTGAGGCCGCTTTGACCTCGCGAATAAGATCCCCGACGGTACAGACCGGCTTCGCGATGTTGCCGGGTGAAGGCTTGAACTTGGCTAGCGTCGCCTCCCAGCCATGTGCCAGCAAAAATAGATAAATCTCTCGGGCAGCCTCAGCGGCGGAAGCTCGGTTCAGACC
>Ga0207129_1134_pt1 | contig 11437 bp, 14 predicted proteins | sample Alteio_BWMinHeat_15_FD_153517 | JGI IMG/M metagenome (GOLD analysis project Ga0207129, IMG submission 153517) | Enriched cells from forest soil in Barre Woods Harvard Forest LTER site, Petersham, Massachusetts, United States -... | ecosystem: Environmental > Terrestrial > Soil > Temperate forest >... | reverse complement strand
GAGTACAAAAGCGTAGTTAATATCCAGGATAAAGCATCAGGAAAAGTACCAGCTACACAAGTATTAGTGGGGCTGCAAAGTGCTTACCAAAGCTGGGTTGGTAATATCACTCAAGACTGCACGTTAAAAGTGAAATTTTCTAATCCAAAAAATCCAGAGCAGCCTACCAGCGTTACATGTGGTGAAGCAAGCTTTAAGTGTGATCCGAAATATAGTTGTACTTGTCCTGCGGTTTAAGTTTTGATTTGATATATATTATGTAATTTCTAGCGGAAAAAACAAACTGGGCGGCGGCTATCATATTGATTAATTAACTACAAGCTGCAGTAAAAGTGCAAACAGAGCCTTGTAATTTGTTAGTTCCTAATGCTATGCGTGGCGGTACGCCAACGCTTAACAGCATGGGTAAGCTAATTAATCCACCGCCTCCAGCGATTGCGTCAATTTATCTTTAAAATCTCCCATATTCATATCAGGATGTCTCATCCGATTTTATTCAATCATTACATCGAAGCAATGCTCGGTTAGCAAACTTGGCAATCAGTTTTTATGTTGTTGCCAGAAAACAAACCTTGTAACGTATAAGTTCCAGTATCATAGCTACAACTATTATATGTAGCTTTACCTACTGTCACTGACAACTTGTTGCAATTCTGAGTGTCATCAAAAAAGTGACTACACATATAGTTTGCGGTTGGCCTATCTCCTGTGGTTTTATCCGCATTATAATGCCAAGTCCATCCCAAAGGCCCTGGAGTTCCTGTATCTACCCAATTTCCAGTACCACACGCATTCGCAACACTTAAGCTGCGTAAGCCCAACAAACTAAATATTATTGTAGTTAGTGCTATTTTTTTCATAAACATTTCTATCTCCTTAATTAAAAATATAAATTTTATAAGCTAATTAAAAAATGACTAATACATCAATAATTCTTTTGTAAATAAATCGAATGTTACACGACTTTTTGTTTCTTAATAAAAGAATTGCTATTTTGCATAATCTGCTGCATTTTACCTGAAGCATAAGAAAATGGATATTTTTTATACAAATTCATTTTTTTAAATCTATTTAATACTATTTCTTTAAATATCACGCGGTAAGCACTCCCTAAATTAGTACACTGCATTAGTAAGGATTTTTGGTTCCCTGTTCGCGAACAGCGAACACTTGTGCTATACTCAGTCTATACAGTTAAGGATACTGAAGATGTTAAAGCCACAAGATTGTATCATTTTAATAAAGCTATTGGCTAATCCTGGGATGGATTGGTCGCAGCGCCAATTAGCCAAAGCATTATGTATTAGTTTGGCTGAAATTAATGCTGGCATAAAACGCTTAGGTGATGCTGGATTATTGAGAAAAGATAAAGATGACAAACTTTTTCCTAATATTAACGCCGCAGAAGAATTTCTAGTAAGTGGAGTTAAATTTTTCTTCCCAGTAAAGTTAGGCGAATATACTCGCGGTATGCCAACGGCAATTGCAGCACCTATATTTCACGATAAGATTCCTCTCGGTAATGACCCCATCCCAGTGTGGCCAGATGCAATAGGAGAGAAAAGAGGGGTTGCTTTAGCGCCTATTCACCCGTCAATTCCTAAAGCGTTACGCGAAAATCCAGATGAATCTTTCTACGAGCTATTAGTAATTATTGATGTAATAAGGTCAGGACGTCCGCGCGAACGTAATTTGGCCGCATCTCTTTTGAAGGAAAAATTAAAACATGCAAAGTAATAATAAATCAGTCATGTTGGCTAACTTAAGAATGTTGGAATTTGTGGCAGCGAAATTAGGAGAAATTTGCGACGATGTTGTATTTTTAGGTGGATGTACTACAGGTCTTTTTATAACTGATCCTGATTTTCCAGATGTTCGATATACGGTGGATGTAGATTGCATCGTCGATGTTATTTCATTGAATCAATATCATCAATTAGAAAAGAAGTTAACAAAGCAGGGATTTAAAAAATCCTTATCTGAAGAAGTTATTTGTCGATGGTTCTATGATGATGTGACTTTAGATGTCATGCCTACTGATGAAAATATTTTAGGATTTGGAAATCGTTGGTATAAAAGAGCTATTGCTGCAGCAATACTACATCGTCTAACAGATAAAATGGATATAAAAATAGTTACTGCTCCATATTTTCTTGCAACGAAATTAGAAGCTTTCAAGACTCGCGGTAAGTTGGACTATTATGCCAGTCATGATTTTGAAGATATCATGTCAATCTTAGATGGTAGAGTTGAGATAGTTGAAGAAATTCATAAAACAGATAGCGAGCTGCGAGATCATTTAATTAATTCATTTACGGAAATTAATAATAGCTCAGCTTTTAAGGGTGCTGTTCCTGGGCATTTTGTTCAGTACGGTAGTTACGCTGATGGACGTATCAACATAGTAGAGAAAAAGATTAAAGACATAATAAACAGGTAGTTTATGCAATATGCTTGGTTAACAGACGTACATCTTAACTTTGTTGATGATGTTGCTCGTCAAAAATTTTATCAAGAAATTTTTAATGCAAAATGTGATGGTGTATTAATTAGTGGTGATATTGCAGAAGCACCGAGTGTGGCAGACATATTAAATGAAATGGCAGCGTACATCGATAAGCCAATTTATTTTGTATTAGGTAACCATGACTATTACAGAGGTCAGATTCAAGAAGTGCATGACGCAATGACAGAGTTAACCAAAAAAAATGATAAATTATTTTGGTTGCCAACATCAGGAATGCAAAAACTAGATAGCAATACATTTTTAATTGGCCAGGATGGATGGGCTGATGGTCGCTTGGGTGATTATCAAAATAGCCGAGTGGTGCTCAATGACAGTAGAATGATTGCTGATTTATTTCAAGAGAAAATTCTAGGTAAATATCAATTGTTAGAAAAGATGCAACAATTAGCTGATGCAGATGCTATAAAATTACAAAATGATTTAGAGCAAGCAGTTAGTCAAAACCCTAAGAAAATAATGGTGCTGATACATGTTCCACCTTTTAAAGAGGCTTGTTTGCATAAGGGTCAAATAAGTGGCGATGATTGGTTACCTTACTTTAGCTCAAAAGTCATTGGAAATGTCTTAACTACTGTTGCCAAACAAAAACCACAAATTGAGTTTTTAGTGTTATGTGGTCATACGCATAGTGCAGCAAATGTTCGCTACGGTAATTTAGCTGTTGAAGTAGGCAAGGCTGAATATTGCCGACCAGAGATTCAAAAGATTATCTTTATTTAAAATGAAAAGGGGTTGTGACTCAAAGAAGTTGATTTCATCAACATATCACTTCAAATTCGTATCTGTGGATGTCTTAGGAAGTTAATTTGGTGGACATGTTGTCAGAAAATTGGAACCAATTCAATTCCCATGTTTTAGAATGGGGCGAGGTACTTTTTGGGTTAGTGGCATAGGTTTTGGCTGTCGATATTCAACGGGTTATGGGCATTTTATCGGATTGTTGAGAGATATTGAGGTGGGTTATTCACCAGTAGGGAATAGAATTATCTTTCTACCAAAGATCAGCTCAAATTTATATTGCCCCATAATTAATTTTTTTCATTTTTCCATGACCATTTTCATAAGTCACAATTAACTTGTTATGTTTAATTTCAGTTTTTTCAGAATAAAATCCCTTAGGCGGTCGAATAGTGGAGTATTTGGGTAGCGGAAAAATTTGAATATTATCGGTATTATCATAGCAAATATATATTCCTTTTTTAATATCAATGAGCAAGGGAATATTATGTCGGAAATCGGGAGGGTAATGTTCATCTAAGCTTTTAATTCTGTATTGATGTTCTGCGCAGGAGACTACTGTTGATGGAGCAATAAATATAACTGACTTTGCGCATTCCGTTCCGCAGGAACCTTGTAAATATGCAATCGAGTCAGTTAACCAGACTGCAGAAACAATGCCTGGCCAAATGCTGGTGATACTATATGTTTTTCTTTTTTTAAAATTGATATAGACAGGTATGCCTATTAAAGTATTTACGATAGCTGATGTTTTTGATGGGTTATATTGTACTTCGTAAGTTTTACCATCATGAATTTGTTTCATTAATTTACGATAGGAAATATTAATTATTTCTTCAGAACTGGCATAAGATTTATTAACCAAATTTAACGAAATGAAAATTAGGAACATCTGGCAGATCAAAAAAGTCTTTCTCCCAACTAACATTAGGATCAGCTTTACCACTAAAGTAATTGCAGATGCCGGGAATAGGATTATCTTTTTCAGGTGCATTGTGCACCTCCTCGATTATTTTTTTACATTCTTCCCAAGTTGTTTTGTCTGATAGTGATCCATCACGACCAGGATGTTGTAAAACTGCATAATTTGGATTTTTTTTGCTCCAGCATTTGAATTGTGATGGTCTTAATGTAACTTTTTGATAAGAATCTCTCCATTTCTTTTTTGCTAGTCGATTACGAATAATCCAAGCAATGGCGCGCTTGCTAGCTGTATTTTGACTACGGGCTTCGCCGTAAACAGCGAGAGCAAAATATAAATGATCAAGAGAGATTTTTTCTTCTAATGCAATTTTAGGATAAGGTGCGCGATAGCTAGAACAATATCCTTCCACATGTTCTATGTAAATTTTTCCGCTTTTGGTTTTTTTTTATTCTTTGATGTGGCCGTACCCAATATTTATCTCCAGGACATTTATCATTTGGCATACTCTGCTTCCTTGATAATTGAATATTGATTATTTCACAGAAGTTATGGCTAAATTACAACAAGTTTTTTAGCGAGATCATTAAATCATTTAATCGGATTATTATTAAAGAAATATTGCAGTGTATTATTCGCTGGTAGAGAATAAAGCCATAGCTTCTTAGTATTTGGGTACAGTAAAAACTACTTGCAGGAGAATGAATTAAAGTTACAATGACAGCCACTATCCTTTCATTTAATCCTCCGTTTTCTTTGCTTACCTCATTGTTTTCCACGGATAAAGTAATTAACCTCTACTCAATTAATATTAAGGAGCGGCGATATGCCATCTCAAGACAAGATGCCAAATGACGAAATCCTGTTATACCAAACTGATGATGGCAAAACTCGCATAGACGTGCGTCTTCAGGGTGAGACGGTATGGCTAACGCAAGCTCAAATGGCTGAACTTTTTCAAACTACGAAACAAAATATTAGCTTACATGTTAAAAATGTGTATGAAGAGGGTGAATTGATACAAAAAGCAACAGTCAAGGATTCCTTGACTGTTCAAAAAGAGGGCGTCCGTCAGGTTTCTCGCGAGGTTTCATATTACAACCTTGACGTCATTATCTCGGTTGGGTATCGAGTTAAATCAATTCGCGGTACGCAATTCCGTATATGGGCGACCCAACGGTTGAAAGAGTACCTCATTAAAGGTTTTGCCCTTGATGATGAGCGCTTGAAGAAGGCTGGTGACGGTAATTACTTTGATGAACTGTTGGCGCGTATCCGCGACATTCGTTCGTCAGAAAAGGTATTTTGGCGCAAGGTGTTGGATATTTATGCCACTAGCATAGACTATACTCCTAATGCTGAAGCATCGCAGCAATTTTTCAAGGTGGTGCAAAATTAAGATGCACTGGGCAGCGCACGGCAAAACTGCCGCAGAAATCATTGGTAAGCGCTCCAGCATCTGCATGCTTTTCTAATCAAAAATTTTTCTATATCCTGCCTACACTATATTTCAGTCAATTAACAGCTTGAGACATAATTGCTGAACGTTCTTTAAAATTTCATTTAAGTGGGCATCTGACAGGCTATTGTAATTATTATCAACGATGATTCTTGGGTAATAAGAAGTAATTGCATTGATAGCAAACATGTATTTATAAAAATGTTTCATTCTTTTTTGGCTAAAATGAGTAATCTCCAGGCCGGAAAATGCTTGCAAAGACAGCAATGCTTTATCTTGTTTTGATGATTCACTCACGAGGATTTGAGTAATCTTATTTATTCTTATTTGTAGGTCATTCATTATTTAATACTCCATGGCAGAAGATTTTCATAATCTTCGATTGTTTTACAATAAGGAATTCTTTTCAATACTTTTACATAATAATGATATGGATCAAGTCCGTGAAATTTTGCTGTTCGTATGATGCTTAAATGCATGCATAAAGCATCTGCACCATCTTGTGATGCGCAAAATAAAAAATTTTTTCTGGCAATAACCAATGGCTTGATCTCTTGCTCCGTTAAATTGTTATCAATTTCAAGTCGACCATCTTCAAGAAAACGTGATAGTCCTGACCATAATTTAATGCAATAATTCATGGCTTTTCCAAGTGCTGATTGCGGTAAGACTGTAGGATATAATTCATCAAGCCAACTCTTAAATTTATCCATTAATGGCTTAGATTTTTCCTGGCGTAAATGGTAACGTTGATCTGATGTTAATTTATTATTTTTAGCTTCTCGTTCAATTTTATAGAGTTCTTTAAAAAATCGCATGGCTACTTTTGCCAGACCATTTCCTTTTGTACTTTGTGCAATAGGTTCGAATTTTCGTCTTGCGTGCGCATTACAATTGACAAGATCTGTGACTTCGCCCACTAATTCAAAAAAATTATCGCCATCGACATGAAGATAACCATTAAATCCTTCAAACCATTCTTTGACAAATTGCTTGTGAAGTTTTTCATTATATTCATAAAGAACAACTGATTTTTCAGGCGGCCCACCTCGAATACAATAAACATATGATTTAGTTTCAGCAGATCGACCAGGCTCCCGCAATACTTGCAATGTAGTTGCATCACAACTCGCGATATCATAATCAATCACAGGATCTTTCATCAAGTTATACAGAGGTTGTAAAGCGAATTTGAGATCAATTTTCCAGCGTGCCATTGTTTGGCGAGAACAATCAATGCCATATCGTTCACTTAATTGTTTTTCCAGGTGATAAAGTGGCTGGCGATCATCAAGCTTACTTACAATTAAAAAAGATAAGAATTCTTCAGTGGCTTTAATCTTGGGAAGTATGTGCAGGGGTGCTGGCGCTGTTATGATTTCTCCATCACATCCATTGCTGCATGCAATAACCTCCCTTCGTTGTTCGATGATTTCAAAAACGCGATGTTGATGATGCAACATTTGCTTGGATTCATAGCGAATAACTTCTTTGCATACTCCGCAAGAGCATATCTTTTTTTCTTCAGGAACAGCAATAATTTCAATGCGAATCGGAATATTTTTCTTGGCTTTATTTTTCTTTTTTCGAGTATACGATGCAATTTGAACATCGTTTTCTATTTTATTTCCATTTTCATTAGCAGTAGAAAATTTTTCATTCTCCCCAAATAAGCTTTTTTGTGGATGTTTTGGGTCATCAATAAACCGCTCTGATTTTTTGCCAAAACGATTACGAATAAAATCTTGAAGTTGCGCATGCATTTGGTCATAAGCTGCAGAATACTGTTCACAGCGTTTTTCAGCTGTATTCAATGCTGCTTTTAAGGTTTGATTTTCTAGTTGTAATTTTTTAACTTCTTCTGGAGTATTCATTTTTTTTACTTATCAAAAAAACAAGTGCATTATACTATAAAAATAAGTATTTTTTATATTTTTTATTTCATTTTCTAATAAAAATTAATAGCTGAAACAGTGGGTAAATGAATTTGCTTCATGCAATCTAAACCGGATAATAACCAACTTAATTGATCGCGTGTTAATTCTAATGCTTGATCAATAATAGGTGGAAATTTTAATCGTCCTTTTTCTAATCGTTTATAGCATAGCCAAAACCCATTTCTGTCCCAACATAACATTTTAATTTTATTTGCATGTCGATTACGAAATAAAAACAACTGTCCTGATGCAGGATTCAATTGTAAATGATCTGCAACGAGCATCACGATACCATCTATTTGCTTTCGAAAATCAATAGGTTTTGGATACAGCCAAATACTACCATTAAATGATGGCAACATATTAAGCGTACTTTTCTAGTATGAGCATCAATGTCTGCATGTCATGAATCTTTAATGCATGGCCCTGCTTCAAATCAAGCGTGCACAATATAGAGTGTTCAGGAGTAGGGTTTTGTGGTTTTAATTTTATTGTGACTAGCTTATCAGAATGACTGTTATTCCATTTACTTATCCAATATCCAAAACGATCATAATTTAAATTATGCTGACGACAGTATGCGCTTCTTGATATGCCACTCGCTTTGAGTGACTGGTAATGCTGCTTCCAAAATGCTTCGTTTTCAATTGATTTTGATGGTGATTTCATACTGCCTCTTATTTATTTTTTAAAAATAGCAGTATCGAGGTTATTTTTAGATATTAAAAGATGGGGGAAATGGAGCGCTTACCTTCTTTGACAAGAGCAAATTCATAGATTTCAAGCCATGTATCTGCTCCGCAAATGGTTCCTAAAATTGTAATGACTAAAATATCTATAAGTTCATGGCGGCGATTATGATTATCAATTCTTGGATCTTCTAGAGTAGTAAAATGCTTAAGAAATGTATCAGATAACATGATAGGTGCTCCTGCTTAGTATGTGTGGCAGGTTTTATACTCTAAAATGTTATTTCATATCAATGGGCGGCAGGCCTTATGGAGTATTTTTTTGTCGTGTACAGAGGAATATTTATAAAATATTGTTTGATAACTTATCTAAAAGTTACAAGTTGAGTGCGTTTGCCATGGTTGAGTGCGTTTGCCATGGTGCGGCGTCCGCTTTGTGAGTGTTTTCAGCACTGAGAGTACAATAACGTTAAGAGATTAAGGCAGTCAAGGACTTTAAATTTCACCCGCGTATGACCACATTACGATAGTTGTTGCTAAGCATTAATCGTTTCGCACCTGTTATATCTAAATATGTTGAAGCCGCCCCATAAGAATCCCTGGGGCAATATTTAAATTTTTAGCAAGAAACTTGCTGTTTTAGCAAGTTTCTTGCTAAAATATGAAAATGACAACACTTAAAGATAAAATTATAGAAGCAGGTTTAACTGATCATATTCTTAGCGATATTGATCTCAATCATTTACTCAATGGAACTTCTGCTGTTCGTTATGGGTTAGTGAATAAGGCTATCAAAAAAGAAGAAATCATTCAGATTCGAAGAGGTCTTTATTTACTTGCAGACAGATATCGCCAAAAAAAGCTTAGTAAATTTTTTCTTGCCAGCCGAATCGTGTCTCATAGCTATCTCTCTCTTGATAGCGCGCTGTCGTATCATGGCTGGATTCCAGAACATGTGACAACAGTCACGAGTATACTAGCGCGTGGTCGTACTAAACAATTCATAACACCTTTTGGAGAATTTATTTTTTATCAACTTCCCGTGAATGAATATGAATTTTTTACTGGTGTCACTCGTATAGAAGAAATTTCAGAAGAACCTTTTTTGTTAGCGTCACCTTTGCGAGCATTAGCAGATTATGTGTACATCAAAAAAATAAATTGGCAAGGGATGAGCTATTTAATAAATAGCTTACGCATTGAAATCGAACAACTCCTGCAATGCAGCCCTATTCATTTTATTGAAATAAAAAGGGTATATCGCTCTAAACGGGTATTGATTTTTTTAGACAATCTTCAAAAAGAAATTAATAAGCTATGATTACTAACATTATTGATGCAAGACTGGAAGCGTACTCTCTTAACACAGCTGAAGATGAAGAGCACGCACTCAAGGAAATTTTGCAAGAAATTGCTCTTTATGGATTGGCAAATTCTGATTTTTTTAAAGAGGCCATTTTCCATGGCGGAACTGCGCTTCGCATTATTTATGGGCTGCCACGTTTTTCAGAAGATCTGGATTTTTTATTAAAAAATCCAAATCCTAATTTTAAATGGGAGCCTTATATAGATGCAATCAGTGCAACTTGCAAACAATACGGTGTTCATCCTGAAATTATTGACAAAAGCCGTGTAAGCAATACAGTTAAAAAAATGTTTTTAAAAGATAATTCCATTGGAAAAATGATTAACTTATCGTTTGTTCGTTATCCTGAAAAGAAACTCGCAATAAAATTTGAAATTGATACCAATCCCCCTTTGGGCTCAAACTTGGAGATTAAATTTTTAGAGTTTCCATTGGACTATTCCATTGTTACACAAGATCTTGGCAGTAGTTTTGCAGGTAAATGCCATGCCCTGTTGTGTCGTGAATATATTAAAGGTCGTGATTGGTACGATTTTTCTTGGTATGTCACCAAAAAAGTGGTTCCGAATTTTATATTTCTTTCAAATGCTCTTTATCAACAAGGCCCATGGGCTCAACAAGAAAATATTTTGACACCCGAATGGTTTATTGAAACAATGCAGCAAAAAATTAAAAGCATTGATTGGAATAAAACATCCAGCGATGTTTCAACATTTTTAAACATGCCAGACAAAAAAGCATTGGCTTTGTGGGGAGTTGATTTTTTTATTGATAAGCTTGAAAAGTTAAAGAGTATTATGCAGATCTAACCTGCCGGTAATGGAGGTTATAGCGTGCTATCGATGTGTTTGTTTTGGTGCACCTGGAGCGAATATATAATACACTTCTTTTTTTAGTTCTTCTGGTAGCTCTCCCTCTATCGCTTCCAATGGTTTGCTTTTAGCCGCAAGATAAAAGGGAATTCGCAACAAGCCTACTAGCCCTGCTGCAAAACATTTTCCTTTATATGCCGCATCTGGAAAATTGGAGTCTTGGTGTATAGGTATTAAGCCAGTATGCGCTGTCGGTTGAACGACATGCCCAAGCGCAGTTAATCTTTTGAGTTCAACAGGAACATTGCCCTGTGGTTCAGAAAAAAAATGGTGACGGCAACTCGCATTCACAGAAGAATTACTTGACCATCCTCTGCTAATACCGGATGGAAGGATAAAATCAATATTTATTTTTCCACTTTTTTCCCCTATGACACCCATCAGCGGTTGTATTTCTGAATTATCCCAGGTTAATTTAACCATTCGAAAATTTGTTTTTAAAGCAAGAAGACATACAGAGGTAGAAGATTGATGTTTGCGCTTTTCTTTAGGTGCATATTTATTTTCTAAATCTGTCTCATTCTTACGATTGGGTGTAGCAGCAACCACCGTACTCAAAAACGATGTTTTTAGCGATATGACTTCAGCAATTGGAGTATAAGAACGAGTTTTTTTCTCCGTATTCTTAGAAGTAAAAATAAGATCATTCATCTCTTTCATTAAACTAATTTCAAAGGCAGCACCCGCAATCTCTAATGTATAAGGAGAACGTTGTATCAATGGAAAAAATAGTTTTGATGTTGTACCAAATGCAATTAAAAATGGCACCACTCTACTGATGATGAATTCGAATATATTATTATCTATAACCGGCATGACGCTTGGTAAAACAAAAAGAAAACCGATCAGTTGAAATAAAAATACAATGAGTAAACTAAACAATTGATAATCTTTAATCTGCAAGATATCAAATAATTCCATGCATAT
>Ga0207129_1133_pt1 | contig 11518 bp, 2 predicted proteins | sample Alteio_BWMinHeat_15_FD_153517 | JGI IMG/M metagenome (GOLD analysis project Ga0207129, IMG submission 153517) | Enriched cells from forest soil in Barre Woods Harvard Forest LTER site, Petersham, Massachusetts, United States -... | ecosystem: Environmental > Terrestrial > Soil > Temperate forest >... | reverse complement strand
ATAGGCATAGTAGATGCGGACCGGTGCATTCACGATCGGTAACATTGCACGCAACTCAATGCCTGTGGACATGCGCGGCACGTAATTCGTCCCCGCAATTGGCACTAACGGCTTGGTAAATGCCGGGTTTACTTTTACCGTATTGAGACACGCCAAGGATCCGTCCAGCAGTGGACATCCGAAATTAGTGTTATTCAAGGTATTGAGCTGGGTGTCAGTAATCGTGAGCTGGGATTGACGAACGGAGATGGTCATGCCAGTGTCCACAAAGAAAGCGAGAGTTACCGGACCAACGATGGGAATGGCATACTCCACGTTCGTGATCACGCTCAAGTCGCCACCAGGGGTCGAAAGGCGATAAATCGGTATGGGAACGGTGTATGCGCCCTGCCGTGGGTTGGTGGGGTCCTTGGGTACGGTGGATCCATCCGGGTTTGTGAGTGGATACTGGAAGACATCAGGGATGAGGATGTACGGGGAAACTGTCCGTGTGTCAAAGCCGCGTACATCGTTCTCACCACCGATGTAGAAACGGTCCGAGGGCGGAGCATTCAGACCGCGATACCCCGTGACGTATGCGCCTTGCAAACGGTATCCAAAAGTATGGGCAGAACCGCGCACTGGCTTGAACTGCTTCCATTCCACAACAGGACGAATGTAGGCAACATTGCCGCCAATGCCGGCAAAATCCACGGAAGCAACGAAGCTAGATCCCCGATGGGGCCGTTGTGGGTTGTCGATCTTATTGACAATGAACTGAGGTTGAAGCTTACTGGTGATCACTCCAGAAAGAGCGTTGGGGCCTGATATGTTGCGGAATGCAATGAATTCAAACAAGTTTTGAGAGGCTGTGCTGAACGCCCTGATGCTTGAACGGTCGAGTGTATAGGAAATGCCAACACGCTTGAAGGAACGGCGGATAGGGTAACTCACCCCGATTGTGAATCCTATGCTGGACTGGCTGTAATTTTGCAGGGTGTCCAGAACGTTCTGTGGCAAATTCAACTGTTGCTGTTGCTGGATCGAGGTCAAACGTGCCTGGTCATAGTTGAACTTGGTCGCGTAAATATTAATGCCCAACTGTAATGGACGATCGAACATATACGGCTGGGTGAATCCGATGGATGCTTGTTTCTGCGTAGCGCCTGTGTTGGCAGAGAGAGAGAGAGTTTCACCCAATCCGAGGAAATTGTTGGTGGTGTAGTTGATGCCGATGAATGCTCCAGCCAGACCGCTGACGCCGCCATTCAATCCGATGGAGTTCTTGCCCTTCTCTTTGACCTTCAAGGTCAGGTCCACATTCCCGTTCTTCTCGTCAATGACACGTTCCGTGTCCTGGTCCGGTTTGATGGTGTCGAAGTATTGCAGTTGGTTGATGCGCAGTACGCTGATCTCCCATAGGCGGCTGTTGTAAACGTTGCCTTCCTCGAGAGCGACCTCACGGCGGATGACCTTGTCTCGTGTAGTCGTATTACCTTGGAATTCGATGCGGCGTACCGAGAAGGGTTTGCCTTCGTCCAATTCAATTTCAAAGCTGACTGTCTTCTTTGTATCGTCAAAGGTGGAATTCGGCACACTGGTGAATTTGATGTATCCCAGTTCTTCGTATGCTTTGCGCAGGTTCTCCACCCCTTTGCGCATCAGGGAAGTATTCAGGATGTCTCCATCTTTGATCTGGAAAATGTTACGCAAGGGCCTTTGGTCTTTAATGGCTACATTGTTCTTGAATGTGATCGTACCCAGACGGTAGATATCGCCTTCCTCAATAGGCATGGTGATATCAATGCTCTTGCCGCTATGAGAGTGGAACGGCCAAAAGAAATTCCGTCCTGCTGTGTCGCGCATCTTCGTCTTGGGCTCACCTACATTGCCTTTGAAATAGCCTTTTTGCTGCAATAAATCTCGTACACGCTCGGCATCTTCTTCCAGTTTTGATGAGTCATACGTGCGTGCAAACAGGTTCTCCAGGAAGATGCTCCTGGGGATGCCTATGGGTTTGGAATTCTTCATGGCAGATCGCAACACGCGGGAGGAGACATGATTATTGCCTTCGAACTTGATCTTCCCGACCTTGACCTTGGGTCCTTCTGTGATATTGAAACTGATCCCGACTGACGCCGGAGGGATCTGCCTGACTTCCGTCTTGATCGTGGCGAATTGGCGTCCATGTTCGGCCAGCAATTCCTTGATCAGTACCTCCGCGCGTTTCACTTTGCCGGGATCGAACTGGCTTTCCACGCTAAGACCGAGCTTGCGTTCCTTGAAGCGGTCGAGTACATCACTGTTGGTAACGGCGTTGAGGTTCTTGTATTCAATGGTGCGGATGGTCGGCTTTTCTTTTACGAAGATATGAAGGCGATAACCTTTTGGACTTTCTTCCCGTTCGAAGCGCAGGTCATCGAAATAACCGGTGTTCCACAGTGAGGAGAAGCCGCGCTGCAGGTCCGCTTCATCGTAGGCGTCCCCGGCATGGGTGAAGATACGTGCGCGGATGGTATCGGCTGGTATGCGCCGGTTCCCATGCACCACGATCTCTTCCACCAGCTTCTGTTGTGCCGCCAGCGGGAGGGCCAAAGCCGCCAGCATCAACATGATGGCAAGGCCGCGCGCGGCGCGGCGATGTCGGAAATAAGAAAGCAGCACGTTTACCGGTCCTGGGCCAAACTTGAGTATGGAGTCAACGAAAACGCGTATCTATCTCTCTTTATGCTTGGATGCAGCCAAATCGACTTGCAAGAGACAGCGGAACAAAAATTATACGGGATGAATCGCTATCAGCCTAGTGAGGAAACTGTTCAGAATCGGCTGGAGACATAGCCTGAAGCGTAATGCCGCACGCAATCATTATAATTCAATCGTTCACAGGAACGCTTGGACCAGCCTAAATCCACACTCGCGAAGTTTTTACAACCGGCCTTGGCCGTGACCCTGCTCACATTTGCGGTGATGAATGGCAATGCCCTCCGTGTCATGCACACCTATTACGCATGGGGCGGTGCCGATTTCAAGATCTATATGACAGCGGCGAATATGATCCGGGACGGACACGCTTCTGATTTGTATGACCTCGATCGCCAACGCAGGTCACAACAGGAGCTTTATCCTCTCTGGCAAGTGGGGAACGACCCGCTCCCATATAACCATCCCGCGGCGGAAGCTTTGTTGTTTCTGCCATTCACACACATGGAATCGGCATCCGCTTATTACGTTTTCTTCGCCGTTGACCTCTTGATGTTGTTCGCAGCGTTGCATCTGGCCCGGGTCGCGATGCCATCTTGGAATGTTGGTACTCGACTTCCTCTTATGCTTTTTGCTTTGGCTTTTTATCCGGTGATCATGTGCCTGTTCCTGGGCCAGGATTCCATCCTCCTGCTATTGCTCTATGCGTTGTCTTTCCATGTCATTCGGCGTGATCATCTGTTCGTAGGCGGGATGATATTGGGTTTGGGGTGTTTTAAGCCGCACTTGGTTCTGCCCTTCGCTTTGTTGTTCTTTGTCTCGCGTCGAAGGTGGAATGCGGCATTTGGTTTCTTCACGGGCGGAGCTGTAGTGTTCTTGATCTCACTTTGGCTCAGTGGCTTGGAAGGGTTGTTCGGGTTCTTGCACTTGAATTTGGAGACCCAGCGTTACCGCACATGGCTCTTCAACCCGCATCTGATGGCGGACCTGCGTGGCCTCGTCCAGTCCGCTCTCGCAGAGCGCATGGAATATTTATGGACACAATCAATAATAATGATTATTTCAATTATTTTTCTCGTCTGGTGCATCTTGAAACTGAACCGGATGGCCCCAATTGTAAAGAGTCATGGATCCGAAGAGAACATGAAGATCGAATTTGTATTCTGCGTAATAGCGAATGTGTTGCTCGCCTATCATGTGTACCAATACGACTTGAGTATTTTGCTGTTGCCCTTGTTGCTATTGGTCGAACAGTGCGCTGCGAACGCAAAGCCCGGACACCTGTGGGTCATGATCGGAACAGCCTTGTTCTTCCTCATACCGCTGCAAACCGCCGCCAACACTTATCAACTCTACTATTTATTCAGCTTAGACCTTTTGATGATGGTAGTAATATTGTCAAGATGGATGCACAACAATAATGAAGAATTATGTCAATCGGCTTTCTCTACCTCCACCAGGCAGGCATAGAACGTTGCGCCGCCGCCGATGTCGGTCAGGTTCTCCGCTGTGAGCACATTGATGTTCTTTCCCCCCGGTGTGAGCCGTGCCCAGTTGAGCTTCGCGGCCACCACGCCCGGACGCACCGACCCATTCACATGTGCCGGCATTTCGATGGAACCGCGCTGGTTGAAGATCCGCACTGTATCGCCGTCTTGAATACCACGCGCAATCGCATCCATCGCAGACAGCTCTACCCGGTTCGGCGTTTCCCCCTCAAGCTTCTGATGGATGGGGATATTGCAGAACGTGGAATTCAAATGGTTGTCAGATTTCCGCGCTAACAATTCCAGAGGAAACTCTTTTGCCTTAATTGAAAGGCGTGATTCTTCTGCTGGAATGAACTCAGCCACTGGATCGAGCCCCATGGCCTTCAAGTTCGCGCTGTAAAACTCCGCTTTGCCGGACGGAGTGAAGAATCCACCCTCGGCAAATGGTAGAAATGGAGCGGACGATGCATCTTCTTGTCCTTTACCTCGGAAATTCAATCGCAGCGAGGGTTCCGTCTCCAGACGTTCGCGTGTAATGCCTTTCAACCATCCGCGTTTGTCCGTTGTGGTGACATCCAGTGCAGATTCGATCATTTCGTCCACACTCTGCCGGAAGCATCCGTCGCCATCCGCGCCTTGGTCGAATCCCATTTTCAGTGCAAGTTGTTGGAATGTGTCCACATTTGATTTTGCTTCTCCCAGCGGCGCGATGGCTTGTTGCGAAAGTTGTATGTAGTAGTGTCCGTATGAGGTTTGTAATTCTTTGTGTTCGAAGAAAGTCGTTGCCGGTAGAAGGATATCGGCGTAATCAGTGGTGTCGGTGAAGAACTGCTCATGCACGACCGTGAACAGGTCATCACGCAGAAACCCGTGCACAACAGAGTTATGGTTCGGTGCGACCGCCGCCGGATTGCTGTTATAGACGAAAACAGCTTTCACTTTAGGATTGTCGCGATCACCCTCAGTTCCCAATTCATTGAGAGCTTCACCCAGCGCAGACATATTGACCTTACGAGCTGCACGCCGCAACGGACTTTTGAGCATCAGGTCAGGGCGCGCAAGGGCGTCCTTGTTGACCGGAAAACTACCGCTGGTGGAGAGCACCATGCCTCCCCCGATTTCTTTCCATGATCCCGTCAAGCAGGGGAGCATGGTGATGGCGCGCATTGCCATACCGCCGTTCGGTGTGCGCTGCAATCCATAATTCGCGCGAATCACCGCCGGACGTGCCGTGGCATATTCACGTGCCAGTCGCAGGACATCTTCCGCTGCGATCCCAGTGAACCGTGCCACACTTTGCAATTCATACAATGGTTCATGGACTTTGCGTACCAGTTCATCGAATCCCAATGTGTACTTCGCAACATAATCTGCATCGTGCAGCTTCTCGTCGATGATGATGCGCATCATTCCCAGCGCCAGCACCACATCCGTTCCCGGATTGATGGGGATGTGCCAATCTGCCACCGCTGCCGTGCGCGTGCGGTAGGGATCGATCACAACCAGCTTCGCGCCCTTGTGTTTTGCTTCTTCGATGAACGGCCACAAATGAATGCTGTTGCCGTGGATGTTCGCTCCCCATACCAAAATGAACCGCGCATGAGGGAACTGTTCCGGCTCCGTTCCGAGCTTTTTTCCTAAAACGGAAATTACTGCGTCGCCACCTGCCGTTGCGCAGATAGTGCGCTCTAGTTGCGATGCGCCTAACCGGTGGAAGAAACGCATGTCCATGGAAGCATTGTTCAGAACTCCGAGCGTGCCGCCATAGGAGTAAGGAAGGATGGATTCCGGGCCGAATTCATCACTGATCGCCTGGAGTCTGCTGGAAATGGTGTTCAGTGCTTCATCCCAGGTGATACGTTCGAACGCTGCGGGGCCGAAATGTTCCGGGCCTTTCGGCTTCACGCGTTTCATGGGATACAGCACGCGGTCCGGAGAATAAACACGATCAAGGTATTTTGTGACTTTAGCGCAGAGAAAACCGCGGGTGACGGGATGGCCGGGGTCGCCTTGTATCTTCGTCGCCTTGCCATCTTCGACCTGGATGAGCACCGCGCATGCATCGGGGCAATCGTGCGGACATGCGGCCTGGACGGTCTTATTCATCATGGATGGTCTGTCAATTGGGATGATGTCCTGAAACTTGGATGGACTACGTTGATTATAGATGCAATCGCGGCCTTGTCTTATGTCGAGATGTGTATGCAAGAAGCCGTCATATTCCTTCCTGTTCGTCACCAATATTATTGTTACTCCGAGTTACTTCCCGGTTACTTGCGAGACGTGTTACTAACGTTTCAAATCCCTTGATTCCAATGCTTTAACGACGTATCGTTTGTTGGTGCCTGCACTCCCGGTTGGGACTGCAGCTTGTGCGTCTATGCGCGCAAGTCCACCGTTGTATACCTGTTTTCCCGGGTTCATCTGCACCTTTTTTCATCTGCCTTACACAGGCATCGAGTACCTTGCGCTTCGGAGGCTGTTGTTTATGTCATTGGTCAGGCCGCTTTTCAAAACGATTGTCCGCTCCCTTCTTGGTTCTGCTGTGTTCGTTTCCGCCCTCTTCACATCATCATTCGCCCTTCAGACCATGCCGTTGAACGGCGCGCTGAAGATCACTCCCGATGGCGACGTGCGTTCTGACGCCACGGCCGCTGTGCGTCTTGAAGGGGACTCGGCCACCACAGCCCCGGTGCCGCGTTTGGTGAAGTACTCGGGTGCGCTCAGTGGCGCCGCCTCCGGCGAAGTGAAAGTCACGTTCTCGTTCTTTGCGGACGCCTCCAGCACCACACCGATCTGGGTCGAAACGCAGACCGTGCAAGTGGATGCACAGGGCCGTTTCACCGCCACGCTCGGCGCCAGTTCCGCACAGGGTCTGCCCGCTGATCTGTTCCAGGATGGTGCTGCACGCTGGCTCTCGGTCAAGTCTGACTCCTCGGATCCAAATTCGAATCTATCCCGACAGCTTCTGGTCAGCGTCCCCTACGCTTTGAAGTCCGAGGACACGGAAAAGCTCAATGGCCATACCGGCAAAGACTTCGTTCTCTCAGCGGACCTTGATGCCGCGGTTTCCGCCGCCATCCTCAAGGCTGCGGCTTTAACGTCCGGCAACATCACCCAGCCGAAACAGAATTTAACCACATTGCACCGTCCACCTGCGCGTACACCCGGCGGCGGTACAGGCAACAACACAGTGCAGGGAACTTCGAACGGCGCCATCACATTCACGGACACCAGCGCGGTCGAAGTTGTTCTTGTGCAGCAGAATGGAACAGGTTCGGCGTTGCAGGCCATCAGTGCCGGCTCGTATGCCGTTCAAGGACAGGGGCCGGGCATCAACGGCGCAGCCGTGATCTACGGGTCGGCCAGCGGGACCGGGTCTTCGGTCGGTGTGCAGGGTGATTCAGTCGGCAACACCGGCATCGGCGTTTATGGACGCGCGACTTCCACTCTGGGTGCGAACTTCGGCGTGCGCGGCGAGAGCGCCAGCGCCACCGGCACCGGCGTCATCGGTGTGGACACCAACACCACCGGCTCGACCGTGGGCATCACCGGTCAGGTCAACAGCGGTGGCGGTACCGGCGTGGTCGGACAATCCAACAACTCCAGCGGCGGCATCGGCGTGGTGGGCATCGCGCAAGCGTCAGGTGGAAATTCCGTTGGCGTGCATGGCGAAGTCTTCAGTGGATCGGGCACAGCGGGCGAGTTCGTCAGCAACAATGCGAATGGCAACATCATCGTCGGCAAAGGCAATGGTGGCGCAACTCAATTCGCCGTCAGCGGACAAGGCAACGTCTCTGCCAACGGCTCGGTCACCGCAGCCAGCTTCATCGGTAATGGATCAGCGCTCACCAATGTCACTGCCACGCTCGCACCCGGCAACTACTCCGGCGTCTATAGCTTCACCAGTCCGAGTAACTCATTCAACGGCACGTTCACCGGCAGTGGCGCGGCGCTCACTGGTGTGATCGCGGCGGATTCCGCAAAACTCGGTGGCATCGCCGCCAGCAATTACCTTCAGACCAACGGCAATGGCAGCGCGTTGACCAACGTGACCGCTAGTGCATTGGCGGCTGGAACCTATGGCAATGTCTATACATTCAGCAATGTCAGCAATAACTTCAACGGCACACACTCCGGCAATGGCGCAGGGCTGGTCAGCGTGAATGCTGCGCAACTCGGCGGCCAGCCAGCCACCAGTTTTCTGACCGCAACGCAGAACGCCAACATCACGGGCGGCTGGGCTTTTACATTCAATGGTCCTGGCTTTGCGGTCGTAGGGAACAATGCATCGACTGCCCCAGGCGCATACGGTGTCTCCGGTGTGACCGCATCGTCCTTCGCAGCGGGCGTGGTGGCGCGTAACATGTCCGGCAATACCGGCTTCGGCTTGGCCGTGCGTGACACAGGCAACACAACGAATGTTCTGACTGTGGACGGCAGCGGCAATTTGAATGCTACAGGCACCGTCACCGCAGCAAACTTCAGCGGTAATGGCAGCGGATTGACTGGAATTGCCGCCAGTGGTTTGGCGGCAGGCACTTACGCCAACGCTTACACCTTCAACAATGGGAGCAACGCTTTCAGTGGATCATTCAACGGCACGCACTCGGGTAACGGCGCGGGGTTGACCGGTGTGGTCGCGAGTACTCTGGCCGCGGGCACCTATAGCAACACCTATATCTTCAACAATGGAAGCAACGCTTTCAGCGGAACATTCAATGGTACACACACGGGTAGCGGAGCGGGTCTGACCGGCATCAGCGGTGCTCAGTTGACCGCTAGTACTGTGCCGGATACCGCATTGGCATCCCCCATCGCAGTGGCAGCGACGGCAAACTCCATCGCCAAACGCGACAACGCCGGTGCTTTGACGGCAACCAACTTCCAAGGCAGTGGCGCGGGCCTGACTGGCGTTGTCGCGGTGAACTCCACACAACTCAACGGCGTCGCCGCTTCCAACTATGCACGGCTCGACGTCGCCAATACCATCACCAACACGATGGTGGTGAGTTCCAATGTCAGCTCGACCTCATTGCCTTCCATCGCAAGTCCACCGCTGGCGGCGTTCCAGGCTAATTCCACAGCCACAGGTGCCGGTAACTTCGCAGCCGGTGTCATAGGTTCTTCCACCAGTCCTGACGGACTCGGTGTGATCGGCATCGTGAATTCGCCGGGCAACACAGCGACGCAGGCCGGCAACGGTGTGATCGGCATAGCCAATTGCATCAAGTGTACGGGCGTGGAAGCTTCCTCGCAGAACCCCACCGGTGTGGGAGTCGGCATCTATGCGGACGCCTTGAGTCCGGCCGCGACCAGCATCGTAGCCGTTTCCAAAGGCGGAGGCGACTTTGCCGTTTTCTATGACAACACTTTCACACAGCGCGTACGTTTTGACGGCGCTGGCAACGTCTATGCCACCAGCTTCAACGGGACCTTCAACGGCACGTTCTCGGGCACCATCTCCAACGCTAACAATGCCAACAATCTCGGCGGTATCGCCGCCGCCAATTATGCGCGCACCGACGTGGGCAACAACCTGAATGGCGCACAGATCATCAATGTCGCCACCGGTCCAGCATTGAGAGTGATGAATGGCGCCAACATCACATTCAATTTGGACAACGCCGGCAACGTGAACGCCAACTCCCTCGCCAAAGCTTCGGGTAATGCATTCCAGTCCAACGAGTACATCAATTTCTTTGACACTACTCAGTCGCCCGGCATAGGTACGTTGTTCATCCAAAGCCACAACAGCAACGACGCATCCGCCGCCAACATGCCAGGACGCGTCCAGATCCAGAGCGGCAGCTTCACGGGTGCTTGTACTACACCCGGAACTTGTTTCTCGCCTGCGATCCAGATCCAGGGCGGTTCTGGCTCCCACTCCCGCGGGGCCAATGTATTCCTCATCGCCGGCCAGACCGCGGGGGATACACCGGCCTCCGTTACCACTGCATTCGGCCCGGTCAACGCTCGCGCCAACGCTCAGCTCGTCGGTGGTTACGTGCAGTCGCTCACAGCCAGCACCGCATATTCCAACGCAACATTCAACCCGCCAGCCACGGCCAGCGGACTGAACAACGTCGCCTTCGGCGCATTTGTCAACGCGCAGGGTGCCAAGCCTCCGGGCGACAATTCAGCTAACGTCGCCGGTGGCAACATGCAGATCATCGGTGGTGATGGTGATGGCAACTCAGCCACATCTCCGAACTCTCCAACCGGTGGTGCCAATAACGGCGGTAACGTTCAGTTGTTCGGTGGCACCGCATGGGGCACTGGCAACGGCGGCAACATCAACCTCTTTGCGGGTTCGGAAGACGCCACTACCGCTGCCCATGGCGGCCCCGGAACTCCCGGTGGCACCGGCGGTGCTGTGAATCTCTTTGCCGGCAACAGCGGCACCAATGCAGGCGCGCAGGCCGGCAATGTCTCGATCAACGCCGGCAATTCCACCGGGGGAACCAACAACGGTGGCAGCATCTTCCTCACTCCCGGCGCACCATTCAGCGCCGGCTCTCCTGGAGTGGTTCAAGTGAACGGCAACATGAACGTGACTGGCAATTTGAATGTTGCATCCTGCACTGGTTGCGGCGGCGGAGGTGGCAACGTCACCACCACGGGTAACAACAACTTCACCGGCATCAACACATTCACAAACAGCAATGCGGGGAATGTGGTCTCAGCCACTCAGAGCAACCCCGGCGTACTGTCGAACACAGTTTCCTTGGCCAATCTGCCGGCCTCTGCGTTGGCTGGTTCTGCCACATCCACATCCACCACCAACACATCGGTCGGAGTGATGGGCCTCTCAGCTTCGGCTGTTTCGTACGGTGTACTCGGTATCAACTCATCCACTGGCTGTGTTCAACCCAATTGTGATGGCGCAGGGGTGCAGGGCGTTACCTTCGATCCCAACGGCACAGGCCTCAGTGGTGAGAATAATGGCACCGGGGCCGGCAACGGCCGCGGCGTGAAGGGAAGCACGACTGCCGATAATGGAGTCGGAGTCTTCGGCCATAGCAAAACCACCACCGTGGGTTCCATCGGCATCGGCGTGCAGGGCATGACTGAGACCGCCACCGGCATCGGCGGACAGTTCATCAACAACGGCGCCAACCTCACCGTGAACCTCGCGGGTGACAACGCTGGCCCTGTGGTCAATCTCATCAACGCCATTGCCAGTGGCGTCCCCAAGTTCACGGTGGACAATTCCGGCAACGTCACCATCGCCGGCACGCTCACCACTGCCGGTTGCACCGGATGCGGCGCTGCCGGCGGCGGCGCAACACTCGGCGCTAACGTTTTCACCGCCGGGCAGACCATCATGGGTGATGGTTCCCTGAATC
>Ga0207129_1077_pt2 | contig 11659 bp, 12 predicted proteins | sample Alteio_BWMinHeat_15_FD_153517 | JGI IMG/M metagenome (GOLD analysis project Ga0207129, IMG submission 153517) | Enriched cells from forest soil in Barre Woods Harvard Forest LTER site, Petersham, Massachusetts, United States -... | ecosystem: Environmental > Terrestrial > Soil > Temperate forest >... | reverse complement strand
CTTTCTCGCTTGGTAAGGGCGATGCCGGTAAGCATAACGGCGGCGCTCACTGAGCTTTTTTGGATCATCTTGAGGCTGACGGATAACAGGCTAACATTGTTATCGTTAGTAGCAATACCGAAGCTCTTGGTGCAACAGAGCGCGCAGACTCAAACGATGTCTGCGCGCTAAAAGGCTCAGATTGAGTAGATTCGATTTGCCGTCCCAACAAAAGGCCAATGAATTCGCTGGTTATATCAGCGACTTAACAATTTCAATTCACAAGATCGTAAAGCCGGTCAGCCAGATCGATGATTAGCTCACGCTTCTCAACCATAGCTTTCCAAGCCGCGGGAATCGCCTCTTTGCCGTAAAACGCGCCGGCTAATTGTCCGTAAATGGCACCCGTTGTGTCGGCATCATCTCCGAGGTTAACCGCTAACAGCGCTCCTTCAACGAGAACTCTGAGCGATAAAATGCCCAGAGCGCGGCTTCCAAAGACTCAACAACGTATCCGCTCCCTTTGATCTTCGGTGGTTCTTTCGACTTGAAAGACCCGGCGGCAATCGCCGCAATCTTCGGGCCCAGGCTGTTCTAGTTCCAGAAATCCCGTTCATCGCCAGGATAAAAATAGAGGCTCAAAAGACTCCGCCTTCAGCTTGCCGCTGAGGGCGCCCACTAACAAGCCTGCAAAATAACGGCAGGCATTCACGGCCGCCTTGGTCCCGTGAGTCGTGCGAGAACTCTCGGCGGAGTAATGAATCGCCTGTTTTGGGTTCGATGCGAAGAACCGCGGGACCTGTGCGAGCCGCATGAGGGAGCCATTCCCGGCTGCGTCCGGCGATTCCGAACCCGAGAAGGGTTGCCGGGTCGGCAATAACTGGCCAAGGCGCCGGCAACAGTATTGCCGATATCAAAACACCGGCCATTGATGGAAAAGGAAAACAAAAAAGTAACTACACGTTGTCCGCGTTTTCGAAGACAGAGCACGCCGCACAGAAGAGCCTCAACACGACCGGACCGTGTCAAGCTTCGGTGGCACAGCGAATTTCAGGGCATAATTGCGCCCCGGGCTGCGGCAAAAAGAGAGTACCATTCTTCGCGGCTTAAAGAAACCGAAACCGCCTTGGCGCAGGCCCGCAATCGATCCGGACGGGAGGTTCCCAACACAGGCTGGATTTTCGCTGGGTGTTTGAGAAGCCAGGCCAGCAGTATGGCCTCTGCAGTGGTTTCGTGGCGCTGGGCGTACTTCTGCACCAATAGGGCCGTTTCTTTCACGTTCCCGGGTTGATGGTCGAGATTCCCCGTCAAGATGCCTTGAGCCAGGGGACTCCAGGCCTGCAGCAAAACACCCTTCAGCCGGCAGTATTCCATCGTTCCCTCCCAGCCATCTGGGTAGCGGGGTGAGCTTTGGTTAAAGGAGATGCCGACCTCGACAAAGCCGTGGTGCAATAGGTTCATCTCGATCTGATTCGCCACCAGGGCTTCTTGCAAAAAGGATTGGAGGTATTCCATTTGGAACCGGTTCTGGTTGGAAACTCCGAAGTAACGGACCTTCCCCGAAAGGTGGAGTTTGCGGAAAGCTTCGGCGATTTCCTCTCCCTCCCAAAGGGGATCGGGCCGGTGCAGCAACAGGATGTCCAACCGGTCAGTGCCCAGGCGTTTCAGGATCCCCTCGACGCTTTCCAGGATGTGTTCGCGGGTGAAATCAAAGCGTTGTGGTGTTCCGGGCGGATCGTCGGCCCAGCGAATCCCGCATTTCGACTGAATCACGATTTTGTCCCTGAGAGAGGATCTTTCCTTCAGCGCCGTTCCAAAGACCTCTTCGGATCTTCCCCTCCCGTAAATGTTGGCATGATCGAAGAAATTCGCGCCGATTTCCTCAGCCGCATCGAGGAATTCCCGAGCTTGCCGTTCGTGGTCCGCCGTCAATTGGGTGCCGGAGCCCCAACCGCCCCCTAGGCCCATGCACCCCATGGCCAAGCGGGATACTTCCAGATCAGTGTGAGGGATTTTTATCATTTCCATAGGAATGCTTCTTTGACTATAAAGGTTGATATTTCTCTAAGGTCGGCCTTTCCGCCAATTAGTTCGTTATTGTTTCGACGAGGCCGGGTATGTCGCGCTATTTGGCTTCGACGTCCACGCTGAGAGCGAGCGCACCCATCCGTCTGAGCGCGATCAATTTTGCGTTTATGTGGCTGATCGCCTCCCGAGCCTATCGCATGAGGAGATCACGGCAATTGCCTCAAGCCGTCACCAAATGGATGCTTTTGTCCGGCGGTAGATTCACGAAAACCTCTCATACCGCTTTGTCATCCTGTCGGATGGTGCGTCGATCACCAATAAGGAATTACTTCTCACCAACCACCCATTCGACGCGCTAACGCTTGCTCAGGGCGGGCCTCTCACCTTTCACTTTTCACCTTTCACCAATTCCCTCCCTCTCACTTCTCACCAATCACGTCTCACGGCGGCGTCAGCGGCTTTTGGCCGCGTCTCCAACCAGCAAATGCAGCGATTAGACGTTTACCTATTAATAGAACCACTCGTATTGTGATCCATCATCCGCCGGTTCCGGCTGCGCCGCTTGTTCGGTCGTTATCAGGTTAACGTGGTGATTCTGCTTTATCTGATCGGCCTTATGCGGAAAAAGAAAGCCAAATAGGCTGAACGCCAAGAAGACGCTGGCAAATGACCGGTTAGTTCCCTGAAGAATGTTTGTTAGTTTCATCTCTTTGTTACCTCTTGATGGTTGAAGGCTAGATCCGCAGAACCGCCTTGTAATATCGTTTCTGATGATTTGCCATCAGTTCCCATGATAACCGACTGCACCGAGCTCTGCGGTTTCTCTGGCTCGTTGGCCGCAATCGATGGCTGAATAGCGCCTGCATTGAGTTCTGCTTTGGCCTTGGCCCCTCCCCTTACGGTAACAATGGGTAACTCGATTTTGACGAATCCGCCCGCTTCGGTTATTACCCCGAGCTCGTTAATTTCTTTCGGGCGGCAACGTCCGGAGACGCGAGTCGAGGCAATGTCGTGGTACTGGCGCCTTTTGCTGATGATGACTCTTGTGCGGAAGCTATGCCAGTTCCAGCATTCAGCGAGTACATCAAATATAGAGCGGAAAATTTCACCTTAAAATAGCGTGGAAAACGACACGCAAGATTCTGCGCAGTGTTTCCTGTTGTTTTGACTGCTAATTGTCACGCTTTCTTGCCCGCGATATTCGCCCCTGGGTATTTTCTGGGGACGGCGGAGAGCGTCGCTGTACGGTTCCGGCAGCCGCAAGATCAAAGGTCCCTTTCGGCGAGCTTGCGAAACGCGTCGGGAACGGAACGGGAGGTTCCCAATGCGACCGATCCGTATCCAATCGCATCCCATCCGAAGCGATCGCGGATGGTGTCGACAGCGCGATCCGCGGCCCACCGCGCGATACCTCTCCTACTGCCGGGTCGGCGCGACTCATCCGCAAATCCAAGTGGAAGCTCGAGCTGCAGTTCTGGGCGTTCCTCAAGATTCGATACAGAGATCGCCAGAAGCGAGATGGTCTTCTCACACGGATGCTGCGCGAGCACCGTGCGCACCAGTTCCTCGGCGATCTCGGCAAGGACTGCCGTCGTCGAAATCGGCGCGTCGAGCGTTATTGACCGGCTGACGGAATGTAGGTCGGCGAAGCGAACCCGGACCGTCACCGTTCGGCCGGGACGGGAATTCGCCCGAAGCCGGCTACAAATCCTGTCCGCAAGATGGCGCAGCGTCGGTCGGACAACGCGCTCTTCCGCAGGCTTGCTGCCGAGCGCTGACTGTGCGCCGGCCGATCCGGCCCGCCGATGACTCTTGATTTCCCGTGGATCACAATTCCGCGCGAGTGCCGCGAGCTTCTCTCCCGCTGCGGGACCAAGCAATTGCGTGAGCGACCGTCCCGGTGTTCGGGCCAATTGTCCAATGGTACACACACCGATGTCAGCCAGCCGCGCCTTAGTGACCGGGCCCACGCCCCACATCAGTTCGACGGGCAGGTCGTGAAGGAAGTCCAGTTCGGTGCCGGGATCGACAACCACCAGCCCGTCGGGCTTGGCCACTTGCGAGGCGATTTTCGCCAAGTGCTTGGTGCACGCCACGCCAATTGAGATCGGAAGGCCAAGCTCCGCCCGAACACGGCACCGGATTGCTCCGGCAATTTCGACCGGGGGACCAAACAGATGGGTGCAGCCCGCAACGTCGGCGAAGGCCTCATCGATGGAAATCCGCTCAACGAGGGGCGTAAAATCATTAATTACCTTGATGGCCGCATCGCCCAGCCGCTGGTAGTCCTGGAAATGGCCACCAACAAAAACGAGCTGCGGGCAGAGCTGACGCGCCCGTCTGCCTGGCATACCCCCGCAGATCCCGTAGGCCCTGGCTTCATAAGAAGCAGCGAGCACGACTCCGCCACCGACAGCGATAGGCTGGCCGCGCAACGATGGATCGAGCAACTGCTCGACCGAAGCATAGAACGCATCCAGGTCCGCATGAAGGATCGTGGCAGTCGTTTCCAGCTGTTCTTCGTTCACCAAGAGCAAATATATCCTCGGTCTAAATTGAGCGAACTCATAATTACCGAGTGTCCTTCAATGGAAGCTCCCCTGTCCACAATGACCAGGATTTATTATCGGACATAAAAGGGGCTATGTTACAATCTTTGAGGAGCAGGACGACGGAACGTTGGTGAGTTTCAAGGGGACTCGGGCGTGATCGTTAGATTGCCGCCGCGCCGATGTTGGCGGCATCCAGCATGCCGTCACCGGCGATGCGTTCGGCCAAGGGACGCACCGGATAGTCTCGGAAGATGTCGGGAACCTGCCTCACGGGCATCCGATATCCTGGGTGCCAGCTTAGCGGGATGCCGAACCTTTCCGAAATTCTAGCGAGGATTTCGCCGGTGGGATGATCCCGGAACGCAGGATCAGCAACAAGCCGCTCTACGTCGTTCTCAAGGCTCAACTCGCCGTGGACCTGGACTTCGATGAAGCTGTCAAGTGCGTGTCCTAAGGGTCGGGAAGCTGGATCGGGAAACGGCATCGAGAAAGTGTGCGCCATCCGCGTCAGACAATCCTTCACCAACAGGTCGGCGACGGCGAAAGCACCCTTGCCGGATAGCTGCCTGCTGATACAGAGGTGAGATCGTTCATCATGGAAATTGCTCTAATCGTTCGGAAAACTCTCTGCCAGACGGTTCTTGAGTTCACCATATTCCCTCGCCGCCTGTGGATGGGCGCATAAGTAGTCTCGAATTGCTAGATGCTTGGCGAGAGCAACGCTATCACGAGCACACAGGTACAGACGCCCGCGGATACATTCCCGCGTCATCGATAAGCGGGGTTAACAATAATCTAAACGTTGTCATGCTACCCTTGCATTGACGCGTCGTGCATTTGGCTTGCTGACTGCCGCAATCCCTAGAACGGTAATCGCAGAGATTAATGCCGGCACCGCTGCCGCGATGAACAAGGCGCTATTCGACCATTTCTGCGAAATCAGCTGCGCACCAATCAAGGGGCCCAAAACAGATCCAAAGCGCCCAATCCCCAAGCTCCAACCAACACCGGTCGCACGCAGGGAAGTAGGATAGTAATTAGTCGCAAACGCGTTTAACGCAGGTTGACCGCCGATGATGCAGAATCCGGACATTGCAATTACCGCAAATAATAAAACCGGACCTATAGAAGGCTGACCGATCAAAGCGATCGTCAGGACTGAAAGGAGAAAAGACGCTGCCATGGTGGCAGCAAATCCGTATCGGTCAATGATTCTGCCTAACAAAAGCGTTCCCACCACCCCTCCGGTTTGCAATGTCGCTCCAGCCAAAATTGCGCTGGATTCGCTCAGGCCGGCAGATTGAATCACCGACGGTAACCAGCTCGATAGGGAATAGAGATCAATCAGGTTCGTAAAGTTTACGAGCCAGAGCAACGATGTCATTGCAGCCCGTCCGTCGTGAAAAAGAGCGGTTAGCGGCATGCCGCGAGCGGGCGGTTCGTCGACAGTGAGCCGGGCGGACTCGGTAATGGCTGTGCCTGGATCGACCCGGCGCAGCCAAGCAATGGCCGCCGATTGTTTGTTCCCTTTGAGAATCAGAAACTGCAGCGATTCCGGAAGCAACGGGAACATCAGAAGCGCAACGATTAAAGGCAATAGAGCGCCAAAATAAAATACGGACTGCCAACCGAAATGCGCGATTAAGACTGCTGACACAAAGCCGCCGAGTGCTGCGCCCACCGTAAAGCCGCAGGAAATGATCATGACGATCGTCGTTCGAATTTTCACGGGACTGTATTCGGCAGCCAGTGCCATAGCGTTAGGCTGGATTGCTCCGAGTCCCAGCCCAGTGATAAAGCGCAAAATGGTTAACTGAAAGAGATCGTGAGCGAACGGAGTGATCAGCATGCACGTCGAAAAAAATGCGGTGCACCCGATGATCACCGGACGGCGGCCCAGTTTGTCTGCCACCACGCTGAAGGCGAGTGCGCCGAGCATCAGTCCTAGCAACCCGGCGCTAAAAACCGGCCCGAGCGCAGCCTTCGGCAGACCCCAGTCGGAAGTGATTGCGGGGGCGACATAGCCCATCGATTGGACGTCGAATCCGTCGAATATCAGACAAATAGCGCAGAGCAAAAAGAGTCGGATTCGAAACGTCCCGATGGGTGAGCGGTTAATCCATTCCTCAATTTTAATCTGATCGGCGGGTGCCACGGGAGATGCTTTCTGCGAAAACGCATTCTAGAAGTGCGTGTGAAAAAAATTCCTCTTTTAGATCGATCTCGCTCGAAACATCTCTATAGACTTTCACAGACCGAATCCAGAAATTGCGGCGTCAGCGCAAAAACGCGAAAGGAAATAGGTGATTTTCTTCTACCCGCCTGGTGAAGGTGCTGCCGGATGTCGTTCTGAGACTTTACCATTCGTCCCCTCCCCTTCCTTAATAAATAGCCGGATCGCCCGCATTAAATGCTGGCGGCGGACGTGGGAACAACGGTCGACGCGATTTGAGCTTGCGTGACTAGAGGACGGTAGACAGGGAAATAAGCTGTCGCTAAGATTAAGGATTTCCTTCAAAGGAAATGAGAGCCCACAGGCAAGTGAGCCCAGCAAGGAGGAGGGCCTTGCTGGGCCCTGCGTTTTCGGGCTAAGAAGCGCTTGATAAGTTCCCGCTAAATCGCCGGCTTCCCGCCCTAGCGCTGTACGATCCCCCCAATTGCAGCATACGGAAAAAGGTCGCAGTCTGGCAAGATCATTTATATTTTCAATGTTTTTCATAACTCGCGTGGAATCACCTTTCACCGCCAATCACCAATCACGAATCACTTCTCACGGCGGCTCTGCCGACTGCCTTTGGAGCTGCGCGCCACTTGGAAGAGATTGGGCAGCAACCCCGGATCCTAGCTCGACCTTTTTCGGAACCAACTTGAGCCTAGGCAAGGAGCTGCTGGGCGCCACGGCAAGCTGCCACAAGTTCACTGAGCGTTTCGATTAGCGAGCGCAAAGCCGCGGGCTCGGTCACGCAAAACCCTCTGAGCTTCTTTCTCGCCTCTTGCATACGCCCTAGCATTTGATCAAACCAGCCGGCTTGCTCTTGCCAGAACGCTGCCAACTCTTGCCGACTATTTATCCGCCATGCTCTGAGCCGAGCCCCATCATAAATGTTGAGCATTCTATCTTCGACGTTCTTGTAAAATGCTTCGATCCATTCGGACTGTTGTGGGGTAAATGAACCGTGTTGACCAGCATCGACACAGATAGCTTCGGCTTGCTCAAAATCGGGCTCAAGGGCCGGGGGCATGTCTTCCTGTCTTTGGGTTAAAACATTCACCCACTGACAGAGAGGGGCAATGAACGTTTTCGTCGTGACCCTCGCTGACTTTTGGCTGTCTTTCTCGACCGCAAGCCGCAGTCCCAAGCGACTCTATACCTCAATAGCGGCTGAATGCGGATTACCAATCACGATGTGCTGCTTCAGCTCGACCCCATATCTAGGCTGGAGCCCGAGAATTGCTCACTCCTGCGAATCTGAAAAGGCTAAAGTGCGCCGGCGGTCTTCTGAGCTTCCCGATGCACGATGTAGAACCAAGATTCCTAACACGGACGGAGTCCAGCATGTGATCAAGCCGCGAAGCTAATTGCCCGCCCTGGTGAAGGTGACATGATCTCCAGTGGTAAAGTGCAAAACCGCGCCACTAATGTAGAATTGTGCCTGGTATCCAATTTGTGGCGGTCCTGCGTTTGTAAAGTACCTGGTCACGCCGCCGATTTCTCCGCCGGTGGTGGTCGTTAAGAACTGGGCTCCAGCTATCTGGACCCATTTGAAGTGTGCCGTGGTGGTTGAGGTCCAATTGCCAATTCCTGGCTCGGAAGCGTATCGCATGTTCGGATCTGCGTAACCGCTGTCTACTTCGGTTGTGGTCCCAGTACCGTCGGGTCGAATCTGAATCGTTACTGTAGCGCTCATTTGATTCCCCTCGGACGCGCTCCCATAGGAATATGAGCGCTCCCAAGTACCAACAGGACTTGCTGATCCGCTTTCACCCCCAGATGGCGCTTGACCTGAGGGCTTGAAAATCTCGTAGACGATATTTGAGCGATTGAGGACGTTACCGTTTCCATCCGCTAGCGTAACGTAGACGACATTCGTCCCCCACGCCCATACTTCAGGGCCAAATGTGGCCTGTGAGTACCCATCTCGAAAGTCCTCACGACTACGAATGATTCGCGCGTCGTTCAGATTAAAAATCACTTCCGAAACGTCCCGTTGATCATACCAGATGCCAACATTGAAACTTCTGAGGACTGCCAGTGACAAAGGCCCCGCCTCAGGATCAGTCCTATAAATTCCAGATCCAGATACCAGAGACTGGGTCAGGCAATTGAACGCAACGATAAACAACGCGATCCGAATTAAGCTCTTCGGCGGTGCCCCCGAAAATCGTGCTTCGTCTTGGTCTTTTGCGATTTTCACCGAGAGCCATTGACCGATCATCATTTTGAAACAGCTCATAAAACCAATCGAGCGCAATTCATATCGCCCGGCCTGTTTAGCCAAAAACCCGGGCACTTAGCTCGCCCTGCTTTTTTGTTCACTGTTGGAAGTACTTTATGGCTTCTGGGGGTACTGGGACCGCAAAGCCATGGGTGCCAGCGACGATCTCGCTGATAACGCCCACGGCGGTAATCGCCAGAACGAAGATCACTACGAAGATGCGTATGATCCGGGCTGGTTTCATAATGTTGCTGGATCAGGCGCGTTTGCTTCGGTTTTCATTGTGTCCTCCCTGCGAGATTTAGGGTAGTTTCTCGTGGACGACCTGCTTCGGGATTTCTCAGGCTCCAGGAACGTCCATGTCGCGAGGGGTCAGAAGGAATGCCTTAGTCGAGGCCTCTGAGCGACTTCCGAAAAGAGTAACTCCAGGATGCGAGGGCTGCGAATTAAGAATTTATTACGCCAAGATTACGGTTTCGTAGTCCCGTTTTGCCAGGTGACCGAACTACTGAGCGTCGAAAAGGAGCACAACTCCATAGAGTTAGTTAACACCAATACCCGATTAATCGACATCATCCTCTAGTTGCCCATCACTGGCTGGTAGTTAGTTAATATCTTAGGAGTCATTAAAGTACCGGTAACAGAGACTTGGTTAGTTTAACCTTAATGATTAGGGACTGCTCGTCTTTGCAATCTTACTCGCCAATTTTTAAGAACGTGGAAATGAAACCGGTAAGCAAAGGGATTGCTAGTAGTGAAAAGGATGGGCTAGCGGGCGCTGATCTTTACTCGTTTCATCACTACTACGGACCTTTCCGCCACCCGATTCAGCCCAGTCTATTCCTCGCTGATCCGGCCTTGCCGGACCTTTTGGGCCGAAGGCTGGACTGTTACCAGTCCCTCACGCGCCGACTGCTTCCGGGTGAAGCAACTCTTCCCGGGTACTCTGTTCTGGAAGCTTCTAGTTCCTAAGTACTAGTGTATCTATACCTAGGGGTAATTGACGCTAGGCAGGCGTGGTGGTTCCGTTTTGAAGTCTCTCAGGTGGCTTAGCTAAGGCATTTCTTCTGCCCCTGGCGACACGGACGTTTCCTGGAGCCTGAGAGATCCGGAACCAGGTCGGTCGGGAAGCTGTAGAAAGAGGTGCCGCACACCTTCGAGCCGCCTCGCAATGGACGCTCTAATCGGCAGTGTCAACTAAACAAAACAGAAAGCGAAACCATCATGAATAAGAAGAGAAAAATTGTGGTCATCGGCGGCAGCGGACTTATCGGAGCGAAGGTTGCAAATAATCTTCGCCGGGACGGCCACCAAGTTGTAGCGGGCTCGCCTTCGACAGGCGTCAATACGATCACCGGCGAAGGACTTGCCGATGCACTCGCCGCCGCACAGGTCGTGGTTGATGTCGCAAACGCACCCGTATGGGAGGACAAGGCGGTCCTCGAGTTCTTCGAAAGGTCGGGGAAAAACCTCCTCGCCGCGGAAGCAACTGCAGGGGTAAAACATCACGTGGCGCTTTCGGTGGTCGGCACCGAACGTCTGCTGGCGAGCGGATATTTCCGCGCGAAGCTGGCGCAAGAAGCTCTGATCAAGGCATCTCCGATTCCCTACACCATCGTTCGCGCGACCCAATTCTTTGAATTCGTCAGCGGCATTGCCAAAGCAGCTGCGGAGGGACAAACCATTCGCCTTCCGGCAGCCATGATGCAGCCTATCGCCTCGGATGATGTCGCCACCGTCGTGGCGAAGATCGCCCTAGCTGAACCGTTGAACGATTTGGTCGAAACGGCAGGTCCCGATCCGATCCGTCAAGACCAACTCGTCCGTCAATTTCTGGAGGCAACCGGCGATTCACGGTCCGTGCTCACCGATCCAGGTGCTCTCTATTACAACATCGTGCTAAACGACCGAAGCCTCACTCCGGGCGACAACCCGATTCTCGGTCCCACGCATTTCAAAGACTGGCTCGCAGACCTCACGAAACGAAGCGAAGCCGTGTCCAAGTAGACTCGTCAGCCGCTCGGTCGTTTGGGCGGCAACCGCACCCCAAACGGCTGGAGAGTGCTAAGCAGCAATCTCCATCAATCAATAACTAACAAGCAAGCTTGAGCAATGGACACGGTTAGTTGAGCGACCGAGTTAACAAGCTAGAACCCAAGTATAATCCAGCGGCTCTAGCTCGTAATATTTTTTCAGGAAATGAATACTATCGTTGAAGATCGCGGAGTTTTGATTGACGACGTGCGCCGGAAGGCTGTTTATGAGGCGGTAACGAGCCGACGGGCGGTGCGCGGATTCACCGCCCAGCCTGTGCCGAGAGAGGCATTGGAGCGCGTGTTGTCCGGCGCAAGGTGGTCGCCGTCCGGATCCAACCTCCAACCGTGGCACACCTACGTGCTGACCGGCGCGCCGCCGCCCTGAAATCCCCGTACAGCGAGCGCCGATCCGCGTTCGGCAAGGAGCGCTACAGCGCGCTCGGCATTGCGCGCGAGGATTGGGAGGCGCGTCAGAGGGCCGCTCTCGCGAACTGGGACTGCTTCGGCTCGCCCGCCGCCCTGTTCTGCTATGTCGACCGCGACCTAGGCCTACCCCAATGGGCGGACGTCGGAATGTATCTGCAGACCGTCCGGGGGTGACAGGATCTGTGCGACGGTCTTGCGAACC